>MPMB02169911.1_pt1 | contig 16323 bp, 16 predicted proteins | sample 1617371 | NCBI WGS metagenome assembly MPMB02 (sample SAMN05944808, study PRJNA350692) | marine metagenome | biome: marine; feature: ODZ; material: water; isolation source: 300 m water sample filtered on 0.2 um supor filter | place: Pacific Ocean | collected 2012-04-08 | depth 300m m
GCGGCTATTTCATGGGGGCCTCGATCTTCGACCGCGTGACGGCCGATATGCGCATCTACCAGGAGGAAATCTTCGGTCCCGTGCTGGGGGTGGTGCGCAGCCCCGATTTCGAGCAGGCGCTGGATCTCGTCAACGACCATGAATTCGGCAACGGCGCCGCCATCTTCACGCGCGACGGTGACGCCGCCCGCAGCTTCGTCGATGCCTGCCAGATCGGCATGGTCGGCGTCAACGTGCCCATCCCGGTGCCGCTGGCCTTCCACAGCTTCGGCGGCTGGAAGCGCTCGCTGTTTGGCAGCCATCCCGTGCACGGCCCCGAAGGCGTGCACTTCTATACCCAGCGCAAGACCGTCACGGCGCGCTGGCCGACCGGCATCCGGGCCGGCGCCGATTACGTCATTCCGGTGATGAAATAGGGGCCGCGACGATCATGGCAGCAGAGCAACAGCCGGGCCGCAACATCCGCATCGACGGCGCGCGGCTGTGGCAATCGCTGATGGATCTGGCAGCCATCGGCGCCACCGCCAAGGGCGGCGTCTGCCGCCTGGCGCTCAGTGACGAGGACCGTGCGGGCCGCGATCTTTTCGTGCGCTGGTGCGAGGAAGCGGGCCTCGACGTCAGCGTCGACGCCATGGGCAACATCTTCGGCCGCCGGCCGGGCCGCAATCCCGAGCTGGCGCCGGTGATGGCCGGCAGCCACCTCGACAGCCAGCCCACCGGCGGCAAGTTCGACGGCGCCTACGGCGTCATGGCGGCACTCGAGGTGATGCGCACGCTCAACGATCTGGACTACCAGACCGAGGCGCCCTTGGAGGTGGCGGCCTGGACCAACGAGGAAGGCTCGCGCTTTCCCGCGCCGATGATCGGCTCGGCGGTATTCGCCGGCATCAGCGAGTTGGCCGACGGGCTGGGCCTGGAGGACCTCGAGGGCAACAAATTGGGCGACGAACTCGGGCGCATCGGCTACGCCGGCCAGGCCGCGGTCGGCGGCCGCCCGGTCGGGGCCTATTTCGAGGCCCATATCGAGCAGGGCCCCATCCTTGAGGCCGAGGGCAAAACCATCGGCGTGGTCGGCGGCGTGCAGGGCCTGCGCTGGTACGAGATCACGCTTACCGGTCAGGAAGCCCACGCCGGGCCGACACCCATGCCGAGCCGGCGCGACGCCCTGCTCGGCGCCGCCCGCATCGTCGCCGCCGTCAACCGCATCGGGCACGAGCACCTGCCCGGGGCCTGCGCCACGGTGGGGCTGATGCAGGTCCATCCCAACTCGCGCAACGTCATCCCCGGCCGGGTTTTTCTGGCCGTCGATCTCAGGCATCCCGAGGCCGAAATCCTCGGCGCCATGGGGGCGGCGTTGCAGGCGGCCAGCGAGGCGGCGGCGGCCGAGGGCGGCCTGGAGCTCGATTTCGCCGAGATCCACCAAACGCCTGCCGTCGTATTCGACCCAAATTGCGTCGCCGCCGTGCGTGCTGGCGCCGAGGCCGCCGGGTATGCCCAGCTCGACATCATCTCGGGCGCCGGCCACGACGCCTGCTGCCTGGCCGAAGTGGCGCCGACCGGCATGATCTTCGTGCCCTGCGCCGGCGGCATCAGCCACAACGAGGAGGAAAGCGCCACCCAGGCCGACCTCGAGGCCGGCTGCAACGTGCTCCTGCAAGCCATGCTGGCTAGCGCTTAGCAGAAAGAAAAGCATGGGTTATGGTTGGGCCGCCCTTTTTCGCGCCAACCAGGGGAAGCCATGGCACCGAGGCAAAAGACGGCCGACCCGGCCGATCTCGAACGGCTGCGCAGCAGCGGCTCGTGCGAAGGCGGCAATCTGCGCTTTGCCGATCTCGCCGGTGCCGCCCTCGAGGGCGCCCAGCTGCGCGATGCCGATCTCAAGGGTGCCGACCTCAGCGGCGCCCGCTTGGCCAAGGCCGACCTCTCGGGCGCCAACCTCTACAAGGCCAAGCTTGGCAATGCCGATCTTACGGAAGCCAAGCTGCAGGGCGCCCGGCTGGGCAAGGCCAAGCTGCGGGGTGCCACGCTGCGGGGCGCCGATTTCAGCGCCGCGGATTTCAAGAAAGCCGACCTCAGGGAACTCGATTTCGCCGGTGTGGTGCTGGAGGGCGCCCGCCTGCCGCGCGCCGACCTGAGGGGGGCGCAGCTTCAGGGGGCGATGCTGGAAAAGCTCTATATGAAAAGCTGCCGCCTGGGCGGGGCCGATCTGCGGGGCGCCAGCATGCGCAAAATCGACCTGCGCACGGCCGAGCTCGAGACCGCCAACCTGAGCTCGGCAACGCTACAGAACGCGCGCCTGGAAAACGCCTCGCTGCAGAACGCCATGCTGGTCGATGCCAATCTTTGGATCGCCAAGTGTACGGCGGCAGAGTTCACCGGGGTCAACGCCCATCGCGCCAATTTTCGCGGTGCCGACCTGAGCCAGGCGGTGCTCGACCGGGCCAACCTGCGCGAAAGCAATTTCCAGGGTGCCAACCTGAGCCAGGCCAGCCTGCGCCGGGCCGACCTGGCGGGCGCCGACATCTCCCTGGCCACCTCGACGGCACCGAGTTCGAAGGCGCCACCATGCCCGACGGCGGCCCTCCCAGCCGGGATCCGGCGGCCGAAATCGAGCTCACGCAGGCGCGCGACCTGCGGATACAGGCCGACGAACGCCTCGAAGCCGAGGCCGGCAGCGATAGCGAAACCGGAGCGAAAAAACGCGGATTCCTGAGCCGGCTGTTCGGCCGCAAATAAACCGACCCCGGTTTTGAAAATCAGCCGCTCAGCGGCACCCGCCCTTCGAGCGGGTAGGCCGGGTCGTTGTAGCGTGGCGTCGAGGGGTGGCCGGGCTCGACCAGTTTGTCGATGAAGGCCTCGTCCTGGGCCGTGAATTGGTAGTCCAGCGCCGGCAGGTAGTCGCGCCACTGGGCCAGCGTGCGTGGCCCGGCGATGACGCTGGTGACGAGGGCATTGTTGAGCACCCAGGCGACGGCAAACTGGCTGGCGGTGATGCCCTGGGCCTCGGCGCGAAGCTTGACCTTTTGCGCCAACTTGAGGGATTCCTGGCGCCATTCCGACTGCATCATGCGCCGGTCCTGGCGGCCCGCCCGGGTGCCCCGGGGTGCCTTCTTGCCGGGCGGGTACTTGCCCGTCAGCACGCCCCGCGCGATCGGCGAATAGGGCACCACGCCGAGGCCGTAATAGTCGCAGGCCGGCAGGTGTTCGACCTCGGGCATGCGGTTGAAGGCGTTGTAATAGGGCTGGCTGACCAGCGGCCGGCCGATGCCCAGACCGTCGCAGATGTTGCAGATTTCGGCCAGCCGCCAGGAGCGATAGTTGGGGAGGCCGAAGTGGCGGATCTTGCCGGCACGCTGCAAATCGCCCATGGCGGCCACGGTTTCCTCGAGCGGCGTCTGGTGGTCCTCCAGGTGCAGGTAATAGATGTCGATCCAGTCGCTGCCCAGGCGCGCCAGGCTTTCTTCGGCCGCCTGCATGACCCAGCGCCGCGACAGGCCGCGCCGGTTGGGATCGTCGCCCATGGCGTTGGCCAGCTTGGTGGCCACGATCCAGTGCTGACGCTGCCGCGCGATGGCGCGGCCCACGACCTTTTCCGAGTTGCCGTCGTTATAGACGTCGGCGCTGTCGATGAAATTCACTCCGGCCCCGTGGGCCTGGTCGATGATGCGCCTCGAGGTACGGGCATCGGTCTGGCCGCCGAACATCATGGTGCCGAGGCAGATCGGCGAGACCTTGAGGCCGCTGTGGCCCAGATTTCGGTATTCCATCGATTGTTTCCTTGTGAACTTAGTAGCGCGGGGCGAAACAACCTCATGGCCAGCAACCCCTTGTCAAGGAAAGATGCGGATTGGCGCCACCCTGCCGGCCGCGCTAGTTTCTCCCCATGATCGATCCGCGGACCATCGAACGGGCCGTATCCATTCATTACTACGGCCGCGGCGGGTCTTTTTTCCTGCAAAGCCTGCTCGACGGCCACCCCGACGTGCTGACCTTTCCGGCCAACTACCTGTGCGGCTACTTCGTCTTTTGGGACGAGTTCGGGCACTTGCCGGCGGTCGAGTTGTGCGCCGCCTTCGTCGATTGCTATGACGTCCTCTTCGATCCGCGTTCCCAGACCCCGGTGCTGGGCGCCGGTGCCGGCATCGGGCTGGAGTTCAATTTCACCGCCATGGGCGAGAGGCACAGCGAAGCGCTGGGCGTCGACCGCGATCTTTTCGCCTTCACCTTGCTGCGCCTGTTGAAGCACGAGATCGCCGACGCCATGACCGAGACCGTGGCGCGCAAGTTTTTCTTCCAGGCGCTCCACGTGGCCTATGCCGAGGCGCTGGGCCGCCAGTTCGATTCGCCAAACCCCCTTATCGTGTTCCAGGCCCACAATCCCTTTTTCCATGCCATCGACCAGCTCTTCAGCGATTTCGGGCCCGATTTGAAGTGCCTGCACAGCGTCCGCGAGCCGCTGCAGACGCTGGCGTCGTGGTACCGCAGCATGCGCGAGGACGAGGGCGTCGATGATTTGGATCTGCCCCGCGATACGCTGGTGCGGGCGCTGGCCCATGCCTCGCCCATCTTCACCTGGACCCACCACCTCTCGCCCGACTTTCAGGGCGTGGGCCGTTACGTCGAGATGAACCAGCGCAACTCGCGGGCCGTCCGGCTCGAGGATTTGCACCAGGCCCCCGAGGAGACGACGCAAAGGCTCTGCCACTGGCTCGGCATCGACTGGCACCAGGCGCTGCTGGCCAGCACTTTCGACGGCAAGCTGTGGCACTGGAAAGTGCGCGGTGAAACCCTCAGCGGCTTCCAAAGCCAGACCATATCGCGCCGCCACGGCGAAGTGCTGTCGGGCCTCGACCGGCTCAGGCTGCGTTTTCTGCTGGCCGACAAGCACGCCGCCTGGGGTTATGGGCTGCCGGCCTGGTTCGGCCTGACGCCGCTCAGGTTGCTGGCCTTTGGGCTTTGGTTGCTACCTTTTCGCATGGAGACCACGCTGGGGGCCAAACCAGGGGCCCAGCGGCCCGCCTGGCAGCGCCTGCGCGCCTACAGCGACCTCAGGATCACGGTGATCGCAATCTGGTGGCGGCTTTTCCGCCGGCCGCTGGCCTTGCTCGAGTTGATCGATTGAAGGCGGGCGATTCCTGTCGATTTTGAAATGTACTATGCTGGCGGCCCGCCCCGCAGCGCCTGAGGAAATCATGTCCGGTCCGCTCGCCCATATCCGTGTCCTCGACCTCAGCCGCATCCTGGCCGGGCCCTGGGCGACGCAGATCCTGGCCGATCTGGGGGCCGAGGTGATCAAGGTCGAACGCCCCGGCCAGGGCGACGACACCCGCACCTGGGGCCGCCATTCCTCAAGGACGCGGACGGCAAGGAGACCACGGATTCGGCCTATTACCTGGCCGTCAATCGCGGCAAGAAGTCGCTGACGCTGGACCTGGCCTCACCCCAAGGCCAGGACCTGGTGCGCCAATTGGCGGCCAAGTCCAACGTCCTGGTGGAGAACTACAAGACCGGCGGCCTGGCCAAGTACGGCCTCGGTTACGAGGACCTCAAGGCCCTCAATCCGGGCCTGGTCTATTGCTCCATCACCGGTTTCGGCCAGGACGGACCCTATGCCAAGCGGGCCGGCTACGATTATCTCCTGCAGGCCATGGGCGGCATGATGAGCATCACCGGCCCGGCCGACGGCGAGCCTGGGGCGGGGCCGCTGCGGGTCGGCGTGGCGCTCATCGACATCATCACCGGCATGTATTCGGCCACCGCCATCCTGGCCGCCCTCAACCACCTTGAACGCACCGGCGAGGGGCAATATATCGACATGGCGCTGATGGATTCGGCCACGGCGCTGTTGGCCAACCAGGGCATGAACTATCTCATCTCGGGGCGCTCGCCGGGGCGCAGCGGCAACAGCCATCCCAACGTCGCTCCCTACCAGCCCTTCGAGACGGCCGACGGCTGGATCATCGTGGCCATCGGCAACGACAACCAGTTCGGCCGCTATTGCCGCCTCATCGGCCGGCCCGAAATGGCCGATGACGAGCGTTTCAAACGCAACCAGGGCCGCATCGAGAACCGGGCCGAGTTGATCCCGCCGATCGAGGCGGCCATGCGCCAGCGCTCCAGCGCCGACTGGCTGGCCGCCCTGGAGGCCGAGGGCATCCCCGGCGGCCCGATCAACGAGCTCGACCAGGTCTTCGCCGACCCCCAGGTGCAGCACCGCGGCATGAACATCGAGCTGCCCCACGCCCTGGCCGGCGATGTGCCGCTGATCGCCAGCCCCATCAAGCTCAGCCAGACCCCGGTGAGCTACAGCCACGCGCCGCCGACGCTGGGCGAGCACAGCGAAGCGGTGCTGGCGGACGTGCTGGGCCTGGCCGCCGACGAAATCGCCGAGTTGCGCCAGCGCGGCATCGTCTGACATCTGAACTCTGACATCCGAAGCAGGAGCGAAAAATGCGTATGAAAGACAAAGTCGCCCTGATCACCGGGGCCGGCGGCCCCATGGGCCGGGCCATCGCGCGGCGCCTGGCCGAAGAAGGTGCCTCGCTGGTGCTGACCGACATTTCGGCCAACCGCATGGACGAGGCCGTGGCCCTGACCCACGAAGTGCTGACCGAGGGCGCCGACATCGCGGCCCGGCGCTCGAACGCCACGGTGGCGGCCGAGATCCTGCCGGTGGCCGAACTGGCGCTGGAGCGCTTCGGCCGGGTCGACGTGCTGGTCAACCTGGTGGGGGGCTTGCGCGGCGACATGTACGTGCCGCTGCTGGATATTTCCGACGAGCGCTGGGGCGAGACTTTGCAACTCAATCTGCGGGCCGGCATACATCTGGCCCGGGCCCTGGTGCCGGGCATGCGCGAGCGCGGCTGGGGGCGCGTCGTCAACATCTCCTCCGTCGCCTACGCCGGTGAACTGGGCCAGGCCGATTACGGTGCCGCCAAGGCCGCCGTGGCCTCGCTGAGCCGCAGCATGGCCATCGAGTTCGCGCCCCAGGTCAACGTCAATTGCATCGCGCCCAGCCTGATCCGCACCTCGGTGGTCGAGCGCATGGACGCCGCGGAGCTGGCGGACTTGCGCGACCGCACGCTGCTCAAGCGTCTGGGCGAGGCCGACGAGATCGCCAACGCCGTGCTTTTCTTCTCGTGTGACGAATCCTCCTTCGTCACCGGCCAGTTGCTGGCCGTCTCGGGCGGCATGGCGGTCTCGTTGTAGAATCGATGTTTGCCAATCTTGCTCTCGATTTCACATATTGATATTGTGGAATACGGGAGACGGGAAAATTCCAATGGGAGGGTAAGACAGATGATTCCACGCACAACCGTCGTCGCCGCCCTGGCAGTGACGGCTCTCTTGTTTCCGCTATCACCGGCCGCGGCCGACAGCATGGATCCGCTGATGCTGGCCAACCCCTGCGCCGGCTGTCATGGCACCGACGGCAAATCCAAGGGCGCCATGCCCACCATCAACGGCAAATCGAAGAAGTATATCGCCGACGCCCTCAAGAACTTCCGCGACGGCAAGAAACCTTCGACGATAATGCAGCGCATCGCCAAGGGCTACAGCGACGCCCAGATTGATGCCCTGGCCTCGGTCTACGGCAAATAGGGGGGAAACGATCATGAGCAAACTCACACGCCGGCGCTTCACCCAGTTGGCCGCGGCCACCACCGCCAGTTCGGCGATTGGGGGGGGCCTGGGGCTGGTCAACATCCTACCGGCCCGGGCCGCTTCGGGGCGCGTGGTGGTCATCGGCGGCGGCTTCGGCGGCGCCACCGCGGCCAAGTACATCCGCAAGGCGGACCCCGGCATCCAGGTCACGCTGATCGAGCCCAAGACACAGTTCGTCACCTGCCCCTACAGCAACACCGTGATCGGCGGCCTCAACGACATCGGTTTCATCACGCACAACTACGACGCCCTCAAGGGCAAATACGGGGCCACCGTGGTGCATGACACGGCCACCGCCGTCGATGCCGCCAAGAAGACGGTAACCACGGCCGGCGGCAAGACTTTCGCTTACGACAAGCTGGTGCTGTCGCCGGGCATCGACTTCAAGTGGGGGGCCGTCGAGGGCTACAGCCAGGCGGCCAGCCAGAAGATCCCGCATGCCTGGAACGGCGGCCCGCAGACCATGCTGCTGCGCAAGCAGCTCGAGGCCATGCCGGCCGGCGGCACCTTCATCATCGCACCGCCGGGCAATCCCTTCCGCTGCCCGCCGGGCCCCTACGAGCGGGTCAGCCTGGTGGCCAACTACTTCAAGGCCCACAAACCCGGCTCGAAGATCATCATCCTCGATCCCAAGCCCAAGTTCTCCAAGCAGCCGCTTTTCATGCAGGGCTGGGATCGGCTCTACAAGGGCATGATCCAATGGGTCAGCCAGAAGGACGGCGGCGGCGCCACCCGGGTCGACGTGGCCGGTATGACCGTGCACACCGAGTTCGACAAGTTCCGTGGTGACGTCATCAACTTCATCCCGGCCCAGAAGGCGGGCAAGATCGCCTTCCTGGCCGGCGCCACCGACAAGTCGGGCTGGTGCCCGATCAACCCGCGCACCTTCGAATCGACCATCCACAAGGACGTCTACGTCATCGGCGATGCCTCGATCGCCAGCCCGCTGCCCAAGTCGGGCTATTCGGCCAACAGCGAGGCCAAGGTGGCGGCTGCCGCCATCGTCGCCCAGCTCAGCGGCAAACAACCCGGCGAGCCTTCCTTGATCAACACCTGCTACAGCCTGGTGGCGCCCGACTACGGCATTTCGGTGGCCATGGTCTACGGTTTCGCCAATGGCAAGATCACCAAGAAAAAGGGCTCGGGCGGCGTCGGCCCCAAGGACGCCAACGCCGAGTTCCTGAAAAAGGAGGCCCAGTTCGCCGAGGGCTGGTACACCAGCATCTCGTCCGACATCTGGGGATAGAACACAGCCCGGAGCGGGGAGGTCACGGACCTCCTCGCTCCAGCAGCTCTGGCGGCTGGCCGTCCAGCCGGTCGGCGAAGGCCTCCAGCAAGAAACGGCCGGCGAGCTCGAGGCCGACCGGGTCGATGCCGTGGCCGAGCCCGGGTGAGACGTGCCAATCGACAACGATGCCGGCCGCCGCCAGGCCGCTGGCCGCCAGGTGCAGTGCCGCCACCGGCACCAGATCGTCGGCTTCGCCATGGCAAAGCAGTACCGGCGGGCGGGCGCGGATCTCGTGCGCCAGCCGGTCGGCGCCCACCAGGGCGCCCGAGAAACCGACGATGGCGGCGGGCGGGCGGGCTCGGCGCAGCCCCACATGCAGCGACATCATGGTGCCCTGGCTGAAACCGACCAGGGCCAGATGCTGGTCATCGAGATCATGGCGGGCAAGCTCGGCGTCGATGAAGGCCTCCAGCGGCGGCGCCGCCCCGGCCACCCGGTCGGTCATGCCGAGGTAGCGGGCCTCCGTGGCCTCGATATCGCGGGCTGCCGTGGTCGGGTCGTAATCGCCCAGGCCGAACCACTGGCGTCCCATGGGCGCCATTTCGCAGGCTTCGGGCGCATGCGGCGCGGCAAAAGCGGCATCGGGCAGGTGCTGTTGCAGGAAGGGCGCCAGCTGGATCAGGTCGTTGCCGTCGGCCCCGAAGCCGTGCACCAGAACGACCAGGCGTTGCGCGTTGCCGCCGGCAGCCGGCACCCTGGGGCCGTCGAGGGCCGTCATGACCCGCTCGCCATGGACCCGAAAGGCTCGGTCATCTATTTTCGCCCCACTGTTCCCTGGCCCGAGAGTTCCGCATGCCTCTGCTCCACGTCAATGGTGTCCGCGTCCATTATTCCGACCAGGGCCGCGGCGATCCAGTCATTCTCGTGCACACCGGCATCTCGAGCGGCAGTCAGTGGCGAGCCATGGGCGCCGATCTGGCGGATAGCTGGCGCTGCCTCGCCATCGACCTTCACGACCGGGGCGGTACGGATCCTTGGCCGGGCCCAACCCCTATCAGCGTGGACGACGATGCCGTGCTGGTCTTGGCGCTGGCCGCCGAATCGGGTCCGGCTCATCTGGTCGGGCATTCCTGGGGCGCCGTCGTGGGCCTGCGGGCCGTTCTGGCCGAGCCCTCGGCCTTCACCAGCCTGACGCTGGTCGAGCCGCCGCTTTACCCGCTGCTGTTGGAGCGTGGCGAGGCCGACGTCCTGGAGCCGCTACAGGCCGATGTCGAACAATTCCTGAAGCACATAGACGAAGGCCGCCAGGCCGAGGGCTGGCGGCACTTTGTCGATCTGCAGAACGGCGCCGGCACCTGGCAGGGATTGAGCCACGACAAGCGCCAGGAATTCATCGCCATGTCGGCCGCGGCCCGGGACAAATACGACGCCATGTACCAAAACCCCACCCGCGGCGCCGATCTCGGCCGCCTCGACTTGCCCACCCTGGTGCTGTGGGGCAGCGCGACGGCGGCGCACGACGTCCGGCTCTGCCAGATCGTCCTGGAGTGCATACCCGGGAGCCGGGGCCAGGCCATCCCCGGTGCCGGGCACGTCAGCCCCATGAGCCACCCCCGGGAAGTGGCGGCGGCGCTGCGCCGGCACCTCGAGCGTTCCAGCCCGCCGGCCCGGCAATAGATCGAGCGGCGGAGTTCAGCATGCCCACGCTTCATGTCAACGGCGCCTGTGTTCATTATTCCGACCAGGGCCACGGCGATCCCGTCATTCTGGTTCACAACGGCATCTCGAGCGGCAGCCAATGGCGGGCCATGAGCGCGCACCTGGAAGATAGTTGGCGCCTGCTGGCCATCGACCTTTACGACCGGGGCGACAGCGATCCCTGGCCGGGACCTCGGGCCCCCAGCCTGGATGACGATGCCGCTTTGTTGGCGGCTTTGGCCGCCACCGTCGGGCCGGCCCATCTGGTGGGGCATTCCTATGGCGGCGCCGTGGCGGTGCAGGCCGCCCTGGCGTCGGCAGCTTCCTTCGCCAGCCTGGTGCTGCTCGAGCCGCAGCTCTACCCCGTGCTGGTGGAACTGGGCGAGGCCGAAATCCTGGCCGAAAAACAGGCCCTGAGCGAGGGCTTCCTGCGGCGTCTGGAAGATGGCCGCGAGGCAGAGGGCTGGCGGTTCTTCGTCGATCATTTCAACGGCCCCGGCACCTGGCAGGGCTTGTCCCAGGCCAGGCGCCAGGAATTCATAGCCATGTCGGCGACGGCCCGGCAAAAGTACGACGCCATGTACGCCAGCACCACGGTCCGGGCCGATCTGGAAAACATTACCCTGTCCACCACGGTGCTGTGGGGCGGCCAAACGGCGGCCTACGACCTGCGCCTCTGCCAGGTCGTCCTGGAGGCCATTCCCGGAAGCCGCGGTGACGCCATTCCCGGCGCCGGCCACATGAGTCCGCTGAGCCACCCCGAGGCGGTGGCGGCGGCGCTGCGGCGCCACCTGGAGCGTAACCGGGGCCTGGCGTGAGCGCCGTCCTGCGCTTCGCCCCCAGCCCCACCGGGCGCCTGCATCTCGGCCACGCCTATTCGGCGCTTTTTACCTGGAGCCAGGCCCAAGCCGTCGGCGGCCGCGTGCTGCTGCGCATCGAGGACATCGACCGGGGCCGCTGCCGGCCCGAGTTCGAGGCGGCGATTGTCGAAGACCTGGCCTGGCTGGGGCTGGAATGGAAAACCCCGGTCAGGCGCCAGTCCGAGCACCTGGACGACTACGCCCGGGCACTCGGGCGCCTGGAGGACCGTGGCCTGCTTTATCCCTGCTTCTGCACCCGGGCCGAAATCCGCCGCGAAATCGCCGCCAGCCCCTCGGCGCCACAGGGGCCCGACGGGCCAATCTATCCCGGCACCTGCCGGCATCTCGATGCCGGCGAGCGGGCGGCAAGGCGGGCCTCCGAGCCCCATGCGCTACGCCTCGACGTGGCCGCGGCGCTGGAACGGCTGGGCGCCGAGCAACTCGTCTGGCGGGACGCCGAGGCCGGTCCGCAATCCGCCGATCCGGCCAGCCACGGCGACGTGGTGCTGGCGCGCAAGGACACGCCGACCAGCTACCACCTGGCGGTGACGGTGGACGACGCCTTGCAGGGCGTGACCTTGGTGACCCGTGGCCAGGATCTTTTCGCCGCCACTCACGTGCACCGCTTGTTGCAGGCGCTATTGGATCTGGTGGTGCCGGCCTACCACCATCACCGCCTGATCAGCGATGCCGAAGGCCGGCGCCTGGCCAGCCGCGACAAAGCCACGGAACTGGCCGAGTTGCGCCAGGCCGGCTGGACGGCCGGCGACGTCAGGCGCGAACTGGGGTTCGAACCGGCGACATGGGTAACATGAATTGAAGGCTGCTGCCGGCTCCCTCCCTCCTTGTGGGGGAGGGTGAGGGAGGGGGGCTTGGTTTGGTCGTCCTCGACAATCATTGCGACCAACACATCGTGTGATCGTTCGTTTAAGTGCGCTCGCCGCTGGGCAGACCGGAAGCATGGCTTCCGGTCGCACGACAGCTTGGGGAGCCGCCGCCGCGTCAAGTAGCCACTCGCGTTGCTCGCTGGGTCACTTGACCCGGCCGTCTGCAAGCCACCCTTGGAACGGTCGGGCAATTGGCCGGTCAACCAGTAATCGTCTTGAGATCGAGGTAGTCCTGCAGGCCAAAGACGCCGTTTTCGCGGCCGTTGCCGGACTGTTTCATACCGCCGAAGGGGGCGTCGTAGTCGTAGGCCTGGCCGTTGATGGAAACGTTGCCCGCCCGCAACGCGCGCGCCAGGCGCTCGGCCCGCTCGGCATCTCCGGTTTGGACGCAGGCGCCCAGGCCATAGCGGGTATCGTTGGCAAGCCGGATCGCCTCTTCCTCGTTGTCGAAAGGCATCATGCAAAGCACCGGGCCGAATATTTCCTCCCGGTTGACGGTCATGTCGGGGGCCACGTCGGCAAACAGCGTCGGTTTGACGTAGTAGCCTACCTCCAGACCCTCGGGCCGGCCGGTGCCGCCGGCTAGCAGCGTGGCGCCCTCGTCGATGCCGCGCTGGATCAGGCGCTGGATGTTTTCGAACTGCTGGGCGTTGACCACGGGGCCGATATGATCGCCTTCCCGGGCCGGATCGCCGACCAAAGTGGCCCGGGCCGTACGGGCGGCGATCTCCTTCGCCTCCTGGTAAACACTGCCTTCGACCAGCAGCCGGGTCGGCGCGTCGCAGGTCTGGCCGGAGTTGGCGAAGCAGGCCGCCACGCTCCAGGCGACGGCGCTGGGCAAATCGGCATCGGCGAACAGCAGGTTGGGCGATTTGCCGCCGAGTTCCAGGGTCACCCGCTTGACCGTGTCGGCGGCCGCCTTGGCCACCGCGATGCCGGCCCGGGTCGAGCCGGTAAACGACACCATGTCGACGTCCGGGTGCCCCGAGAGCCCGGCCCCCGCCACCGGGCCATGGCCGTTGATCAGGTTGAAGGCGCCCGGGGGGAAACCGGCCTCATCGATCATTTCGGCGAACAACAGCGCCGAGAGCGGCGATTCCTCGCTCGGTTTCAAGACGCAAGTACAACCCGCCGCCAGCGCCGGCAGCACCTTGACGACGACCTGATTGATGGGCCAGTTCCAGGGCGTGATCAGGGCCGCGACGCCCACCGGCTCGTGCACCACGCGGCTGCCGCCACGGGGCGAGCGGCCTTCGAAGCGAAAGTCCCCGAGCGCTTCCATGATGACCTCGATATGCCCCTCGCCACACGGCGTCTGGACCTCGCGGCTGAAGGTCACCGGCGCGCCCATTTCGCTGCTCATGGCGTTGGTCATTTCGTCGGCCCGGCGCTGGTAGATCCGCAACAAACGCTCGAACCAGGCCAGACGCTCGGCGACGCTCGTCGCGGCATAGCCGGCGAAGGCCTTCTTGGCTGCCGCCACGGCCCGCTCGACATCGTCATCGCCGGCCAGCGAAATGGTTGCGATGGCGCTCTCCGTGGTCGGATTGATGACCGCGAAATCCCGGGCCTCCAGGGGATCGACCCAAGCCCCGTCGATATAGAACTGCCGCAATTCCATGACTTGGCGCTTCCCCATGTTGAATGCCGCCTACGCCCGGCCCGTCGGGATCACCTCGTAGCCCGGCTGTTCGGGCTCATTATCGATCATTTCCGGCGGGAAACCCGGGGCCAGAATATCGACACCGCAGGCTTCCTCCAGCCGCTTGACGATGTTGGGCGAGAATTCCCGGGCGCCGTAGCGCGCCAGGCCGTCCTTGAAGATATCGAGCAGCAGCGGCGAGATCTCCAGCGCCAAGCCGGCGCGCTCGGCCAGGGCTTGAAAGAGACCCACGTCCTTGACCACCAGGTCCATGGTGAAGTTGATGTCGCGCGAGCCGTTCAGGATCACCTGGCTCTCGGTTTCGTGGACGAAGGAATTGCCCGACGAAATGCGGATCGCCTCGTAGGCCGTATTGAGGTCCATGCCGGCCGCCTTGGCGGTCACCAGCGCCTCGCACAAGGTCGCCAGATTGGCGCTGGCCAGGTAGTTCGTCACGACCTTCAGTACCGACGCCGAACCAAGCTCACCGGTATGCAAAATACGCCGCCCCATGATCGCCAGCACGGGCAGCGCGCGTTCGAAGGTGGGGCGCTCGCCGCCGGCGAAAATCGCGATGTTGCCGGTGGCGGCGCGGTGGCAGCCGCCCGATACCGGGCAGTCCATGGCTTGGCCGCCCCTGGCTGCAACAAGCGCTCCCAGCCGCCTGACTTCGGCCGCGTCGCTGGTCGACATCTCGGCCCAGATCTTGCCCTCCGAGATCCCAGCCAGGATGCCGTCCTCGGCCTCCATCACCGCCGCCGAGGCCGCCGGGCTCGGCAGGCAGGTGATCACCATGTCGCAGAGCTCGGCCATTTGCTTGGGGCTCGGGGACTCGATCGCTCCCTTTTCCAGGAAGGGTGCGACGATGGCGTGATCGAGATCGCGCACCCAGAGCTCGAAACCATGGCGCAGGAGGCTGCCGGCCAGCTTTCCGCCAACATTACCGAGACCGATGAAACCGATTTTCATATGCCTGATCCTCATCGCTGCCGCGCCTGGCCCCAAACATAGGCGGCTGCCGCCCCCAGAATGAACCCCAGGACCGCCAGCGTCATGGGCACTTGCGTGCCGTCGGCAACCCAGGCCACCAGCAATGTCGCCAGCGCCGCCCCCGACATTTGCAAAAAGCCGAGCAGCGCCGAAGCCGTGCCGGCGATGTGGGGAAAGGCACCGACGGCGCCGGCCGTGGTGTTGGGAAAAACCATGCCCATGCCCGAGGCCACCACCGCCATGGGCACGATCACCGCCGCCACGCTGAATACGCCGGCCAGCGCCAGGCCGGCCAGCAGGCCGGCGCCGAGCAGCGCCGCCGCGATGCCCAAGGCCACCATGCGATCGATGCCGAGGCGTAGCGAAAGCCGGCTGGCGGCATATGAGCCCAAGGCGAAGCCGCCGACGGTGATCAGCGAATACCAGCCGAAGTTCTGCGCCGGCTCGCCCAAGAGCTCGATGATGATGAAGGGCGCCTCGGTGATGAAGGCGAACAGCCCGGCCAGCACGCAGGTCGAGGAAAGGGCGTAACCGAGGTAGGCCGGCGAGGCCAGCAGCGTGCGGTAGCCCGCCATCAGGCTGCTGGGTGGCGCCAGGCCCGGCGGCCGGGTCTCGCCCAGGAAACGCAGCATGACGATCATCACCACGGTGCCGAATGCGGCCACCGCGGCAAACACCGAGCGCCAGCCGAACCAGACCTGCAGATGCGACCCCAGCACCGGAGCTACGGCCGGCGAGATGGCCAACACCTGGCCGATGGTGGCCATGACGCGGGCCGATTCCTCGCGCTCGAAGACGTCGCGGATGATGGCCCGGGCCATTACCGGTCCGGCGCAGGCGCCCATGGCCTGCAACACCCGGGCGCCGATCAGCACCTCGATCGAGGGCGCCAGCATGCAGCCCAGGCTGGCCACGATGTAAAGCCCAATGCCGGCCAGCACCACCGGCCGCCGGCCGATGCGGTCGGAAATCGGGCCGTAAGCGAGTTGGGTCAGCGCCACGGCGGCGAAATAGACGGTCAGCGTCAGTTGCACCATGCGTGGCGTGGTGCCGAGGTCGCGCGTCAACGCCGGCAGCGAGGGCACGTAGATGTTGGTCGCCACCATGCCGACCGCCACCAGCGAAGCCAGCAGGGCGATCAGTTGGCCGCGGCTGAGGGTCATGGCGAGGCGATAGGCGAGGTGGTGCCTACGCCGCCAGCCCCGCCCGCTCGCCGATCAATTCCACGATGTCGGCCATGATCCGGGTGATGGCGTAGTCCTTCGGCGTATAGACGCGGGCGACACCGTTGGCTTGCAGATGCGCCGCGTCGCTGGGCGGGATGATGCCGCCGACCACCACCGGGATGTCGCC
>MPMB02192169.1_pt1 | contig 16288 bp, 16 predicted proteins | sample 1617371 | NCBI WGS metagenome assembly MPMB02 (sample SAMN05944808, study PRJNA350692) | marine metagenome | biome: marine; feature: ODZ; material: water; isolation source: 300 m water sample filtered on 0.2 um supor filter | place: Pacific Ocean | collected 2012-04-08 | depth 300m m
CTATTCAACGAGCCCGAGGAAGGGCACCCGAAAAGGCCAGGATCACCTGTGCGGCGCCTCCTATCGCCCCAGGCGAGTAGCCCGTTGCAGAACGAAGTGCACTACCCGGGAATAACGATGAACTTGACCACGAAGGCGGCGGCGATCACCAGCACCGGCCAACTGGCCTCGTGGAAGCGACCGGACAGGATCTTGACTACGGCGTAGGTAATGAAGCCGAAGCCGATACCGGTGGCGATGGAGAAGGTAAACGGCATGGTAAAGGCGCAGACCACGGCCGGCGCGTACTCGGTGACGTCGTCCCAATCGAACTCGGCCATGCCGCGGGCCATCATGCAGGCCACGAAGACCAGGGCCGGGGCCGTGGCATAGGCGGGAATGGTGGTGGCCAGCGGCGAAAACACGATGGCCAGCAGAAACAGCACCGCCACGGTCACGGCGGTGAGGCCGGTACGGCCGCCGGCGCGCACGCCGGCGGCGCTTTCGATGTAGCTGGTGGTGGTCGAGGTGCCCAGCGCGGCGCCCGCCATGGTGGCCACCGAATCGGCAATCAGCGCCTTGCGGATACGCGGCAGCTTGCCGTCGGCATCGAGGAATCCGGCGCGATGGGCGATGCCAACCAGGGTGCCGGCGGTGTCGAAGAGGTCGACGAAGAGGAAGGCGAAGACGATGCTCACCAGGCCGATTTGGAAAGCCGCCGCCAGGTCGAACTTGAAAAGCGTTGGCGCCAGCGAGGGCGGTGTCGAGACGATGCCGTTGAAGGGCGAGACCCCGGCCACGATGCCGATAGCGCTTACCACTACAATTCCAATGATGATGGCACCCGGAATGCGGCGGAAATCCAACGCCACCATGATGACGAAACCGAGCACCGCCAGGTAGGCGGCGGGCTGGGTGAGATCGCCGACGCCGACCAGGGTGGCCGGGTGGTCGACCACGATGCCGGCGTTCTTGAGGCCGATGATGGCCAGGAACATGCCGATGCCGGCCGAGGTCGCCAGCTTGAGCGAGCGCGGGATGGCGTTGATGATCCATTCCCGGGTGCGAAACAGGCTGAGCAGCAGGAACAGGACGCCCGAGATGAAGACCGCTCCCAGCGCCACCTCCCAGGCCAGCCCCATGCCCTTGACGACGCCGTAGGTGAAATAGGCGTTGAGCCCCATGCCCGGCGCCAGCGCGATGGGATAGTTAGCGTAGAGCCCCATGATGGCGGTGCCGATGGCGGCGGCCAGGCAGGTCGCCATGAAGACGGCGTTACGGTCGAGACCGGCGTCGGCCAGGATCATCGGATTGACGAAGATGATGTAGGCCATGGTCAGGAAGGTGGTCACACCGGCAATCAGCTCGGTGCGCACCTCGGTGCCGTTTTCGGTTAGCTTGAATAGCGATTCCAGCATGCCTTTCGCTCCCCGGGGCGGAGCCATGGTTGCTTGAGCTCGATTTCGGCGCTGGAAAGGTGTCGCCCCTGAATCACCTCGCGCCCGTTTCCGCTGCTGCGGTACGAGGGGGGACCGACAGCGGAACTATGCCGGATCAGTCCTCGGGAATCAAGGACGTGTGCATTCTCTGTTGTTCGCAGGGCTGCTAGGATACCTGGGCAGAGGGCTTCCGAGGAGCAAGCGGTGAAACGATTGATCGTGGGCATGACCGGCGCCACCGGTGCGGTATTCGGCGTGCGTCTGTTGCGGGCCCTGAAGGAGAGCGAAGTCGAGAGCCATCTGGTGCTGAGCAAATGGGCCCAGCAGACCCTGGAGCACGAGATGGGGTTGAGTGGCGACGACGTACGGGCCTTGGCAGACGTGGTCTATGGTGTCGGCGACATGGCAGCGGCGGTGTCCTCGGGTTCGTTCCTCACCGAAGGCATGGTCGTCGTGCCGTGCTCGATGAAAAGCCTGGCCGCCATCGCCAACGGGGTCGGCGACACGCTGGTGCACCGGGCCGCCGACGTCATTCTCAAGGAACGCCGCAAGCTCGTACTGGTGCCACGCGAGACACCGCTCAACGACATTCACCTGGAAAACATGCTCAAGCTCTCGCGCATGGACGTCACCATTTTGCCGCCCATGCCGGCCTTCTATAACCACCCCGAGAGCATCAACGACATCGTCGACCACATCGTCGCCCGCATTCTCGACCAGTTCGGCATCGAGGCCGATTTCGCCAAACGCTGGTCCGGCGAGATGCGCCGGCGGCCGGCCGCCGACTGAGGCCGGTAATCTCCTGAACATGCGCGCCCGAATCCTCGATTTCCTCGCCGAACACCATGCCATGACGCTGGCCACAGCCGGTCCGGGACCGCACGCCGCCGCGGTGATGTACGCCCATCGGGAGTTCGCGCTCTATTGGGTTTCCGACCCCGAGACCCGGCACTCGCACGAGATCGTCATGGCAGGCGAGATCGCCGCCACCATCAATCCCGACTACGACGATTTCACTAAGATCCGCGGACTCCAGCTGTCGGGCCCGGCGGCAATGCTGGAGGGCAGGGAGGCAGCGGAGGGCCTGGCCGAACTCGCCCGCAAGTTCCCCTTTTTCGAGCAGTTCGCCGGCGCCGGGGGCAAACTGTCCGGGGCCTTGGCCAAGGCCCGCGTCTGGCGCTTCGACCCCACCCGTATCGTCTATATCGACAACACCCGCGGGTTTGGCTTCAAGGAGACGCTGGAACTTGGCTAACCGAAATCATGGGCGGCGAGATTGGCGTCAACAGTAGCTTGGGCGAAGGCTCGGAGTTCTTTGCCGAAATCACTTTCGCCGCCAGCGACAAAGCAGCCGAGATAGAACCAAACGATGGCCTCGAAGGTTTGCGCATTCTTGTCGTTAACCCGATCGACAGCGAGCGTTCGACCTGGCAGCGCTATCTCGATCATTGGGGTGCCGAGGTCACGGGCGTCGCCGCTCTTGACGATGTCGTGGCGCCGTTGGCGGAGGCGGCGGGCGCGGGCCAGCCGTTCGCCATCGTCGTCTTCGAAGGGGATCATGACATCGATGGTGTCCAGTCGTTGCGCTCGTCGCTCGTCGACGGCGGCGGCGCGGACGCGCTCCGCTTCGTCATCAGCCAGGATCCCCGTCGGCCCAAAGATGCTCTCAAGGGGCTAGCGGATGTCACCCTGGTGGACAGCAATCCGGTGCGCCGGGTTGGGCTTTTGAACGCTGTCGCCATTGCCGCCGGCCGGGCCAGTCCCGAGGTTGACTACGAGGAGGAGGCCGAAGACCTGCGGGTTGGCCGCGCGCCCACGATCGAGGAGGCGCGTGAGCAGGGCAAGCTGATCCTGCTGGCCGAGGACAATCTGACAAACCAGGAAGTCATCCGCCGCCAGCTCACGGTGCTGGGCTATGCCCGCGAGATCGCCTCCGACGGTCAGGAAGGCCTCGACATGTGGCAGGCCGGCGACTACGTGGTGCTGCTGACGGATTGCCACATGCCGGAGATGGACGGCTTCGAACTGACCGCAGCCATTCGCCAGGCTGCCCTGAAGGCTGTATTCGGCGACGATCAGGAAACCTTCAAGGAAATCCTCGAATCCTTCGTGGAACCCACCGAGGCCACCATCGGCGAGCTCAAGTCGGCCTGGGATGAGCGCAACGCGCCCGACGTCAAAGGCGCCGCCCATAAGCTCAAGTCATCCTCGCGCAGCGTCGGGGCCAACGAATTGGCGGACACCTGCCAGGCCGCCGACTGGGGGACCATCGACGAGCTCGCTCCCCGTCTCGATCCGCTCTACGCCGCCGTCAAGGCGTACATCGATATGCTTTAGCGCCCTTCGGATCGATGCGAACGGTCTAACGCCGGGGTCGTACCTGGAAGATCTCTGTGCTACCGTCGCCAGCACGTAAGGGGGGCTTTCTGGGTAATCCCAGATTCATGGGGAGACGAAAAATATGCTTGGCAACAATTCCAAGCGCCTAGCCACCCTGGCCTTGGCGGGCGCGATGACGTTGACGCCTTTTGCGGCGAGCGCGGGCGGGACCGTGAAGGTCGGTCTGTCGGTGCCATTGACCGGTGACTGGGCCGAATACGGCGATTTCATCAAGAAATCGGTGGAAATGGTGATCGCGCGAACAAATCGCATGGGTGGTGTGCACGGTAAACAGATCGAGATCGTGGTTGCTGACAGCCGCGGCGATCCTAAGGAATCGGTGTTGATTGCGGAGAAATTCGTCGCCGATCCGGAGATTCTGGTGGAGATCGGTGATTTCTCCTCCTCCAGCTGCATGGCCGCTGCACCGATCTATGAAAAGGCCAACATGTCCCAGGTGTCGCCAACCTCGTCGCATCCGGATTTCACCAAGAAGGGCAAGAACATGTTCCGCGTCGGTGCCACCCAGGCATCGGAAGGACCGTTCAGCTCGAAATGGGCGATCGAAGATCTGGGCGCCAAAACCGTGGCGACCATCTACATCAACAACGACTGGGGCGTTGCCGCCAACAAGTTTTTCGTCGAAGCGGCAAAGAAGATGGGCGCCAAAGTCGTCGCCGAGGAAGCCTTTATCACGGGTGAGCGGGACTTCTCGTCGATCCTGACAAAGATCAAAAAGGCCAATCCGGACCTTCTCTATCTGCCGACCTTCTATGCCGACGCTTCCTCGATCATGACCCAGGCGCGGCGTATGCGCTATAAGCCGAAGGTGCTGTCGACCGGCTCGCTTTATTCGCCGGAATTGATCAAGCTGGGCGGCAAGGCGGTCGAAGGCCTGTTGTCCAACGCCGTCTATTTCCCCAACGATCCGCGCCCCGCGGCTAAGGAATTCACGCGCGATTTCCGTTCCGTCTATGGCAAGGACCCGAGCACCTTCGCCGCCCTAGGATACGACGCGGCCAATCTGGTTGTTGCTGCCATGCATATGGCCGGAACCGAGGATCGGGCGGCCATACGCGTGGCACTCGAATCGCTAAAGGGTTTCGTCGGCGTCACCGGCCCCTTCGACTACTCCACGTCACATGATACGGAAAAGGAATTCGCCCGGATCATGATCAAGGACGGAAAGTGGATGCCCTACAACAAATAGGGCTGAACACCTAAGGGCCGTAGTAATCGCGTTGTTCGAGCAACTGATCAACGGTTTAACCCAGGGCAGCGTTTACGCTTTGCTAGCCCTGGGTTTCACCGTTATCTTCGGCACCTTGCGCATGGTGACGTTTGCGCACGGCGAGGTTTTCATGGTTGGCGCCTATATCGGCCTCAGCCTTTTTACCTATTTTTCGCCGAACTTCTTTTTCGCCCTGGTGATCGTGTTGCTGGCGACCTTCATTCTGGGCGCGGTTATGGAAATCGTTGCCTTCCGCTTCTTGCGTGACGCGCCACACTTTTCCTCGCTTCTGGTGACGATCGGGATTTCCATTCTATTGATCAACGTGGCCCAGTTGATCTGGGGACCGGGGACGCGAGCCGTACCGCCGGCGATCATCGAGGACCTGGCCTACTCCGAGATCGAATTCAACGGCATTTACGTCACCTACCTGCAGCTCGCCGTGCTCGGCGTCGCCATCGCTTTGATGGTGGCGATGTACCTGTTCATGGAGCGCACCAAAATCGGCATGGCGATCCGTGCCACGGCGCAGGATCACGAAGCCGCGTTTGCCATGGGCGTCAACGTCAATCGCGTTTTCACCTTCACCTTCGCCATTGGTTCGATGATGGGCGGCGTCGCCGGCCTGCTGGTCGGCCTCTATTACAATGTCTTCTTCCCGACCATGGGGACTCTGCTCGGCCTGAAGGCGTTTAGCGCCAGCGTGGTCGGCGGTCTCAGCAGCCTGCCGGGCGCAGTGGTCGCGGGCCTCATTATCGGCGTCGTCGAATCCTTCGCCGTCGAGGTCTGGGATGCCGGTGTCCGTCACATGGTTTCGTTCCTGTTCATGATCGTCGTCCTGATTGCCCGGCCCGCCGGCCTCTTCGGCAAGAAGGAACTGATCAAGGCGCGAGGCGACTGACGATGACGGGCCCACTGCGTGAAGCGATTGCCAATTCGCCTTACTGGGCGTTGTTGGCGGTTCTCGTCATCGCTCCGGCGCTGATTGAGAACCAGTACATCCTGCAGGTCATGATTTTCGTCGGCATCTACATCATGCTGACGCTGAGCCTGAATTTGCTCAACGGTTACGTCGGGCTGATCGCCCTGGGACATGCCGGCTTCTATGGCATTGGCGCCTACGCGTCGGCCAAGTTCAGTCTTGAGCTGGGTTTCCCGTTTCTGCTTTCGCTGCTCGGCTCTGGCGTCGTGGCCGGTGTTTTTGGATACCTTCTGGGCCGCCCCACCTTGAGGCTCTCGGGTATTTATCTGGCCCTGGCGACGCTTGGGTTCAACGTCGTTCTCTGGCTCCTGCTGCTCAACTGGATGAGCTTCACCAATGGCCCGCTGGGGATCATGTCTATCCCGCCGCCGAATATCTTCGGCTACGAGATCGAGACTCGCTCCGACTACTTCTATCTCATACTGACACTGGTGGTGCTGACGCTCTTCAGCATGAACAGGCTGGTGAACTCCCGGTTCGGCCGGGCGCTGGTGGCCATTCGCGAAGACGAATTGGCAGCCGAAGCCATCGGCGTCGACACCACGCGCTATAAGGTTCAGGCCTTCGTTCTTTCTGCTTTCTATGCCGGGCTGGCGGGCAGCTTCTATGCCCACTTCGTCAAATACGTCAGCCCGGACAGCTTCACCCACATGGAATCGTTCATCATGCTAGCGATGCTGGCGCTGGGCGGCAGCGGTAATCTGTTCGGGCCGGTGGTCGGCGCGACGATCCTGATCGTCATCCCGGAGGTCTTCAGGGGACTTCTGGAATATCGCATGATTATCTACGGCTCCGTGCTAGTTGTCATGATGCTGGTGCGCCGCGAGGGGTTGCTGGGCGGGCGCGATTACAGCTTGAGGCTTCGTTTCCTCGACGATCCCGAGCCGGAATATACCGTGGGTGACAAATTTTTACCCGATGGCGATGTTGGTGACGGTGCGGAAGCATCCTCCAATCCGCAAGGCGTGGAGGGCCGGTCATGACAATTTTGCAAGTTGAGGAGGTACACAAGGAATTCGGTGGACTGATGGCGCTGAAAAACTTGTCCCTGAGCGTGCCGAAAGGCGGAATCGTCAGCCTGATCGGGCCCAACGGTGCAGGCAAGACCACCTTATTCAACTGCATCACCGGAACCTTGCCGGCGGAGAGCGGGAACATCCGTTATGCAGGCCATGACATCACCCGGTTCCGTCCCCATGACGTGGCGGCCATGGGTGTGGCGCGGACCTTCCAGCACATCCGTTTGTTCAAAAGCATGACGGTGCTGCAGAACATCCTGGTCGGCAACCACCACCGCACCAGGACCGGCCTGGCCAGTGCCCTGCTGCGTCCCGCATGGGTGGGCAGGGAGGAGGAGGAATCACGGCAAAAAGCGCTCGAGATCCTGGCGCTGTTCAAGGAAAGACTGCTGCCACGCATCAACGACCGGGCTGATAGCCTGTCGTATGCCAATCAGCGGCGCCTGGAAATCGCCCGCGCCCTGGTTTCCGAACCCGACCTTTTGCTGCTGGATGAACCGACCGCGGGCATGAACCCGAACGAAACCCAGGGCATAGTCGATCTGCTCTACGAATTGAAGGAACGCGGGCATACCGTCTTCGTCATCGAACACAAGATGCGCGTGGTGATGACGGTTTCCGACCGGGTCATCGTGCTCGACAACGGCGAAAAGATTGCCGAGGGAACGCCGGATGAAATCGCCACCAACGAGGAAGTGGCGGAAGCCTACATGGGAAGGAGGGACCGGCGTGCTTCGTTTGACTGACATCGACACGTTTTACGGCCCCATCCAGGCCTTGAAGGGCATCTCGTTGGAGGTCAACGAGGGCGAAATCGTTTCGCTGCTCGGCGGTAATGCCTGCGGCAAGTCGACAACCATGAAAACCATTATGGGTCTGGTCAGGCCGAAACGGGGGGTTGTGGAATTTGCGGGCGAACGCATCGACGGCAAGCCGCCCTCGCATGTCGTCAAGGTCGGCATATCCCCAGTGCTTGAACGTCGGCGGCTGTTTCCCTTCCTGACCGTCGAGGAAAACCTTCTGATGGGCGCCTACGTGCGCCGCGACAAGCGCGAAATCGAAGCCGATGCGGAGCGTATCCGCGAAACTTTTCCGCTGGTCCGCCAGCGCGGCCGGCAAATGGCCGGCACGCTCAGCGGAGGCGAACAACAGATGGTGGCCATGGCCCGGGCGCTCATGGCGCGGCCCAAATTGTTGATTATGGACGAGCCCTCGATGGGCCTGTCGCCGCGCTTCGTCGAGGTCGTGTTTGAAGTTATCACCAAGATCAATCAGGAGCAGGGCGTGGCGATCCTGCTGGTCGAACAGAACGCCAATATGGCCCTCAGTATCGCCCAGCGTGGCTATGTCCTGCAGACCGGCGAGATTGTGCTGGCGGATTCGGCGCAAGGGCTGTTGAACAATCCGTCCATGCAGAAGGCGTACTTGGGCGTAGCGTAACCGGAGCGAACTGGCCCCTAATGGGAGGAATGGCGGCGTGGTCGACAATTCACTGTGGCGAAGCGTGACGCCGGCGGGGAAAAGCCATGCCCCGCGCCGATCCCGACATTTTGGTCGAGCGGTTTAGCCGAACCGTGGAGCGCTTCGTCAACCTGATCGGCGGCAGCGCGGGTTACCTGTTCGATCTGGTGCGCCAGGAGAACTTCCAATGCTAAGCCGAGCAAAAGGATTGGATTCAGCCGGCTCACACGCCCGGACGTGTGCAGGCCATCAGCGTCGATCGTCATCGCCAATGGCAGCGCGCCGGCGCCGAGGTGGAACTGCTCGACAAGACGGAAATCGAACGTTTGACCGGAAAGTATAGGAAAATCAAAACCAGTCATGGGAAGATTTTCACGGATTCAATGGCATCTGGCGGAGTGTTGAAGGATTATGTTTCTCAGTATTTTGGTTTTTGGGTGGGATTTCAGCTCGGCCCCTCCAAGAAAGACCTCAACATAGCTTTTAATGGCCGCGAGAATCGGCAAAAAGGGTAGCGGAGCTCGCAGAACTTCGTACCGCCTTTAAAAGTCGGGCGCGGGAGTGTCAGGATACCAGGGGACTTCAGGGTATTGGAAGTTCGTATCGCCTAAGTCGCAGGATAAGGGAACGAGATCGGTTGGCATCAGAGATGGCACACGTGAGGTTTGTTCCCCGATGTGTTCAAGGATCTTCGCAACCTCAAGCTGATCGGTGATGAAGGCGATGATCCGCATTGGCTCCCCGCACTCGCTGCAGGTCAGGGGATCGGTTTCGTAGATCTTCCGAATCCATTTCGCCCAGCTTGAAGGCTTCTGCCTGCCGGAAATCACCGGCACAGCCTCCACCACGATCTCCTCGATTTGTTCTTCACGGTTTTCGCGCTTACACTTGCCGCGATGACTGCTACTGTAGACGCCGTTGTAGATGATCAGGCTTTCGTAGCGGCAGGGGATATGCGCGGCCAGCAACGCGAAAAACTCAGATACCGGCCAGTTCCTTGAGCCCGCCTGAGATTTCCCGGCATCCACCGTCACAGTCTACTCCCAGGCATGGTAGTGGATTCGCTCAACGGACAACGCAGCCAGGCTCATGTAGCGTGCCAAGCGTTCGATGGCTTCTCCGTCGGCGCCGTCAATGGGCCTTCCTAAAAATATCAAGTGCAAAACTTGATTCTGGTGGTCAAGGGTGATTGGGCGCTATGTTGAATGGTATTCCACCACTGGAGGCTCGTGCTCTGCATGACCAATGATCACCCTCTTTAAACCGATCTTTTCAGCTCTTTTAAAGAGATATGTCGAAATCCTTCTCGCGCTCTCCAGAGCACCCGGCTGATCAGCCTTGTTGAGAAACAACAACCGATCTGCGTGGGTGGGGGCTCCTTTCATAATCCCCTCTTTATGCAAGATAGCGGCGGCGGTCACCGATTCCGTAAGCGGTTCTCCCATGACCAGCCCCGTGATCGTTGAAAATAATCTGGGCCTGAAGACCGATCTGTTGTCAAGGGGCTTACCGATCGCATCCAACCCCACGACACCAATGACCATATTGGAACAGGCGGGAATCACCGGTTCGTCGGGGCCGGGCACTTTTATCGATCTTCCGTCCGCACCGTCCGCTTCTACCAGTATCCATCGAAACATCCCGGAATACCAGAGTTCGTCGACAAAATCGGGAGAAAATCCCAATACCTTTTTATTAGAGCTGACCTGGCCGGCACCTGCTGAAAAGTGGCGGTGAACCTGAAAAATATCCCTTGCCTTGGAAAGAAGTTCCTTGGAAGAAACAGAAAAAATCACACCAGGAGATTGGTCCAGAGTGGGCATCCAGATCTTGGTTGTGGTGGTGGTTAAAACCGGCCCCCCTACCTTTGAAAGTTCTCGCGCAAGTCGAAACATCAAGCTTGTCTTTCCACCTGCGCCTGAAAAACTAACAACTCCCCTTCTATTCAAGGCCAGACCTTCCAAAAGAGATTGATGCGCAGATATGGAGGTGCACTCACTGTTTCGGTTCAAAGATTGACTCCGTTAAATCTTCTCAGAACGGCCTCTAAAAGGGAACCGGCGATTGCCCTCGCTTTATCGGAAATGGTGTAGCAGTATGTTTTATCCCCTCTGGGATCGATGTCTCCAATCTTTAGCCCTTTATTCACATGCGTATCTTTTCGGATCAATCCTCTGATTACACCTTCTACGCGGCCAACGACCTCTGCCCGCATCTTCCCGTCATCCACTTCCCCAATGATATCACCGTGTTCAACCATATCCCCAATCTTTCGCGTGGTCCGAAAAATACCGCTTACCGGCGCCCGCATCACGCGTTGGGCTGTAAATCCGCCGATGTTACCCGGGATTCCGGTATTCGGCTCGGCACTTCCATGGGTAATAATTCTCCCCAAGTGGTGCCCTCGGTTGGTCTCAATCACCATATTAACATCATTTTCCGCGACGAACCCCGGGCCCAGACCGATGACCAATGGTGCTTCTTTCATGCGGGTGCCTAGATTTTTTTTTGCCAAAATGGCATCCACAACCACATGCGGCTGAACCCACTCAATGACTCGCCAATCGGGATCAACGACAACAACAATTTTTCCGTTTCCCCAAGCGCATTGAAATATTCTGTTTCGATTTCGATCACGGGTCATCTTATCGTCGTTCATGGAGTCATTTTCCCGGCCCACAAAATTTAATTCAGAGATGGCCTCAACTCCTTCTACAGCTTTGCGCCCTTCGTAGATTGCATCACAAAAGGAAACACCACGGCGAACGGCAATGGGATGGCGCACTTCCATCATAAAAATTTTACGAATATTCGCCATGTAGAGACGGCATGCGATTGCACTGGCCATCTCACCGGCACCTTTAATCCCGATAATCAGTTGATGAACTGAAGACATTTTTCAAAAATTTCCGCCTCAGTCGAGAAAAATCAATGAATACATTTTCTTCCCACAACAGTTCATTGGTTTTTCGATTCCACATTTAAAACCAAACACAACACGATTGCTGTCATCTCAGGTTTGTGGTATCTTGTCAAACAAATCGATCATCGGCCTACCTTCGTTCAAATAAAACAGGTCATCCAAAATCAACGTGAAATTTAAATAAAACGCCATGTCGATTTGAAATGTAAGCTGCGGGTCAAAATTTAAAAATCCTTAAAAACGAAATGGAGATGAACGATGGCGAAAAAACTCTGGCAACCATCCAAAGAACGGAGAACGCAATCAAACATGTATCGGTTCATGAACTTCATCAATAAAAGGCACGGCCGGGACTTTGAAGAATACGAGCCGTTCCACCAGTGGTCGATTGAAAACATCCCCGATTTTTGGGCTGCCATGTGGGAATTTGCGGGAATTATTGCTTCAACGCCCTATTCGAAAGTTGTCGATGACTTGAACAAGATGCCCGGGGCCAGGTGGTTTATCGACGCCCGGCTCAATTTTGCTGAAAACCTGTTGCGGCATCGGGATGATCAAATCGCCCTAACTTTCAAGGGTGAGGCCCGGGATTCTGTCCGAATGACCTACCGCCAGCTTTATTCAGAGGTCGCCCGTGTCGCCATTTCTCTAAAAGAAGCCGGGGTTTTGGTGGGTGACCGGGTAGTGGGTTTTATGCCCAATATGCCTCAATCCATCATTGCCATGCTGGCGGCAGCCAGCATCGGCACAACCTGGTCATCCTGTTCGCCTGATTTCGGTATCAAAGGTGTCCTCGACCGGTTCGGCCAGATTAAACCGAAAATTCTGTTCACGGCCGACGGGTATTTTTTTAAAGGTAAAGAAATCGATTCGCTGGAGCGGATTTCAAAGATCTCAAAAGAACTCCCTTCCATCGAAAAGGTGATCGTGGTACCGTATACTCAGCAGAACCCAGATTTAAGACACATCCCCGATGCCATTCATTACGCAGATTTTTTAACCCCTGAACCTGACCCGGAGATCAACTTCGAACAACTGCCCTTTGATCACCCACTCTATATCATGTACTCTTCCGGCACGACCGGCCTGCCCAAGTGCATGGTGCAAAGCGCCGGAGGTATTTTAATTCACCACATAAAAGAGCTGATGCTCCACACCGATCTCAAGCGTGAAGATACTATTTTTTATTTTACCACCTGCGGATGGATGATGTGGAATTGGCTGACCAGCTCCCTTTCAGTCGGAGCTACGCTGGTTTTATATGACGGCAACCCGTTTTACCCTCATCCGGACGTCCTTTGGAAAATGGCCCAGGATGAAAAAATCACTGTTTTCGGAACAAGCGCTGGATATATCGCAGCACTTCAAAACACAGAGATAAAACCGGACGATCTGTATGATCTGACATCTCTTAGGTCTGTACTCTCCACCGGCTCGCCGCTTTCCGTCGAAGGGTTTGAGTTTATCTACCGGGAAGTCAAGGCAGACCTGCAGCTGGCTTCCATCGCCGGTGGCACGGATCTAAACGGCTGCTTCGGGCTCGGTAATCCCTTGGGCCCGGTATATGCCGGTGAATTGCAGTGCCGGGGGTTGGGCATGAACGTGCACGCCTTTAACGAGGAGGGCAAATCGGTTATCAACCAAAAAGGAGAGCTGGTGTGCACTACACCGTTTCCGTCCATGCCGATATATTTCTGGGATGACCCTGACGGTAAAAAATACCATGCAGCTTATTTTGATGTCTACCCAAACATCTGGTGCCATGGGGACTTTATAAAAATAAGTGAACACGGTGGAATGGTTATGTACGGCAGATCGGATACAACATTAAATCCGGGTGGAGTCCGGATCGGTACGTCAGAAATTTATCGCCAGATAGAGCAGATGGAAGAAATTGAAGACAGCGTGGTGGTCAGCCAAAACTGGAAAAATGATGTCCGTGTTATTCTTTTTGTAAAGCTTCCGGACCGGGTCGAATTGACCGAGGAATTGAAACAAAAAATCGTATCAAACATTCGCAGCAATATATCACCCCGACATGTGCCGGCCAAAATTTTAAGTGTGCCGGACATCCCGTACACCCTGAACATGAAAAAGGTCGAACTGGCGGTTAAAAATATAATCGAAAACCAACCGGTACTCAATAAAGATGCCCTGATCAATCCGGAAGCACTCGATTTCTATGCCGAACTGAAAGAACTCCAGGAAGGGTAAAGGGGAATCCAAAAGGGATTTCGACACCGGTTCGAACTGAATTATATGCCAAAAGAAAAAAGAACCGCCGGAATTATTCTAGCAGCCGGGCAATCCACCCGGATCGACAGGTTCAAACAACTCATTAAACTAGAAGGAAAATATATGCTTGAATGGGTAGTGGACGCCGCGTTGGAATCACGTCTGGCCCACGTTATTTTGGTGTTGGGTCACCATTTTGAGAAAATTCAAAAGGTGTTGAATAAAAAGATCCACCACCCCCGAATAGAGGTCGTCATCAATCCCCAGTACCCCATGGGGCTGAGCCGATCGCTCCGTCGTGGCCTTTTAGCGTCCAAGGGATCATTTCCTTCGGTGATGTTTCTCCTTGGTGACCAGCCGATGCTTGACGCCAAAACGATCAACTTGTTATTGGATCGGTTCTGGAATTCGGAAAAGGAAATCTGTGTCCCGGTCTGCCGGGGAAAAAGAGGAAACCCCACTGTTTTTAGCCATAAGTATTATGACCAATTGCTACAGATCAAAGGAGATATCGGTGCAAGAAAAATACTGGGAAAATATGCTTCCCATATAATTCGTGTCGAGGTTGATCACCCCCTTGGCTTTCTGGATATCGATACGGAAGTGGACCTCAAATCTCTACGAAACATGCTCAAATAAATTGCTTCCATAAAAGGACGATTTGAAAACAAATAATAGAATTGACTTTTTTAATAAATTACGTTTCATGTACACAGTCATCTTTCCCCGAGGGGATAGGGTTTGTTTTATTTTAGAATATGTCTTGATTCCGACGAAAACTGCATCTTATACATAAAACCCTCTATTTTGAAAAAGGAGCAGCATGATGAGCGCAACAAATAAATCGGCTAGCCTGTGGGCAGATCACCAAGAATTTCTATTTCCCTGCATCAAGCCTTACTACGACGAGCCTCTTGCCATCGTGGAAGCCAACGGGGTGAAGGTCATCGATGCGGAAGGGGTTGAATATCTTGATCTGTTCGCAGGCATTCTCACCACATCCATTGGACACTGCCATCCGGCCGTTGTCGAAAGGGTCTCGACGCAGATCAAAAAGCTGGGGCATACCTCCACCCTTTACCTGACTGAAAATCAGATCAATGTCGCACGCCAATTGGCAACGATTGCCCCGGGAGAGCTTAAGAGCTGCTTCTTCACCAATAGCGGAACCGAAGCTGTGGAGACAGCGGTGATCCTGGCGCAGTGCTATACAGGGCATCAGGAAATTGTTGTCCTGCGCCAAGGCTATTCCGGGCGAAGCATTATGGCCTCAAACATGACAGCCCACGCGCCCTGGCGGCCGGTGACGAGCTCGGTGTCCGGTATCAAATTTGCGATTTGTCCTTACCCTTACCGCAGCCCGTTCGATCCTTCCGATGAAAATCTCGGGGAAAAATTTGCTCAAGACATTGAAGAGGTCATCCGAACAACAACCAATGGAAAGCCAGCCGCGTTTTTTGCTGAAACCATCCAAGGCGTCGGAGGGTTTGTGGTTCCTCCACCCGGATATTTTCAAAGGGCTGCTGAAATTATACGGAATTATGGCGGACTTTTTATCTGTGATGAAGTCCAGGCTGGTTTTGGTCGAACAGGAGACAAATGGTTCGGCATCGAGCATTGGGGAGTTGAGCCGGACATCATGGTGATGGCGAAAGGCATTGCCAACGGTGCGCCGGTAGGCGCAACCATCACCCGACCTGAAATTGCGAAAGCATGGACCGCAAAAACCATCTCAACGTTCGGCGGAAACCCTATCTCCATGGCGGCGGCGGAAGCTACCCTGGATGTGATGATGCAGGAAAATACACCGGCGCGTTCCGCAGAACGGGGACGACAGCTTCGCGCCGGCCTGGATGCACTCTGTCAAAAGTACCAGTGGATTGGTGAAGTCCGTGGAATGGGATTGATGTTGGGCATCGAACTGGTGGAGGACCGTGTAACAAAAAAACCCTCCCCCGGAAAAATCAAAGCGCTGGTTGAAGCTGCAAAAGAGGAAAAACTGCTCATCGGCGCCGGCGGATTGGACGGCCAGGTAATTCGGATAGGCCCCTCCATGCTGATTGCAGAAACAGAAGTAGACGAAGCCCTTGAACGTCTCAGTCACGCCTGTCAACGCGTCCAGGAAGGCTTATAATAGAGTGTTCAGCTATGTAGAAGAAAGAGATAGACAATGTATAATAAAATCATGTGCCGTTAGATGGTTCTATGCTTGCCGAATGTGTTCTCCCACATGTGGAAGCGTTCATCGAGGAATACCATGTGGGCAATATCGTTTTTGTGCGCATTGTCGAGCCGGCAGTAATATTTCACAGTGGAGAATATCCTATCAGCCCGGAGGTATTGAGGAAAAGCGAGTCAGCCAGCAAATCTGCCGCCACGGATTACCTTGACCAGATCGTGAATCAATTTAAACGGGAGGGAACGGAGCTACAATCTGAGGTTCTTCTTGGAAGCGTTGCGGCGAGCCTTGTTGATTTCGCTGAGAGGAACGACGTTGATCTTATCCTGATCGCAACACATGGACGTTCAGGGGTAAGAAGATGGGTTAGGGGAAGCATCGCCGACAAGATTCTGCATTCTTCAACTGTCCCGGTCTTAATCGTACGAGCCCCTGCTTCGGAAGGAGAGTCCTAAAACCGA
>MPMB02079453.1_pt1 | contig 16158 bp, 15 predicted proteins | sample 1617371 | NCBI WGS metagenome assembly MPMB02 (sample SAMN05944808, study PRJNA350692) | marine metagenome | biome: marine; feature: ODZ; material: water; isolation source: 300 m water sample filtered on 0.2 um supor filter | place: Pacific Ocean | collected 2012-04-08 | depth 300m m
GGCGGCGCGTCGGTCAGGGAGACCGTGTTCGGGTGACTGCGGTTCAGGCCTCGGTCGTGAGAGACCGCCTCGCAGATAGCAGCGCCCGGCCACGATCGGCCCTCAACGTGCACCGGGCTCGACAGGGCCCCTCAAGAGTGCGGATGGAAGCCAGGGTCCCTGACCGGCTTGACACCGGCTGGTCCTCTCATGGAAGGCCTGATGGCCTGCGCCACATGGCAGCCCACCTGAGGATCGAACTGCGAGGAGGATGGACATGGGAAAGCGAATAGTGGCGGTGTTTGGCGTTGTTGTCGTTGCCAGTCTCGTCGGACTGGCGCAGTCGGGGGGAATCAGCTCGGTAGAAGACTATGACGCGGCGATGAAGGAGGTCGGCGCCACCTTCCGGGCGGTGCAGAGCGACTTGGACGCCCGCGATGGTGAGTCGGTCGTGGCCGGCACCCGAAAGCTGACCGAGCTCTTCGGTCGCGTACAGGCGTTCTGGGAGGCCAACGGCGTCGCGAACGCGGCCGGCATCGCCGCCCAGGCCGGTGAAGCCGCCAGTGCCATCACCTCGGCAGTGGAGACCCAGGCGTTCCAGGATATTGCCCCGGCGAGAGAGACGCTCGGCGGCACCTGCCAGGCCTGCCACGGCGAGTATCGCGAGCGTGTCGACGGCGATTCCCACATAAAGCCGGGTGTGCTGTAGTCGTCCGTCTGCTCGTCTTGTCTGCGCCCGTTAGGCCTTCTTCGCCTCGACGATGCTGACCGGGCTCTCGGTCGGGTGAATCTCCACCAGCTCGAGCCCGGCCGAGGCGAACACCGCGGCGAACTCGTCTCTCGTGCGCTCGGTGCCCCCTTCGGTCATCGCCAGCATGTTGAGGTCCATGAGCTTGGCGGGGTGCGGCTCCGGGCCGTCCGGCATGACTGTCTCAACGACCAGCACCCGGCCGCTCGGCGCCATCGCCGTTGCGATGTGGCTGAGAATCGTCCGACAGCGCTCATCGTCCCAGTCATGGATGATGTGCTTCAAGGTGTAGCAGTCCGCCCCTTCGGGCACTGTCTCGAAGAAACTGCCGCTCACGCACTCGACCCGCTCGCCGAGCGACGCCCGGTCGGCACCTTCGACCGCGCCCGGCAGGTCGAACAGCACGCCGCGCGCCTCGGGCGCCTTCGAGAGGACTGTCTTCAGCAGGAAACCGTGCCCGCCGCCGATGTCCGCGATCGTCGTGAACCGGCTGAAGTCGTAGGCTTCGACCACCGCCATGCTCGTGCCTGACGAGAAGCTCGTCATCGCCGCGTTGAACAGTTCCCACTCCGGCTTGTTCTCGCTCTGCTGAAACCAGGAGAACGCGTCGGTGCCGAACGCGTGCTGGGACCCCGACTTTCCGGTCTTCAGCGTGTCGGCGAATCGTCCCCAAGGCTGCCAGTGTGACTGGGCGGTGATCAGCACCGCCATGTCGCGCATCGAGGGCGTTGCGTCCGAGCGGAGCAGCTCCGAGACCGGGGTCAGGGCATACGTGCCCGGCTCGGGCTCGGCAAACACGCCGATCGAGACAAGCGTGCGCATGACGCGGCGCAGCGAGTCCTGATGGGCGCCGACGGTCTGCGCGAGGTCCTCCACCGACCGTGGGCCGTCCTTGAGCGCATCCGGGACGTCGAGCGCGGTCACGGCCGAGACACTGCGGCTGGCCATGAACCCGAAAAGCATCTGCATCAACTGTGCGTCTGGCGGCGGCTGTTCGGCGGTCGACATCGTTCCTCCTGTCTGACGGGCGCTCAGTGTCTCATGGACGACGAGATGACGAATCAGTCTACCGCCGAGCCGCTGGGAGGGGCGTCAGACCCTCCAGGCGCGCCGCGTCGGTCAACCGTCGGTCGAAGGCGACGAACGGCACCGGTTCATCAACCTGTTCCTGGAGGAACATGCAGCTGGCCAGCTGGATCGCATCGCCGGCGCAAAGCCGATGCCGTTGGAGCAAGCCGGTGGCCGCCGCCGTCACGTCTTCCGTGATCTCGACAAGCAGCATGGCCTCGAGGTCTGAGGCGAAGGCAGTAAGCGCCCGGTCACGTTCTTCGATGGTGAAGGCGCCTTCCCGGGCCCGGCGAATCAGCGCGGACGCCACCTCTACTTCAGAGAGTCGGCTCGTGACGGGGACCACAGACGAGAGCAGCCGGCGGACCGCGGAGCTTCCCTTTTCGCGGACGTACCGCTTCACCAGCGCGCTGGCGTCGAAGTAGCGCATCAGACGCGATCGGCGCGGTCGTCGAGCACCGCGGACTCGACCGATGAGCCCCGACTGGCAATCGGGTGAAACGGCTGCAGCGACTGCGTCCGGTGGCGGGTGACGCTCCCCTTGGCCGTCAACGCGGCGAGGGCAGCTTCGGGGCCCGATTCGGTCTGCAAAGGCCGCAGCTCTGCGACTGGACGGCCCCGGTCAGTGACCACGAGCGTCTGGCCCTGGCGCACACGCCTGAGGTAGGCGCCGAGCCGTGTCTTTAGCTCCCGCGCGCCGACAAGGTTGGTGGTCATGTGGTCATTGTGACCACATCTTGACGAAGGAATCAAGATGGACGAACCGAGAACGGTCGCGGTCCCGCAGGGTACGGCCCGCTACAGATCCGCGAAGCCCTTGCCTTGCTCGGCGAGGCGTTTCAGCAGCGGCGCCGGCTCGAGCCAGTCGCCGTGCTCGTCGTGGAGCCGGCTCATGACGTCGTAGATGGTCTTGACGCCGACCAGGTCGGCCCAGAACATTGGGCCTCCGCGGTAGCGGGGGAACCCATAGCCGTAGATCCAGATGATGTCGATATCGCTGGCCCGTAGTGCCAGTCCCTCCTCGAGGATCTTGGCGCCCTCATTGACGAGCGGGTACATGCAGCGTTCTAGGATCTCCTGGTCGGTGATTGTGCGTCTCGTGAAGCCGCCCTCCTTCGAGATCGAGAGAATCAGCTCCTCGACGACCGGGTCCGGGATCGGTGTACGGCTGCCCGGCGCGTAGCGGTGCCATCCGGCGCCGGTCTTCTGGCCGAAGCGACCCAGCTCGCAGACGCGGTCGGCTACGGTCGAGTGGCGCAGATGCTTCGGACGGGTCGCTGCCTGCCCCTGGCGAATGCGCCAGCCGACGTCGAGGCCAGCCAGATCCCCCATGGCATAGGGACCCATCGGCATACCGAAGTCGTAGATCACCGTGTCGATCTGATGTGGAAGCGCCCCCTCCTCGAGCAGGAAATCGGCCTGCCGGCGATACGCATAGAGCATCCGGTTGCCGACGAAGCCGTCGCACACGCCGACCAGCACGCCGACCTTGCCGATCGTCTTCGAGAGCTTCATGATGGTCGCGATGGTCTCGGGCGACGTCGCGGCGCCGCGCACGTTCTCCATCAGCCTCATCACGTTCGCCGGGCTAAAGAAATGGGTGCCGATAACCTGCCCCGGCCGGTTCGTGGCGGCCGCGATCTCGTTGACATCGAGCGTTGACGTGTTGCTGGCGAGAATCGCCTCGGGCTTGCACGCCGCGTCCAGCTTGCCGAAGATCTCTTTCTTCAGCGCCATGTCCTCGAACACCGCCTCGATGACCACGTCTGCGTCGGCGAGATCTGCGTAGTCGACCGTGCTCGATATGAGGCCGAGCCGCGTGTCCATCTGTTCCTGCGAGAGACGGCCCTTGGAAACGGTCGCGGCGTAGTTCTTCCGGACGATGCCGAGCCCCTTGTCGAGGGTCTCCTCTGACACCTCGAAGACCGTGACCGGGATGCCGGCGTTGGCGAAGTTCATCGCGATGCCGCCACCCATCGTGCCGCAGCCGATGACGGCGGCCGTGGTGACCGGGCGGGTCGGCGTGTCCTTCGGAACGTCGGGAATCTTGGCGACCTCGCGTTCCGCGAAAAACGCATGTCGTTGCGCTTTCGACTGGTCCGAGGCCACGAGCTGGAGAAAGGTTTCTCGCTCTTTGGCCAGCCCCTCGGCGAACGGGAGCGCGACGGCCGCCTCGATGCAGTCCACACAGGCGTAGGGCGCCTCGAAACCACGAGCCCGGCGCGCCATCTTCTTCTTGAAGTCGGCGAAGATCTCCGGTGTGCCGCGGACCTCGGCAATCCTGTCGTCGAGGGCCGAGGCCCGGCGAATCGGCAGGCGCTCGTCGACCATGCGCCGCGCAAGCGCGACCGCCGCCTCGACGACGTTCCCCTCGACGATCTCGTCGAGGATGCCGAGCGCCTTGGCCTTGGCGGCCGGCACCATCTTGCCGCTGACGATCAGGTCGAGCGCGGCCGGTACGCCGATGAGCCGCGGCATGCGCTGGGTGCCGCCAGCGCCGGGGAGGATGCCCAGTGTCACCTCCGGCAGACCGACGCGTGTTCCGGGCGCGGCCAGCCGGACATGACAGCCGAGAGCCAGCTCGCAGCCTCCCCCGAGCGCCACCCCGTGGATGGCCGCGACAACCGGCTTCTCCAGCGCCTCGATCTCGTCGAGCAGACCAGGAAGATACGGCGTACCCGGCGGTGGTGGCTGTCCGAACTCCCGAATATCGGCGCCGCCGCTGAACATCCGGCCCGACCCCGTGATGACGAGGGCCCGTATCGCGTCGTCGTTGGCAGCGGTTTCGAACGCGGCCTGCAGACCGGTTCGCACGGCGAACCCGAGGCCGTTGACTGGCGGATTGACCAGGGTGATGACGGCCACACCGTCGTGGTTGGAAACTGTGACTGGATCAGACATGTACGTCCTTCACTCGGCGATGCGCAATGGGCTTTGGGCGACTTGGCTGCAAATAGGCCGCCGCCGGCGGCCGCCGTGACGCGGGATCTTGTCGTGGCCGTAGTGCGTATCGGTTGGCCGAGCGCCTGAAGCCCGAGGCCTGAAGCCGACGGGCGGTCGGGTGCTGGTCGCTCGCCCTACACCAGCTCATGCCCGACCTGCTTGTGTCCGGAGAGTATCTCGTAGAAGTCCTCGCGGACCTTTCCCTGGCTGGTCATCAGCGACACAAGCGGGACGACGACCAACGGTACGAAAAAGGTCAGATACGACGGGTCGATGCCCTCGCCGCCGACGGTGAAGCAGTAGACGAAGATGCGTCGGATCAGGCCGGCACCCTCCGGCGCGGCGAACCCGACAGAGAGCGCGATCTTGATGAGCGCGAACCAGATCAACCCGGCGGCGTAGCCGACCGCCATGCCCCAGTAGGCGCCCTTCTCCGTTGTGCGAGGCCAGTAGACCAGATAGCCGAGCGACACGGCGGGCGGCACAACCATTGCGAACCCGAAGAGCAGCAGGTCGAGGATCGAGATCGTCGTGTAGGTGGCAACGAACCAGGCGGCGAGCGCGGCGACGAAGGCGTAGATCGTGGTCGTGATGCGGTAGGCCTTGAGCTGCTGGTCCGACGAGTAATTCCGAGTGAACGGCAGCCAGTCGCGCACGAACATCGTGGCGCTCGACAGCAGGATCGGTCCGCCCGATGAGATGACCGCCGCCAGAACGGCCGCCAGCGCGACACCTCCGACGACCGGGCTGATCTCGGATGCCAGCGTCGTGAGGTTACGATAGCCGCTCAATCCCGCATCTAGGCCGTATCGCGCCGTCGTGAGAATGCCGATCAGTCCCGCGAGAATCGGCATGACCGCGCCGATCAGCCCCGCCAGCAGGAACGCGGGCGCGATGTGCCGCTCGCTCTTGGCCGCTGTCGAGTAGTTGGTGTAGATCGAGGCCGCCGGCGTGTGCACCGCCGCCGAGAAGAACATCCCGAAGATTGGCAGCCAGGCGGGGGCGAATCCCCACCACGCCGTTTCGCTAAGTCTCGCCTCAGCCAGATGCTCGCCGACGGTCGCCGTGACCGCGTCCCATCCTCCGAGCTGTCCGATGCCCATGATGCCGACCGACAGCAGCCCGACCAGCACCACCGTGCAGTGGATGATGTTCGTGACCGCCGTGCCCCACAGACCGCCGAGCGACACGTAGATGGCGAAAATGAACGCGGCCACAATGACTCCGCCGCCCATCGACAGGGGGGTCAGCGTGCTCAGGATCACGCCGATGACGTAGGCCTCGATCAGGTTGACGATGGCGTACTCGGTCTGCACGCAGAGGCTCGTGAGCCACTGACACCGCCGCTTGCCGAACCGGATCGTAAACAGCTCGCCGACGGTGTGCAGCCTGAAGCGGCGGAAGTAGACGCCGAAGAAGAGCCCGACGATGGCGAGTGCCAGGAACGTGTTGATGCCATACCACCAGAGGTTCCAGACCCCGCCGCTGATGACGTCGCCCGCCACGCCGTAGGTTCCGGCGCCGCCGATCCGGGTGCCGGCGATCCCAAAGGCGATCATCGAGGTCGACATGCCGCCGCCCGCCACGGCCCAGCCGGCCGAGCTCTTGGCGCGCCGCGCCATGAGGCTGCCGACCGTGGTTGCCGCCACCAGATAGACGACGATGACGGTGATCGCGATGCTGTCCATGCGGGGGCAGGTACGCGGACAGGTCGGAAGAAAGGCGGCGAAGCCCTCAGCTCCCTCCTGTCTCCTGTCTCCTGTCTCCTGTCTCCTGGGCCACCAGGGCTCCCAAAATGGCCCCAATGGCGTCCCTGGCCTTCACCCGCATCTCTTCATCGGTGGCGTCCTGGATCGGGTGCGGCACGAACACCGACTCCTCGGCGAGATCCGGCATCCCAAGCGCCTCGGCCTGGGTCTCGGCCGCGTGCACGAACTCGGACGACGCCACCATGACCGAGGGAATGCCACGCGCCTCGTAGTCGACCATGTCGTGCACACTGCACGACGTGCAGGACCCTCAATCGGCCAGTGCCTGAATCACCGCCTGACACCGCGTCTCGACCTCGTCGCGGAGGTCGGCCGGCGCCGGCTTGGTGAAGGTCGGTTTTCGCAGCCGGATGATGTCGAGTTGCGGCAGCCGCTCGTGTAGCAGGCGCTCGACCTCGTCGCAGAACACGTCACCGCGGGCCTTCGAGATGTCGATGATGCCCAGCGTGCCGTGGAGGTGGTCCGAGCGGGTGGCGCGCCGGCGCCCCATCGGCGCTCGCTCGTCCGTGGGATCCAGAAATACCAGCGAATCACTCATGTGGTCCCCCTCTGCCGTGTTGGTGCGCCGCCCACTCTATCATCCGGGCGGGCCGGTGCGGCTGAAGCCTGAAGCCTGAAGCCCGAAGCCAAGCGGTGATTCCTACGCCGTGATCTCCCTCGTCACCGCTGTCGACCCGGCCGCGCCGCTGGCCCAACCGCCGACGACCGCCGAGAACTTCCCGGCCGTGCCGCCGCCCACCATGATCAGGATGTCCTCATCCCGTTTGAACTTCGACAACGGCGTATCGAGGGCCGCGGCCGTGGGCCGACCGTCCGCGCCAAGCAGGTCCCGCGGAACAGCCCTCAGCGCCATCCCCTTCTGGCACTCGTCGTTCGGGAGCAGTTCGCCGAGCGGGCGGGCAGTCACCTCCTGGATCCGAGTGCGAAGGTCCGTCTTGCTGTAACCGTCGCGCGCGAAGGTAAGGGCGTGCTCCGGGCTCACGACCAGCAGCACTTCGCCCATCTGGTGGAGCTTTGGGTGCGCCATTGCCTCCAGACACAGGCCGAGGCTCGCGCCGAGAGAGCGCGCCGTGCGAGACAGCTGGTCGCGGATGGCGCGCGGCGCCTCACCGGCAAACAGGGTCACGGTGCTCGTTTCGGCTCCGAAACCGCGCTCGACCTGAAGCGGCTCCCAGGGGCTCGCCTCCTCGCGCTCGCCGATGCAGCAGGTGAACTTGCCCGGCTGCCCCAGGGTGGACATGTCGACGCCGTCGGGCCGGCCGCCTCCGATGTTGCGCACCAGCAACTGCAGCGCGCGCCCGATCGTGGCGTTGGCGCGGAACCCCTGTCCGAACAGGTTACGGCCACAGTTGAGGCCGACCTGCTGGCGAATCGGGCCGTTGACCACAATGACCGGGCCGGCGAAATAGGTGGTGGCCAAGACGCCGTGCAAGTTGAACGCGTCGGTGCAGGCGGCCTCGGCCGCCGCGATGACCACCGGCAGATACTCTGGTCGGCACCCCGCCATCACTGCGTTCACCGCGACCTTCTCGACCGTCGCCGGCGCCAGGTTCGGCGGCACGTGTGCCACCACGTCGGACGCCGCGCGCGTGGTGCCCTCGAGCATGCGTAGCACGCGCTCTTCGGTTGGCGGCACCACCGGGAGCCCGTCGCCGAGGCCCCGCGACGCCATGAATTCGAACGGGTCGTCATCGGCCGGAACCCGCACCCGTCGGGCGGCCAGAATTGCGCTGCCCCGGCGAACCGCCAGCCGGCGGGCGATGTCCGGGTCGTGAGCCTTCGAGCCGCAGCCTGGGCGGTGGTCCGGTAACCCGTCCTCGTCGCGCACGACCGCGGGAGTTGCCGCACCGCAGGCGGCCGCGGCCAAGCGGGTCAGCTCGAGTAGGTCCTGTTTGACGAATCCCTCGAAGCTGTAGCCGACGTGGTGTGTCGGGGCGACCAGCACGAGCGCCGGCACCGCGTCGAATCCGTAGTCCGCCGAGACCTCGAGCTCGGTGTCGAGCGCCACCCTGAAGCTGAGCGCGTGGCGATTCACGAAGCCGGTGGTGTCGGTGGGGGAATCCTGCGACACCCCGACCACGCGCAGTCCCTCTCCGGCGAGCGCACCGTGGAGCCGCTCCACCAGGGGGGCCGTGAGATCGCACGTTGCGCAATCGTGCTTGAAAAAAAACAGAAGGGTCGTCGGTGCCGACGGCTCACCTTCGCCGAACGTCAGTGACGTGCCGTCCCGGTCCGTCAGTGTGAAGCCCGGCGCCTGGGCGCCGGAGGCAGGTAGCTCGGACATGGTGTGGCATTCTCTCAGACTGGATGCGTGTCTCCTACCCCCTTCTGCAACCTCGACGCGGCGGCCGAAGAACGGAAACGGTCCATCGCACGTATGATCACGCGGTGACCGACCTGTCGAAGAGGGTGCTCGACCGGATCGCGATGGCCGGCTGGTGCCTGTTTGCCGCCTGGGCCACCACGCTGGTGACCTGGGCCGTCGTCGAGCCCGATCCCCATGCTCAAGGGTGGCGCCTGGTGCTCGAGCTGGCGTTTCTGGGCCGGCTGGTGAACGTCGCCGATGGCATCGCCAGCGGCTTCAGCCAGACCTACCTGCTGGTCCAGAGCGGTACGCAGGACGTTATCTTGTTGCTCATTGTCTATCCCCTGGTGGTTGCCACCTATCAGGGCTCGAGCAAGACAGGCTGGCTCAGCGGCGCCATCAATCGCGTCCGCCGCTCCGCCGAAAACCATCGGCGCATCGTCGAGCCCCTCGGCGTGATCGGGCTCTGGGGCTTTGTCTTCTTTCCGTTCTGGAGCACGGGGGCACTGGTGGGTGGCGTTGTTGGCTATCTGATCGGTCTGCGCACCACCATCGTCTTTGCCTCGGTCTTCAGCGGTCATGTGATCTCGGTGGTCTCGCTGATCTGGTTCTTCGACTCGATGCGCAGCATCATGGAGTCCGTTGACCAAGGGCTGGTCAGGTTCCTGCCCTGGTTGGTGCTGGGCGGGCTGGCGTTGGTCTGGTTCGGGACGCGGCTCGTGCAGCGTGTTCGTCGAGAGGAGCGTTGAACATGGCGGCGCGCCCAACCATCCTCACCTGCGCGTTGACCGGGGCCGGCGACACCGCAGGGAAGAACCCGGCGGTACCGGTGACGCCGAACGAGATCGCCACCTCCGGGATCGAGGCCGCGCAGGCGGGCGCGGCCATCATCCACGTCCACGTGCGGGACCCGGAGACGCGGCTAGGGTCGATGAACGTAGACTTCTACCGCGAGGTGGTCGAGCGGGTCCGGGACGGTGGCGTTGACGTGGTAATCAACCTGACGACCGGCCCCGGCGCCCGTTTCGTGCCTGGCGCCTCAGACCCGAAGATCGCGGCTCCCGGGTCCACGATCACGACACCGGAGCGGCGGGTCGAGCACATCCTGGCGCTTCGACCCGAGATCTGCTCGCTCGACATGGGCAGCATGAACTTCGGGCCGCACGTGTTCGCCAACATCCCCGCGCACCTGTCGACGATGGCCGCCTCTATCCGCGACGCGGGTGTGAAACCAGAGCTCGAAGTGTTCGAGGCGGGGCACATCCAGCTGGCGGTCAAGATGGTCGCCGACGGCGCTTTCGAGGCGCCCTGTCTGTTTCAGATCGTGCTGGGCGTGCCCTGGGGCGCTCCGGCGACACCCGAGGCGATGATCTTCATGCGCGACCAGCTACCGCCCGGAGCCAACTGGGCCGGCTTCGGCATCGGTCGCGCCCAGTTCCCGTTCGTGGCGCTGGCTGCGATGCTCGGCGGGCACTGCCGGGTGGGGCTCGAGGACAATCTGTATCTCGAAAAGGGGGTACTGGCTCCGAGCAACGCCGCCCTCGTCGAGAAGGCTGTGCGGATTCTTCAGCTCACGGGCGCGACCATCGCGACACCTGCGGAGGCCCGGGAAATCCTTGGCCTCAAAGCGCCCGCAGCCCGCAGCCTGAAGTCTAGGGCGACACCTATGCGCCCTCGATAGGTCTCGTCAGCAGCTCCTCATACATGCCGTAGAACTTCTCGACGTCCAGATCGAGCATCACGTCGATACCGGCGTCATCCGGTGCGCCTGTCGCCACGCTGGTGCCCCCGTAGGATGGGCCGGGCGTCGTGTTGACGGCGATCGGCAGCCGTTGGGTGAGGGTCACAACCGAAGGGTCGATCAACCAGGCGGCGGTAATACAGTCCCACACGTAATAGGTCGCATTCGGGTTCGTCTCGTATCGAGGGCCCATGTGGTAACGCATGAGTCGTGTCACGGGTGTGTCGACGCCGACGATCCGGTCGAAGTGCGGCTTCCGGACCGGCGCGTGGTTCGTGATGTCGAGTCCGAACATGACGATGCGCGGAATCGCGGAGTTCAGCACCTCGGCGGCCGCCTCCGGGTCGAACCAGAAATTGAACTCGGCCGCCGGCGTGACGTTGCCGGGCACGCGGGCGTTGCCACCCATGAAGACCAGGCTCTTGACGCGCTCCGCCAGATCTGGCCGACGGCGGAGTGCCACAGCGAGGTTGGTCATCGGACCGACCGCCACGAGGGTGACCTCATCGGGGAACCGCTCGATCGTGTCGGTGATGAAGCTCACGGCGTCGGTCGAATGCGGCCGGGTCGCGGCGAAGCGTCCGCCGTGCGGGGGCCGCACTTCTGCGCCTGCGTCGAAGGCTCCCTTGAACGAGATCGGCCCCCACTCCGCCTCTTGTCGAGCCGCTCGTGCCGGGGTGTTGACGAGTGGGGCATGAGCGCCGAGGTGGAGCGGGATGTCGGTTGCGCCGGTCAGCTCGAGCAGATGCAGCATGTGCTCCGAGCCCTGGGGCACCGTGTGGTTCCCGGCGACCACGGTGACGCCGAGAATCTCGACCGTGTCACGCTGCTGCAGCAGCATTGCCAGGGCCGCCGCATCGTCGTTGAAGACCGCCGAATCGGTGTCGAAGATGATGCGCACCTTCACTCCAGGAAGACAGAAGTCAGAAGGCAGAAGTCAGAAGGTAAACGGTGGGCTGCGCCGAATCCAGAAGTGCTCGCTGACGCAGGGTCTGATTCGTTGTATCGACATTGAAGCTGGTGAAGCCTACCAGTGATCTCCTGACTTCTTTGTGTTACTCCGGCAACGCAAACGCCACCAGCTCCGGTACCGGTGACCCGCCCACGGTCAGGGCGATATATTGCCGACCGTCGAGCAGATAGGTCATCGGCGTGCCAATCGCCCCGCGAGGCAGGTCGACCGAGCCAAGCTCCTCGCCGCTGGCCTTGTCCACCGCGATCAACTGAGGACCGCCGTCCGAGCCTCCCGTCGTGAGGGCGTAAATCAGCAGTGTCTTCGTGACCAGGGGGCCGCTCCGGCTGCCGTCGCCCCCCAGCGGCGCCAGATCCAGATCGCGCAGCATCGGGTGATTCCGGACCCGCTCCCCGTTCCCCAGGGGCTGCATCCAGGCGTGGTCTCCGGTGTCGAGATCGATCGCCGTCATCCGTGAATAGGGCGGCTTGAACAGCGGCAGCCCCTGCGGCATGGTTGGTTGGCGCGTGCCCCGGCCGCGTAGCTCGATGATGTTCAGCGTGGCGCCCTCACCCGGCTCAGGTTCGCGATAGTTCCTGACCGAGAACGCATTGACTGACGGGACATACAGCAGACCGGTCTCGGGGTCGACCCCGGCCCCCGACCAGTTGGCGCCGCCGCTGGTACTGGGGCGCTGAATCGTGCCGGTCAGGCTCTGCGGAGTGAAGAGCGGCCCCAATCGGAACCCGTCGACCGCTTCCACCGCCATCTGGCGGATCTGGGGCGTGAAGTCGACCAGATCGTCAATTGTCGCCCCCTGATATTCGAAGGGCGCCGGTCGGGTTGGGAACGGCTGTGTCGGCCACGCCTGTTCGCCCGCGATGTCGGTGTCGGTCGGCACCGCACGTTCTTCGATGGGCCACACCGGCTCGCCGGTGACCCGGTCGAAGACATACAGGAAGCCCTGTTTGCTCACCTGGGCCAGCGCTTTGATCGGGCGCCCGTCGACCTCGATGTCGACCAGATTCGGCGCGGCCGGAAAGTCGTAATCCCACAGCCCGTGATGCACCGCCTGGAAGTGCCACTCCCGCTCGCCGGTCTCGATGTTGAGCGCCACCACGCTCTCGGCGAACAGGTTCGCGCCGGGGCGATGGCCACCGTAGTAGTCGGGGGCGGGAGTGTTGGTCGGCAGATAGAGCAGCCCGAGCTCCGGGTCGGCGCTCATCATCGACCAGACGCCGACCTTGCCGGTCACGCGCCACGAGTCGCCGCCCCAGGTGTCGTTGCCAAACTCGTCCCCTTGCGGGATCGTGCGAAATGTCCACTTCGTTCGGCCCGACCGGGTGTCGAACCCTCGCATCCAGCCCGGTGGGGCTTCGCGGGAGATGTTGTAGGAGGAGATCGACGACGGGGTGATGATGGTATCGCCGACCACGAGCGGCGGCGACTGCACCGAGTAGAGCAGCGCGTTCAGCCAGTCGCGGTCGCCTCGGTCCGAGCGTGGCAGGTCGCGCATCAGGTCGAGCCGGCCCTGCTCGCCGAAATCGAGACACGGGCGGCCCGTGTCGGCTTCGACGCACACCAGATACCCGTTGCTCGTTCCCCAGTAGACGCGTCCAGACTCCCCGCCGCCCCAGTAGGCAACCCCCCGCTGATTCCAGCGGGCGGTCATCGTGGTTGTGCCGGCCTCGTACGTCTTCGGGTTGTAGACCCACAGGGTCTCGCCGGTGGCCGCGTCGATGGCGGCGCCCTGAGAGGTCGGCATGTTGATGAACAGCCGGCCCCCGACCATGAGCGGGGTCGCCTTGAGGTTGTTGGTGTAGGGGGCCTGCCCGTCCCGCCAGCGGTCGGGATCTTCCTGGTTCAGTGCCTCGAAGATGGCGTCCGACGAGGCCCGCCACTCGCCGCCCGTCGGCGTGGTTTTGCTCATGAACGCGTCAGCCGACCGCCAGCGCCAGGCCAGCTCGAGATTCCCGAAGTTCGTGGCGTCGATCTGGTCGAGCGGCGAGTATTTCGTGCTGCCGAGATCGCCGCCATAGGTGGGCCACTCACCATTGGCCGGGGCGCCCTGCTGGGCCAGGGCACCGGTGGACGCGAGAACAGCGACGCTCCACACGCCGAGTACATGGCAGGTTCGCCTGATTGTCACCATCCTTAGCATCCTCCTCGCGGGCCGGTTGGCCCGACCTCCCTGTGGGAGCGCGTCACGTCTGCGGTCGAGGCCACATCATAACGTGGACGGCGCCGTCCGAATCGACGCTTTTTCGTCGACGCACATGGGGATAGAATGTCGTGGCTCTCTTTACACGCCTCTCTCAGGAGGAGCGGCAGACAGGACCCCGGAAGCGAGGAGCACATGAAGCGATTTCTGATGACCCTGGCAATCGGCGCGCTCGCCGTCTTCTCGGCCGAGTGGCAGACGCGCGGCGCCGTGCTCCAGAGCCCCGACGGCAGCCCGAGCCACAGTTTCGAGGAGTTGGCCGACGGCGTCTACTTCGCCATCGGCACGGGGTCGATGACGACGATGAGCAACAACCTGGTCATCATCAACGACGACCATGTGATGCTGGTCGACACGTCGGTGACTCCGGCCTCGGCCCGCGGGCTGGTCGAGGGCGTCAAGACCCTGACCGACAAGCCGATCAAATACGTTTTCAACACCCACTATCACTTCGACCACGCGCACGGAAACCAGATCTTCGGCGACGACGTCGAGATTATCGGTCACGACTTCGTGCGCTCGATGCTGCAGACGGACGTGCTCCAGCAGCGCACCAACCGGTCGTTCACCGAGGGCATTCCGGACCAGATCGAGCAGCTGAGGGCGCGGCTTGGCGGAACGACCAACGCGGACGACCGGGAACAGATGGAGACGCAACTACGCATTCAGGAGGCCCACTGGACGGCGATCCAGGAGACCCGACCCACGCCGCCCAACGTCACCTACAGCGATACGCTGACCCTGGTGAAGGGTGGCCGCGAGGTGCAGCTGCACTTCCCGGGGCGCGGCCACACCGGCGGCGACACTCTGGTATTTCTGCCCGAGGAGCGGATCGTGTTCACCGGCGACTTCTTCGTGGGCAGCCCCGGCAGCAACGGTCTGCCCTACATGGGAGACGGGTATGTCGAGGAGTGGCCGGCATCGCTCGATCGGCTGAAGACGCTCGACTTCGACGTCATGGTGCCAGGGCACGGACGGCCGTTCCGCGAGCGCGAGCAGATCGACCAGCTGCAGGCGTATCTGCGGGATCTGAACCGGCAGGTGACCGCGCTCCATGCCCAGGGGCTGTCGGCGCAGGATGCGGCGGCGCGGGTGGATCTGAGCGACCACGCGGAGCATTACGGCCCGCGGGTGGAGCGGGTGGACCCGAGGGCCGTGCTGAGGATGTACGAGTTGTTCCAGGTGAAGATGCCTAGGTGAGTGCTCTTAGAAGTCAGAAGGCAGAAGGCAGAAGGCAGGAGGAGCCGGAGGGCTTCGCCGTTCATTTTTCAGGCAGGCGGATGAAAAGGAAACCCATCATGACGAGGCTGATAACCGTCGTCGCGCTGTTCGGTTTGTTGGCGGCCGGTCCGGCGGTTGCCGAGGCCCAGGAGTTGTCGGTCACGCCGGACGTTGTCTATGGCCACAAGTACGGCATGGCGCTGACGTTCGACGTGTTCACACCGACCAACGCAAATGGCGCGGCCGTGCTGAACATGGTCAGCGGCGGCTGGCGATCGCAGTGGCGTCCGCACGAAGTGTCGCAGCGGCGGTATCAGGGGCTGCTCGACGCCGGGTTCACCGTCTTCGCGGTGCGGCACGGGAGCAGCCCGAAGTACGTCATTCCGGAGATCGTGCCCGATGTGCGTCGCGCCGTGCGATACATCCGGCTCAACGCGCGGCGACTGGGTGTGGACGCGAGCCGGCTGGGTGTCTGGGGCGGCAGCGCCGGCGGTCATCTCTCGCTCATGCTCGGCAATGCCTCCGACAATGGCGATCCGTCGTCCGAGGACCCCGTTCTACGGGTGAGCAACCGCGTCGCCGCCGTGGTGGCCTATTTCCCGCCGGTGGATCTGCGGCCGCTGGCGCGCGGCGCCAGTCCCGAGATCACGAACACGCGCTTCCCAGCCTTGAACTTCGACCGGTCGGAGGGGTCCGCATACTCCCCGATTGTCCATGTGTCCGCCGATGACCCGCCGACGCTGCTGATTCACGGCGACTCGGACGGTCTGGTGGATGTGAGCAACAGCCACGAGATGTTCGCGGCGTTGCAGGAGCACGGCGTGGTCTCCGAGAAGATCATCATCGCCGGCGCCGACCACGGTTTCCGCGGTGAAGACGCGGTGCTGGCGAACACCGCGATGGTCGACTGGTTCGTGGACCACCTTGGTACCAGGTCGACGAATTAGCGCTGTCGCGTGCCCGCGTTGATTCTGTGGTGCAGGCCTTCAGGCCTTCCATGAGAGGACCAGCCGGTGTCAAGCCGGTCAGGGACCCTGGCTTCCATCCGCACTCTTGAGGGCCCCTGTCGAGCCCGGTGCACGTTGAGGTCCAATCGTGGCCGGGCGCTGCTATCTGCGAGGCGGTCTCTCACGACCGAGGCCTGAACCGCAGTCACCCGAACACGGTTTCCCTGACCGACGCGCCGCCGTCCGCACGTCGTGCCCTCGACC
>MPMB02170828.1_pt1 | contig 16126 bp, 16 predicted proteins | sample 1617371 | NCBI WGS metagenome assembly MPMB02 (sample SAMN05944808, study PRJNA350692) | marine metagenome | biome: marine; feature: ODZ; material: water; isolation source: 300 m water sample filtered on 0.2 um supor filter | place: Pacific Ocean | collected 2012-04-08 | depth 300m m
CTCAATCGAACTCACAACATTCTCAACTGCATTATCTGAGGCACACCGCTGTATTGCAGTACACACTATTGAAGCTGCAACCTTCTCGGCTTCATCTTTGGCCTTTTTAGTATGCTTTTCTATTAAGTTAGCACATTCCTTATCAAGTTCTTTCTCTAGGCGGCTCATCAATAGTTTTTCTGCTTCTTCTCCGGATAACCCTGAAACCTTATAAAGATTGTTTTTTTCTTCCTGTATCAAATCATCAAGCTGTATTTTTTTCTTACCGAGCTCGCTCTCCTTGTCTGACAGGTTTGAAGCCATGCTTTCAATGTACTTCTCCTTCTTTGTGAGTATATCAATCTTTCTCTCCAGATTGTCTTCTCTCTTACTTAAACGCTTTTCCAGCTGACGTAATTCATGTCTCGTTTCTTGTGTCTCTCTCTCAATGCTTTCTTTTCTTTTGTACAAATCTTCTCTGGCTGTAATATCGGCGCTTTTTAATATTCTCTCTGCCTCTAATTTTGCATCCTTAATCACGTTTCTGGAAGTTCTCTCCCTGCTAACTTGACGTAATTTTAAAAACAAATAGCATATTAGAAAACCGAAAATTATACAAATCGGCAACACAAATACATAAAATAATCTTGGTAATTCAGCGAATTCAGAAATATGAATTGGTCATCACCGCCTTTTTTATATATAAAATTTAGAAAAATTCATGTAGATGCAACTGAAAATTCTAAAGACTCGAAGATTAAGAGGATTGGGGTCAGGAAGAAAATAAATAGCCAATATTTATTTTCGGCTTTTGTGCTTTATCGAAAGGATTTCGACTTGATATGGCCTTAAAATTCCATTGAAATGATTTTGCTTTTAAGAAAAATAAACTATATTAATTGGTATATACGGGTTAGCTTTACACTAGAACTCATTTAACTTACCCAAAATGTTGTATAAAGCCCCTTTTTTATAATAAACATTCAAGACAAAAATTTAATCAATATACCAACATACAGGATTTAAATCTTTTCATCTTAATGGAATCCATTTAATAACCAGTTAAAACACAATAAAAGACTGTTCCCTTTTAATAGTAAGAGGACCTTCCTTACTCAATCTTCTTTAGTATAAAACTAATCTATATCACAACTTAGACTAGTACCACCTTTTATGCTTTAATAAGATAGCCGTAGAAATAACTGTTTCTGAAAAAGTGAAAAACATGCGCATATTTGCAGCACTAGATATTTTCTCAAATAGTTGTGCGATTCTATATAACAAATTAACGGAAGTCAAGTAATTAAAAACAGTTAAAAACAGATAATTTGGAGGCTACAACGTATATTTCTTTCAGTTAATGATTTCCTCTTTTTAACTGCCACATTATTTTAGTGTGTTCGGCTTGAGAATAAAATACAAAGAAAGCAAAAGAATTTGTAAATACTTCCACAAATGTTATTATAGGCAAGATTTTGTTTTTAAACAGCGATCTTAGTGTAATATACAAAACTTCGCTACTGGCAGCAAAATAATATTATGAACATAATACAATCTGAACAAAACATGCTCATAAGGTTCTTTTCTATCCTGAAACTAATAAAATTTTCACATACTATTTTTTCTTTACCATTTGCTGTGATGAGCGCATTTATTGCTGCAGATGGCTTACCTGGTACAAGACAACTTTTATTAATATTAGGTGCACTGGTAATGGCACGCAGTTGTGCAATGTCTTTTAACAGGCTTGTAGATGCCAGATATGATATTCACAATCCCAGAACATCATATCGTATTCAGCTTCAGGGCCTTATAGGAAAGACAAATCTCTGGTTTTTCACAATCTCCTGCTCACTTTTGTTTGTTGTTTTTGCTGGAATGTTAAATCGCCTCTGTTTGTTCATATCTCCGTTAGCCCTCCTGATAATTTTTGGATACTCGTACACCAAGAGATTTACCAATTTATCACATCTTGTTCTGGGATTATCACTTGCTTTGTCTCCAATAGGGGCATGGATAGGAATAACAGGAGAAATTGCAATTGCCCCTTTTATACTGGCACTTGCCGTACTACTATGGACTGCGGGCTTCGATATTATTTATGCATGTCAGGATTTACAGCATGACATAAAGACAGGGCTACATTCTATCCCCAGTAAAATGGGTATTAAAAACTCTCTTATACTATCTTCAGTACTGCACTTCTTTATGGTAATCGTATTATTTATCTTTATGTACTTTGCGAAACTCAATTTTGTTTATTTTGGGGGAGTTTGTTTTGTTGGTATAATGCTGATTTACGAACATTCGCTGATAAAACCACATGATCTGTCAAAGATAAGCCTGGCTTTCTTTACAGTTAATGGCATTATAAGTATGATTTTGATGGCTGTAACGCTTGTAGACATATTTATCTTTTATTAAAAAACCATAAAATGAAAGACAATATTATACTGATAATAATACACGTTGTAACAGGGAAATAGAAACTGTAATTTTTCCTCTCTATTGCTATGTCGCCGGGTAGTTTGCCAATGAATGGCAACTTGTTTCCCACCATCCAGACAAATCCTATTACAACCAGCAAGAGACCAATAAAAATAATTATCTTACCAATATCGCCTGCCATTATAACATCTCAAGATTCATTTAAACTTTTATCCAGGCTTCCTTTTTTCTTATCGGTGCCGCCCTTTTCATTCCCATAATCTTCGTAGGTATTAAAGGAGTTTTTGGATCTTATATCACTACTTAGAAACTTTTCTCCAAAATATGATTTTCTGGCCAGTGGATCATCAAGCAACTTATCTGTTGTCCCGCTAGTTATAATATTTCCGGCACTCATAATATAAGAATGATCAGTTATACTTAATGCCTCCCTCACATTATGATCTGTTAATAATATCCCAATACCGGATTCTTTCAGGCCTAAGACTATGTCCTGAATCTCTGCAACAGCTATTGGGTCAATAAATGAAAATGGTTCATCCAGAAGAATTAGTGATGGTGAAGTTGCCATTGCTCTTGCAATCTCAAGTCGCCTCCTTTCACCGCCTGAGAGTGTAAACGCCATTTTCTTTGATAAATGTGTTAACCCTAATTCCCCTAAAACCTGGTTCAGCTTTTTAATTCTCTCCCTATAAATAAATTTAATAGTCTCTAACACTGCTAAAACATTTTCTTCAACAGTTAAACGTTGAAATATTGACGGTTCCTGAGAAAGATATCCCATCCCCAGCCTTGCACGCATGTATATTGGCATTTCTGTAATATCTTCACCACGAAAGAAAACTTTTCCATGATCAGGCTTAATCATACCGATCACCATTGAAAATGCCGTACTTTTCCCGGCACCATTCTGTCCAAGAAGGCCTGCAATCTCCCCGGAATGCACCTCGAAATTGACACGGTTTACAGCGGCTTTTCTACCATAATTCTTAGTTATTTCAACAGCCTGTATGAGTTTCATCTTTCAGCCCTATAGTGTACTACCTGACATATTTAATTGTACTTGGTGGCCAGAATACCATAAAAGCCTTCCCCACCATATTACTCTCAGGAACTATTTTCCAGAACCTGCTATCGTTACTATTTCTGCTATTATCACCAAGAAAGAAATATTCATTATTACCTATCTCAATCTCTTTACGTGTTCCCCATTCTCCGGCATCTGTATAGTAAACATCTCGAAAGATTGAGATATTCTTAAATAGTGCATCTGTATTCTCCCCACCAAACTTCAACTCACTGAATTTAGTATAATCCTTAAGCGATGATAAATCAGTATCATATGTATGAGAGAGAACGACGGAATCATTAAGTTTCATGATTATTTTATTATCAACATTTGTAAATCTTATATTATATTCTTTTCCGGGCTCTATAAAGACTTCAGCATCACTTTTAACAATCGAACCGGATATTTTTAAAGACGTTTTTTTCTTTCCTGCCGCGGTACCGATAAAGGCTTTAATCTCTTTTTCATTCTCCTGTAGTATGATAGAAATACCTCCATTGTCCCCGGAGACCGAAACATCAAATTTTATCATAATATCACTATTTATTGCATCGGGAACCTCGTTGTTATAAACATTGTAATCTGTAATTTTTCTTTTAAACGATATATACGATTTCTGTTCTGTTCCCTCTGGAAATTGTAGTTGTAACTGCGTTGCACTGACATCCCAGAATTCATCTTTCACCTCCCAATTCTGAACTATATCCTTTTTTGCCGGATAATTACTATTAAAAACCTGAACCCAGAGTGTTTCCTGAACCTTTTCCGGCTTTCTCTCTATTTTGTCGTTAATATAAATATCACCATTCACAACCTGAAGTTTTTCGTCCGGCAGGCCAATCAAGCGTTTTATATAATTCTTGCGAACAACATGAACATTTGCAGAACCACAGGAATTACAAAGAATAGCATCTACTTCATCACATGACTCGCATACTACCTTGTGGTATTGGCCAACGCCAAAAGAGCCTTTTATACTATTAACCTTAGCCTTGAAGTAATTTTCCTTCTTCACGGCATTAGTGCATTTCTCGCACAACATTGATTGGCTTAAGGAGAAGCCGCAGGACATGCACGTAACTTCATTAAACGGGTATTTGAAAACTGCAACATCCCATCTTGCAGGTTTACCAAAATCGTAAATAAACTTATTTACGAGAATCCTGTTCCCCCCCCTTCTTCTGTAATCAGATATGCGTATCTTATAGAAACAATTCGAGCATTTCACATGATTCAAGCTGTAATTGGTTTTGAACTTCCATGCACAGTTAGGGCACTTAACAGACTTGTGCTGTCCCAACAGTGTTGGCGCCATTGATCCTGTAGGTATTTTGAATGCCTCTACCACAAAAATCCTTAACACAAACGCCAATGCTACAGCAATAATAATCGATTCGATATTTTCACGAAAAAAACCCTTTTTCTTTTTGTCTTTCTTTTTTTTATTAATATCTTGTTGGTCTGCCTTACTCATATTCTTTATTTGTCTGTTGACAATACTGATAAAAATGCACTTTGTGGAATCTCAACGCTTCCGACATTCTTCATTCTCTTTTTTCCTTCTTTCTGTTTCTCAAGAAGCTTTCGTTTTCTGGTCACATCACCTCCATAACATTTCGCCGTGACATTCTTTGACATTTGACGTATTGTTTCCCTTGCAATAACTCTGCCCCCAATAGCTGCCTGGAGAGGAATCTCAAACATATGCCGGGAGATATCCTTCTTCAAATTTTGTACCAACTTTCTACCCTTAGCCTCAGCCTTCTTTCGATGAACGATACATGAGAGAGCATCTACTTTCTTCCCTGCAACCAATATATCCAATTTTACGAGGCTCTCAGGCTTATATCCAATGAACTCATAGTCCAGAGTACCAAACCCTCTCGTCATGGATTTTAATTTATCATAAAAATCAAAGATAATTTCTCCCAGGGGAATCTCATACGTAAGTATGGCCCGCTTATCACTCAGATATTCTGTACTTTTGTATGTAGCCCTTCTATCATCCACCAGTTGCATAATTGCCCCGATATACTCAGATGGAAGGATAATCTTGGCTTCAACTACCGGCTCGCGAAATTCCTTTATTGTGCCAACTGGAGGCAATTTCTCAGGATTGTCAATATTTATTACCTTGCCATCGTGAGTTAATATTTCGTATGTCACGGTTGGCGCAGTCTGTACTATACCAACCTTACTCTCTCTCTCTAAACGTTCCTGAACAATTTCCATATGTAAAAGACCGAGAAAACCGCATCTGAAGCCAAACCCAAGTGCCTGGGATGTTTCTGCCTCGAACGAAAACGAGGAATCATTTATCCACAATCTTTCAATCGCATCTCTCAAAGGCATGAAGCCTTTATTGTCTGTAGGATAGAGTCCGCAGAAAACCATAGGGAGAGGCCTGCGGTACCCTTGCAAAGCGGCCGCTGATCTCCTTTTCGATAGTGTTATAGTATCACCTATGTGAACATCATGGATAGATTTGATACTTGAAGTACAATAACCAACACTTCCCGCACTTAATTTATCTACCCGGGTCATTTCAGGCCTGAACACTCCCAACTCAGTAACCTCGAACGTCCTGCCTGTCTTCATCATATAAATACTGTCACCAACCTTTACTGAACCATCAATAATTCTTATATAGACAATCACACCACGGTAGTCATCATAAACCAAATCAAAGATCAGGGCCCGTAACGGAGCTTCAACATCACCCTCAGGTGGAGTCATTTTTGTTATTATAGCATCGAAGATATCTTCTATCCCCTGGCCGGTTTTTGCACTCACGCTCAGAACATCCTCGTCATTTACACCAAGAATGTGAACTATCTCTTCACTTACCTCTTCCGGCCTGGCAGACTTAATATCTATCTTGCTGAGAACCGGTATAATCTCAAGATCCTTCTCCATTGCCATATACATGTTTGTTAATGTTTGCGCCTCAATACCCTGTGCCGCATCAACCAGAAGCAAGGCTCCCTCACAGGCACTGAGACTCCGCGACACCTCATAACTAAAATCGACATGCCCCGGGGTATCTATCAGATTCAAAGAGTAAGTCACTCCATCCTTAACATAATCCAGGGAAACTGCGCTGGCCTTTATTGTAATGCCACGCTCTCTTTCCAGATCCATGCTGTCTAACATCTGGTCACGGAATTTTCTGGGACTAACCGCCTTTGCCTTTTTAAGCAGGCAGTCGGCGAGCGTAGACTTGCCATGATCGATATGAGCTATTATACAAAAGTTACGTATCTGCTTGATATTCAAATGAAACCTCTATTGCCTCATGTTAACGGTTATTTGCCCGGCAGGACTCCCAGGCGAAAGCATGGGGGAAATAAAACCAGATAACTACTATTTGTTTTCGCACAGGGTATTAAACCCTGTGCAAAACACTTAAAATGGTTTACTGAGCGAATGCCCTGACACAAGGGACCATCGCCTTAATTTCTTCTTCTGACAACATATCACCAAATGGTAAGTAGTTAGTGTTTTCAGGGTTACCGTTTGTGATTGAGTTTACGAAGTCGTCATCAGTACGTGTACCCTGCCACTCTGCATCAGTGAAATCTTTAGCTCCAAAGTCAATGCCCGTCGGTGTTCCTTTGCCATCTTCACCATGGCATAATGCACACTTCTCAGCATATATCTCATCAGTGTAGATTTCATCGGCCAATAAACTTGAAAGACTTAAACAGAAAATCAGACCTGAAAATAAAAAACATACTATTGCCTTGCTTCTTAATGTACTTCTCCTTTTCTAAATAAATTAAATTATAAAAAAATAAATCTGTACAAAGCATACAGTACTCATTAAACCAATTCCATCAGATTTGTCTTGAAAAGTTCCAAAGCTAGCGCCCTATGGCTGATCCGGTTCTTCACCTCAGGTTCTAATTCTGCCATAGTGAGTTCGTGCTCAGGCACATAAAATATAGGATCATATCCAAAACCATTGTTCCCTTTAGGTTCATTACTAATAATTCCTTCACAACTTGCTTTTACAACAAATTGCAACATGTCAGGTTCAGCAAGTGCAATTGCACAACGAAACCTTGCCGTCCTCTTTTCAAAAGGAACTCCTTTTAATTCTTCAAGCAATCTTAAACACTTTTCCTCATAACCGGTATCTACGCCACAATAACGGGATGATAAAACACCGGGGCGTTTATCCAGTGCATCAACCTCTAATCCTGAATCATCCGCCATAACACACGTTTGACAGAACCCTGCCAGTTCAAGCGCCTTCTTTGTCGCATTATCTTCAAAGGTAACACCATCTTCAATAATATCAGGAGGATCCTCAAAATCATCTAAATCCAGCAGCCTTACGGGTATTCCGTTTAGAATCTTCCTGATCTCTGACTTCTTATTATTATTATAAGTCCCAATTACGATTTCCTTTGACTTCAACATATTTTGTGGCGCTATTTCCCCAATACTTCCTGTTGCATCCGGGTTAATTCGTTTATGCCCTTCTTTGCCTGTCCGATCATCTGTGCAAGCTCTTCCTCTGAGAACGTCTGTTTTTCCGCAGTACCCTGTAATTCTATATACTCACCATCTCCCGTTAATACAATATTCATATCAACACTTGCCGAAACATCCTCTTCATAGCACAGATCCAGTACAGACACACCATCTACTACACCAACACTCACAGCCGCCACGCTCCCCAGAAGAGGTTCACCTGTAAGTTCATTATTGTTTCTCAGCCAGTTGATAGCATCAACCAATGCAACGTATGCACCCGTAATAGATGCTACCCGTGTACCACCGTCAGCCTGAATCACATCACAATCTATCCATATTGTCCTTTCACCAATTGCAGACAAATCTACTACGGCACGCATAGACCGTCCTATCAGCCTTTGGATTTCATGTGTACGTCCACCTACCTTGCCGCGTGAAGATTCCCTTGAAACTCTTTTAGGCGTAGAACCGGGCAATAATGAATATTCCGCCGTAACCCATCCCTGACCTGTATTTCTTTTATGAGGAGGCACTCCTTCGTCTACTGAAGCCGTACATATCACCCTGGTATCACCGACTTGTATAAGCACAGAACCATGTGCGAATTTCGTATAATTTCTTTCTATCAGTACCGGACGCATTTCATCCGGTTTTCTTCCGTCTTTTCGCATTATAGACCTCTATAGAAAATCTCATTATTCCTGCTTACAAATAAGAAGCTTTAGCAACGCCTTCTGGACGTGCAGCCTGTTTTCAGCCTGATCGTAAACTATGGAATTCTGACCATCAATAACATCATCAGTAATTTCCTCGCCACGATGAGCCGGCAGACAATGCATCACAAGAACGTCACTCTTTGCATGAGACATCAAATCACTATTAACCTGAAAACCTTTAAAATGATTACGTCTTGTCTCGACCTCTCCTTCTTCTCCCATACTGATCCACGTATCGGTATAGATAACGTCTGCATCTTTAACCGCCTCTTTTGGATCTCTAATCAGTTCAATGCATTTACTATTGCCTTTTGTTGCCTCGGCAGCCTCTTTCAAAAACTCTGCTGTCAATTCATAATTTTCAGGTGAAGCAGCCGTATACGAAACATCTAGTTTTGCACATAAAAAGGCCAATGATCTGGCAACGTTATTTCCATCACCAATATATGCTATTTTAATATTGTCAATATTCCCTTTCTTCTCCCTTATGGTGTATAAATCTGTAAGGCCCTGACATGGGTGTGTATAGTCAGAGAGTGCATTGACTACAGGAACGGAGGAGCAGTCAGCAAGCTCAACAACAGTTTCATGGTCATAAGTTCTAATGGTAATACAATCGACATATCTCGACAAAACTTTAGCAACGTCCTTTATAGATTCGCGCTCACCAAGGTTTATATCATGCTTGGTCAGATATATTGCATGCCCCCCCATCTGCGTCATCGCAACTTCAAAGGAAACCCTTGTCCGCATAGAACTTTTCTCAAAGATCATAGCCAGTGTTTTACCTGCAAGACAATGATCAACCCCACCTTTCTGAAGAGAAGCCTTCATCTCGGCCGTTAACGTAAACAGTTCATTAATGTCTTCAAGCTTGAGATCAGAGATTGAAACCAGATTTTCACACTGCATAATTTTTCCTGTAATTAATTAGTTATTAATTAAACGGATTTTAAGATATCCTTTAAGATTCCCAAACCCTCATCAATATGTTCCTGTTTCACATTAAGCTGAGGCATGATCCTTATTACTGTATCATGAGTACAGTTCAACAGCAGTCCGGCATCCATACACTTTTTAACAGTCTCGGTTGCAGGGATCTTAAGTTCGATGCCTATCATCAATCCTATACCTCTCACTTCTTTAATAACATCAAGTTCTTTAGCCATGTTTCCCAATTGGTCAAAAATATAATCACCCATCTTAGCCGCTTTGTCCAATAAACCCTCTGCCCCGATTGTTTCAAATACAGCCGCTGATGCGGCACAGGCAAGGGGATTACCTCCGAATGTAGAAGCATGACTGCCCGGCACAAGGCTTTTAGCGATTTCTTTAGTCGCTTCCATAGCACCAACGGCTGTACCATTTCCGAGTGCTTTAGCAAGCGTCATAATATCGGGCGTTATATCATAATGTTGATATGCGAAATACTTACCTGTCCTTCCCATCCCGCACTGCACTTCATCAAGAATCAGGAGAATGTCATTGACATCACAAATCTTTCTTAATCCTTTCATGTAATCTTTGCCGGCTACATTAATTCCGCCCTCTCCCTGAATAGTTTCAAGCATTATGCCGCATGTTTTATCATCCACAGCATCTTCTACTTCACCAAGATTATTAAATGAAACATACGAAAAGCCTTCGACAAGTGGAGCAAAACCTTTATGATACTTTGGTTGTGCTGTAGCCGTTACGGTCGCCATGGTTCTTCCATGAAAGGAATCCTTCATCGTAATAATCTTATATTTTCCTTTCGGAGAACTGTGAATCCTCGCAAGTTTTATGGCCGCCTCATTCGCTTCCGCCCCACTGTTACAAAAAAAACATTGACCGTTAAATGAGTTTTCAGAAATATACTTTGCAAGGCGTCCCTGCGGCTCAGAATAGAAAATATTAGGCACATGCACCAGCGTTGCCGCCTGCTCCTGTGTCGCCTTCGTCACATCAGGATGACAATGTCCCAGCGAACTGACTGCCCACCCGGAGAAAAGGTCCAGGTATCGTTTTCCCTCTTCATCCCACACATACACCCCTTCACCCTTAACAAGTACAATAGGGTGACGAGGGTAATTTGGAATTACGTAATTATCATAGTCTTCAATTATTTTACTTTTCTTCATATCTAAATTCCCATATGCGGATTCCCTGCGACGTGAGAAAACTGAAAAAATGGAAGGGTTTAATTTTGTGTGCTCTTTTTGAAGTGGGTGGATATCAAAAAGACCAACTCTTAAAACACCTAATGATCTAAACTATGATCTGGGTCCCAATCCCCTTGTCAGTAAATATCTCCAGCAACAGGGAATGTGGTATATTACCGTCAATAATATGGGTTTTTCTCACACCCTCCCTCAATGCTGAAATACAGGCTTTTGCCTTCGGGAGCATGCCACCTCTTATTATCTCGCTTTCTATCAGCTTATTTACCTCATCCTCATGTAACGTAGACGCAAATGACTCCGAATCGGACGAGTCAGTTGATATCCCATGAATATTTGAAATAAATACTAATTTCTCTGCCTTTAAGGAGCCCGCAACAAAGGAGGCTACATTATCCGCATTTACATTAAAATTCACCTCTCCAGCCCCTTCGGCAATCGGTGGCACAATTGGGATATTATCACCTTCACATAAATTATTAAATCTTTCATGCTCTATCCCCGTAAGTTCTCCCACATAACCAAGATCATTAGCCTCTGTCTTGTCCTCACCTTCGCATACAAATTTTCTGGCCTTGATCGGACTCTTTTCCCTGTCCCACACACAAACGCCTTTTGCTCCCATTTCGTCTATTTGATTTATAATTAATTTGCCAATCTGATTTACGAGAACATCAATTGCGATCTTCAGCGTCTCTTCGTCAGTTACACGATATCCATGTATAAAAAGAGGCTTTTTCCCCCTCTTCTCCATCTCACTGCTTATATGCGGACCACCACCATATACTATCACGGGCATCATACCGATAGTCTTCATAAAAACCACATCCTGAAGTATGCTTTGAAAGGTTTTAATATTGACCATAGCACTACCACCAAACTTTACTACAACCACTTTACCCTTAAATGATTGTATATATGGTAGTGCCTCTATCAATGCCCTCGATTTTCGAATTGCCTCTTCCATTGATATATCCCTTGTGTATCCTCTTGTCAATTTTTCAGCAACAACTTCAGAAGGAAAAATTCCCTCATACAGAATATCTGAAATTTCGCTTTTTTTTGAATTTTTGCTTGTTACCTGCAAACTCATATTTCTCTTAATGGCTTAATATATAATAAATTACAACAATCTGAAAATTATAGCTTCTAGTATATATCTGTCAAGGCTAAATCACCGATTTGCTTCTATGACAATGACATATTGCGATTGCGAGAGCATCAGAGGCATCATACTTTTTCGGCACCTCGGATAAGGCCAGAATAACCTTCACCATTTCACCTACCTGTCCTTTTTTGGCACTGCCCACGCCAACTACTGCCCTCTTAACTACGGTAGGTGCATATTCAGCCATCGGGATATCTGCCGAAGCCGCACACAGGATGGCTATGCCTCTGGCCTCACCAACCTTAATTGCAGATTTTACACTTTTTCCATAAAACACTTCTTCTAATGCGATATAGTCAGGTTTATACTCTTCTATAACTTTATTTAATCCATCGAAAATCAATTTAAGCCTGTCCGGAAATGAATCCTTCCTCTTGCCTTCAATTGTACCATGAGTTACATGAGACAACTTGCCATTGATATCATCAACAACTCCATAACCGGTTACCATTGTACCGGGATCTATTCCTAAAACTCGCATAATAATAGCAAACAAAAACGCATTCTTAAAATAAATACTTCCCGGCGCCCATTAAAAACAAACCCAACATCAGACTGGCCAGGTTATAATATTTTCTGGGATTGTGTTGATGGACAAATGGCAGGAGATCACTGATGGCAATATATAAAAAGGTTCCTGCTGATATCCCAATTGCCCAGGCCAGAGTGTTCTCATGCAGATTACTCAAAACAAAGAAGGTAATAACCGCTCCTATAGGTGTGGTTAGCGCAAAGATTATGACGAGTTTAATAATCTTCGCTCTTTTATATCCCACTTGAATAAGAATACCGGTGAGGGAGAGGGCAGAAGGAAACTTGTGGATTACAATCGCAAGAAATATCATCAGGCCAATATCCTTTACCATGAAACCGGCTCCCATTGACAGGCCGTCTATTAAACTGTGAAATGATATTCCCAGAAAGGCTGATACTCCTATTGTATGAAAGTCACAAACATCCTCTTCACAGGAATGCACCATTATGAATTTTTCCATTATGTAAATAATAAAAAAACCGATTATTATGGGTATTCCAACATTACCGCCCAGAGACGGTGTGATTGCCGGCAGCATGTGAAAAAAACAAGTCCCAAACAAGACACCTGCACCAAAACTGATTATCAACCTGAAATTATCTTTGGACCAGCTTTTTACCAATGGAAGCAGGCCTCCTATAGCGGAAATTGCAAATATAATTAACAGGTACCATAAAAACGTTGTCATATTATTTTCCATTTGAAACAAAGGCCGGCATAGACGGCAATCTGTTCAATCCTGGAAAAGGCTGAAATAATATTTTTTCAATTATAAATAAAAAACACATTTTCCACCAAAAGTCAATATTTTAAGAACAATCAAAAATATACCTTCAACTAACCCTGACCTTTTGGTATACTCCTACAACCTTTTTTACAAGATTTGTTGTTTTTTTATCTTAATCCTGTAAATACTGTCCAAAATGATATGACTACACCAAGCCTCACCATTGACCTGTGCGGGATAAAATTAGCAAACCCAACCGTTCTGCCATCCGGATTTTTAGGTACCTCCAAATCTCTGCTGAAACGGGTTGCTGATAATGGTGCCGGTGCGGCTACCATAAAGTCGGTCAGTTTTGAAGCAAGAGAAGGACACAAAAACCCGACCGTTATCCCTTTTGAAGCAGGATTATTGAATGCAGTCGGGTACTCAAATCCAGGTGCGGATGAGACAGCCAGGGAGTTTGCAAACATAAAAGACGTCTCAATACCAGTAATAGCAAGCATTATAGGCACGGAGGCGGAAGACTTCGTACGTGTTGTGGATAAGTTGTCAGCAAACACTTTCTCTGCTATAGAGCTCCCACTCTCATGCCCACACACACCCGGATTCGGCCTACTGGCCGGGCAGGGAACGCCGGAAAGCACAAATGAAATTGTCTCAGCAGTCAGAAAGGCCACCAAACTGCCAATTTTTGTAAAATTATCACCTAACATACCTGAAATAGGGAACTTAGCAAAGGCAGCCGAGGATGCAGGCGCCAATGCCATAACGGCCGTCAACACATTGGGCCCGGGGATGATTATAAACATAGAGGCACGTAACCCTGTACTAGCCTACAGGGTTGGAGGGGTCTCAGGACAAGCCCTGAGGCCGATTGCAACCCGATGTGTATATGATATCTACGAAGCCGTTAAAATACCCATAATTGGTACAGGCGGGATATCTACTGGCCGCCACGCCATAGAGATGATCATGGCCGGCGCAACTGCTATCGGGGTTGGTACCGGAATATACGAAAGGGGAATAGACATCTTCCGGAAGATATGCCGGGAAATGGAGGCATGGATGTCTGAAAACAATTTTAACACTGTCGACGAAATGATAGGAATTGCCCATGAGTAAAACTCCCACTTACGATCAACCGGTAATGATGAAGATCGACAAGATCATCAACGAATCTGGCGACACAAAGTCCTTTATGTTCAGGCACAATCTCGATTACAAACCCGGTCAATTCATAATGGTCTGGCTGCCCGGTGTAGATGAGAAACCGTTTGCCGTATCATATTCCGGTGACGATTTCTTCGGAATAACAGTGCTTGAGAGAGGTAAATTTACAAAGGAGATGCACAGCATGGGTGTGGGAGAACAGCTGGGAATAAGAGGTCCGTTCGGGCATGGATTCAGCTTCTCCAATAATATTAAGGACGGCAGCGGAAACGCATGTGTAATCGGAGGCGGATGCGGAATGGCGTCACTGTCCGTACTTATTGAAAATTTACCGGACAACAATACTACAATACTCTCGGGAGCAACTACAAAGGGAACGCTGTTATTTAAAAACCGGTATAAAAACATAACGATCTTTACTGACGATGGGAGTGAAGGCAGGAAGGGATATCCAACTGACTACCTTGAAGACCTGCACAGGAAAAATGGTTACAGCATTATATACACCTGCGGTCCTGAGATAATGATGTCCAAAGTATACGAATTCTGCAAGAAACATGATATACAATGCGAGGCGTCACTGGAGAGATACATGAAATGCGGCATAGGTATTTGCGGACAGTGTGTCTGCGATGGGCAGATGGTGTGTAAGGACGGACCGGTGTTTGGCTCGCAGGCGCTTAACAGTATGAGTGACTTCGGTTCATACTCACTGCTTAAGAGTGGACAGAGGGTTACGATTGAGGAGTATGGTGACTGGAGAAGCTGTTAAAAGACTTAACGCAGAGAACGCAAAGGAAGAAAATACTGTGATTTACGAATTACAAATAACAAATAACAGACACTAATTTCACAAATTGACACAGAGAAAAAAGAGAAATTTAGCCACAAATATACACAGATAAATACTGTTTGAGCGATTAAGGAATTGAGGGATTCAAGAATTTAGGGATTGACGAAAGACGAATGTCAGAAATCAATATTAATCCTTTGGCTACCATAACTTTAGACACTTTAAACTTTAGCTCACTTTAGTCACTTTCCTCCCTGGGCACCAATGACTATTGACTACTGCCCATTAACATTATATTTTGAAAGAGATTGTTTAGTATGGAAACACCAAAGTTTACTACAGTTTTAATTATTACCATAATCTCCCTTGCGCTGTTGATCCCCGGAGTCACTCAGCCTATGCTTACCCTGACCGGGACAATTGATAAAGCAAAGATGACTGAGACGGGGATAGACATTATTGTAGATTCCATGGTTGGAAAGTCGATGAAGAGAGGTACAGAGAAGTCAGAAGAAGACGAAAGAGGTAAAGCCAGACGAATGATAGGTATGATTACCGGAATGTTAGGGCTGAATAATATCAAAGGAGAGATTGATGCCTACAGCAAGACAAGAAGTATATGGGGGACAGTCAAAGAGCTTTTCCGCTCAGGTAACGGTGTTGTCGGCTTCCTGGTGATGCTTTTCAGTATAGTAATTCCGGTTACAAAGATCCTGCTGATGCTGTTGGGTGCTTATTTCAATGAATCGATTAATAGCAGGAAAGCATTCCTGATAAGCAGTGTGATAAGCAAGTGGTCAATGGCTGACGTATTCGTAATAGCCATTATTGTTGCATTCATGGCGGCCAATGCCACCAATATGGGAGGATTATTGAA
>MPMB02022713.1_pt1 | contig 16124 bp, 8 predicted proteins | sample 1617371 | NCBI WGS metagenome assembly MPMB02 (sample SAMN05944808, study PRJNA350692) | marine metagenome | biome: marine; feature: ODZ; material: water; isolation source: 300 m water sample filtered on 0.2 um supor filter | place: Pacific Ocean | collected 2012-04-08 | depth 300m m
CACCTGCCCCGTCGCGTCGAGGACACAGCCCGCCGTCTGCCGGTCGCCCAGGTCCACACCGATCGTCACTGCGGTTTCGCTCGTGATACCGTTCGCCATGCCCGCCTCCTTTGGGCCTTGAGCCCGTGGTTGATTTGGGGACCGCAAGATACCCCGTTTGGAGGCTGGCCCTCTCATCTCATCTGCGACAAACCGCTGGATCCTTGCCCGCCCTCCCGACCGGCCGATTGCCGTCGTCGTCAAATCTGTGTGGGCACCATCACACCGGCTGTGGTGTAAGGTGGTGGTTCAGCTCCGGCTCGTTATCTCGTCGTTTCGTCAGTACGCCCGCATCTGGAGGATATTCCCCATGTCGCCTATCCGACTGGCGCCGACCCGCGCCCTTCTCATCCTGCTGCTGCTGCTCGGTCTGGCGTCTCCCGGACTGGCGACCGCACAGAACCAGCCGCCGGATCCGGATGAAGACCAGGACCAGACGGAGGAGAGTGAGGACGCCGAGGACGAAGACACCGGCCGGCGTTCGCGACGGGACCGCGACCGGGACGGCATCCAGCCCTACGACGAGGTGATTACCGACGAGGCGGAGACCGACGACGGGGTCTTCACGGTGCACCAGCTCGACAACAAGGTGTTCTACGAGATCCCGGAGGCGGAGCTCGGGAGGGAGTTTCTCTGGGTCAGTCAGATCGCCCGGACCACCCAAGGTGTCGGCTATGGCGGACAGGCGCTCGGCAACCGCGTCGTGCGGTGGGAGCGGCGTGGCGAGCAGGTGCTGCTCAAGAGCGTGTCCTACGCGATCGTGGCCGACGACGATCAACCGATCGCGCGCGCGGTCGAGTCGGCGAACACCGAGACGATCGTGAAGGCGTTCGACATCGAGGCGGTGTCGGAGGCGGGTGCGCCGGTCATCGACGTGACGTCGCTCTTCGTCACCGAAGTGCCCGAGTTCAGCGCGCGGTCGCGTCTGCAGGCGCGTGGGTTCGCGCGAGACCGGTCGTTCGTCGAAGAGGTCGTGGCGTTCCCCGAGAACATCGAGGTGAAGGCCACGCACACCTATACCGCGCCGCAGCCGTCGGGCACGCAGAATCGGCCGCGGGTTCAGGCCCGGCGCGGCATGCGACCCGGCAGCGCCACCGTCGTGCTGCACTACAGCATGGTGAAGCTGCCCGAGGAGCCGATGCAGCCCCGGCTCTTCGACGAGCGGGTCGGCTACTTCTCTGTGCGCCAGATCGATTACAGCCGCGACGAGCACCGGTCGCCGAATCGCCGCTACGTCACACGCTGGCGCCTCGACAAGCAGAACCCGGACGCCGCCGTGTCCGACCCGGTGAAGCCGATCACCTACTGGATCGACCCGGCCACGCCGACCAAGTGGGTGCCCTACCTGAAGCAGGGGGTCGAGGCGTGGCAACCGGCATTCGAGGAGGCCGGGTTCAGCAACGCCGTTATCGCGCGGGAAGCGCCCTCGCCCGAGGAGGACCCCGACTGGAGTCCCGAAGACGCCCGCTACTCCGTCATCCGCTGGCTGCCATCGACCACCGAGAACGCCTCCGGACCGCACGTCCACGACCCACGCACCGGCGAGATTCTCGAGACCGACATCCAGTTTCACCACAACGTCATGAACCTGGTGCGCGACTGGTATTTCGTGCAGGTGGGCCCCCTCGACCCACGGGCCGAGACGCTGCCGCTTCCCGACGAGCTGATGGGCGAGCTGCTCGCCTACGTGCTGACCCACGAGGTCGGCCACACCCTCGGCTTCCAGCACAACATGAAGGCCAGCTCGCTCTATCCGCCCGAGCGGCTTCGCGACCCGGAGTGGGTCAAGACGATGAGTCACACGCCGACCCTGATGGACTACTCGCGGTTCAATTACGTGGCGCAACCAGAGGACGGCATCGCGGTCGAGGACCTCATCCCGAAGATCGGTCCCTACGACAAGTGGGCCACCAAGTGGGGGTACGCGCCGATTCCGGGCGCCGCGAGCGCCGACGACGAGAAGGCGACGCTCGACGAGTGGGCGCGCGAACAGGACGGCACGGTGTGGTATCGCTTTTCGACACCCGGGTCGCAAAACGCCGACCCCGGACAGCTGACCGAGGCGGTTGGCGACGCTGACGCCGTGGCATCCACCACGCTCGGTCTGAAGAACCTCGAGCGCGTGGCGGCGATGCTGCTCGATGCCACCGACGCGCCCGGCGATCCCTACGACGAGCTGGACGAGCTCTATGGCCGCCTGGTCGGCCAGTGGGCGACCGAGATGAACCACGTGGCCGCGGTGGTCGGCGGCTTCAACTCGCAGCAGAAGCACTTCGGGCAGGACGGCGTGCGGTTTACCACGATCCCGCGGGACACCCAGGCCGAGGCGGTCGCGTTTCTGAACGACAACGCGTTCACGACACCGATGTTTCTCGTCGACCCGGAGATACTGCGGCGGATCGAACCGGTGGGCGTGCTCGACCGTATCCGCACCAGTCAGACCCGTGTGCTCCGATCGTTGATGAGCGGCGACCGGCTCGAGCGGTTGGTCGAGCAGCAGGCGATCGACGGCGATGCCGCCTACCCACCGACCGACTTCCTCGCCGATCTGCGTCGTGGTCTGTGGCGCGAGCTGGCCGATCCGGAAGTGCGGATAGACGCTTATCGCCGCAACGTGCAGCGGACCTATCTGGACCTGATCGATGACCAGCTCAATGGACGCTCGCCGGCCGACGGAGATGCCCGACCGTTCCTGCGTGGCGAGCTGCGCGCCCTGTCCGGTTCCATTTCCGCAGCGCTGGCACAGGTGTCTGACCGGGCGACCGGTCTGCATCTCGTAGACGTCCGAGATCAGATCGCGCGGTCGCTGGACCCGCCGGCCCGGGCGCCGACGTCCCCCGGTGGTGGGACGAGCCGGGCGTTCGACAATCTGGACCTGGTCGGCGTTCTCGACGACCCGTGGGCCGAAGGCCTGGCCCACGACGGCGAGTCGTGCTGGCCCGACTACGCCATTCGGGTCGACCGCCGGTGAGCCGACCCGGCCTCCGTCTCTGGTCGCCCTCGCTCCGCACCGGGAGCGGGGGCGCCGCGTAATACAATCCCCGTTTCCGACCCCGACAGGTGTCAGCCGGAGGCCCGCCTATGGATTGGCTGTCTAACCCCGAGATCTGGATCGCACTGGTCACCCTGACCATCCTCGAGATCGTGCTGGGCGTCGACAACGTCATCTTCATTTCGATCTTGTCGAGCAAGTTGCCCCACCGCCAACAACGACCAGCGCGCCGTCTCGGTCTGACGCTGGCGATGGTCACGCGCATCGGCCTGCTGCTGTCGATCAGCTGGATCATCCGGCTGACCGAGCCGCTGTTCGCCGTGGCGGGGCACGAGTTCTCCGGTCGGGATCTGACGCTGCTCCTCGGTGGGCTGTTTCTGCTCGGCAAGTCCACCTACGAGATTCACGAGAGCCTGGAGGGCGAGGAAAGCCATGGAGCGACGACGCTCACCGCATCGTTCGTCAGCGTCATTCTGCAGATCCTGATCCTCGACATGGTGTTCTCGCTCGATTCGGTCATTACGGCGGTCGGGATGGTGGACCAGATCGGAGTGATGATAGCGGCGATCGTCGTCGCGGTCGGGGTGATGTTGCTCTCGGCCGAGGCGATCAGCGCCTTCGTGAACGAGCGGCCTACAGTGAAGATTCTTGCGCTGAGCTTCCTGTTGCTCGTCGGCTTCTCCCTGGTGGCCGAGGCGTTCCACCAGGAGATTTCGAAGGGCTATCTCTATTTCGCCATGGCGTTCTCGGTGTTCGTCGAGCTGATCAATCAACGGATTCGACACAAGACACCGGTGCAGCTCAAGAAGGCCTACACGCGGTAGCGCACCTCCCGTGTGAGGGCGCGATGTAGAATCTGTCTACTGGAGAAAGACGGTTTCTGGTTCAGAGCTCATGGCCTGCAGTAAGTGCGGCTTCGAGAACCCCGACGGCATGAAGTTCTGCGGCGGCTGCGGTGCCGCCATGGGTCGGCGCTGCGCCTCGTGTGGCGCCGAGAGCCCGCCGGCGTTCAAGTTCTGCGGGCAGTGCGGCGGCTCCTTCGAGAGCGACCCCGGCATCGCCGTCCGGGAGCCGGCCAGGCCGACAGAAGAGGCCGCCGAGCGCCGCCAGCTCACGGTCATGTTTTGCGATCTGGCCGATTTCACTCTCATCAGCGATGTGCTCGACCCCGAGGAGCTGCGCACCGTGGTGCGCGGCTGCCAGACGGCCGCCGAGGAGGTCATCGAGCGCTTCGGCGGTCATATCGCCCAATATCTCGGCGATGGTCTGCTGGTGTATTTTGGCTACCCGCAGGCCCACGAAGATGATGCGCGGCGCGCGGTGCACGCCGGGCTGCGCATCACGAAGGTGGTCGACGCCCTGAGCGGTCGCTACGACCTGGAGGGGCACCGGCTCACGGTGCGCATCGGTATCCATACCGGTCTCGTGGTCACCGGTGAGATCGGCGGTGCCCAGCGGAAAGAGCACCTGGCGATGGGCAAGACCCCCAACATTGCCGCCCGTTTGGAGGCCCTGGCCGACCCGGGCACCGTCGTCATCAGCGCCGCCACTCATCGGCTGGTGGAGGGGGTCTTCGACTTCGAACCGAGGGGCGCCCACCGTCTCAAAGGGATCGCCGAACCGGTGGAGGTCTACCGCGTCGACGACGAGAACCAGGAGCGCAGCACCTTCGAGGTCATGTCGGCGTCGGCTCAGAAGACCCTGGTTGGCCGTCACGGCGATCTTGACCAGATGATCAATCTGTGGACCCGCGCCAAGCAGGGTCAGGGACAGGTCGTGGTGCTGGCCGGCGAGGCGGGGGTGGGCAAGAGCCATCTATTACAGGTGTTCCTGGATCGGGTGGCGCCGGAACGGCATGTCCGCATCGTCGGACGCTGCCAGGCCTACTACGAGAACAGTTCCCTCAGCCCGATCATCGATCTGCTGCGTCAGGTGTTCCGGCTACAGCGCGACGAGTCACCCGACAAGCACTTTGCCAGGCTTGTGGCAGGCCTCGAGGAGTGCGGGTTGCTGCCAGCCGAGGTGGCGCCGCTCTTTGCCGACTTGCTCGAAGTGCCGCTCGGTGCCGAGTTCTCGGCGCCCGACGTGCCTCCCCAGCGTCACCGGCAGCTCACGCTCGAAGCCGTGGTGCGTCTGGTCGATGCGATGGCCGCCCAGCGGCCGGTGCTCTTCGTCATCGAAGATGTGCACTGGGTGGACCCCTCGACGCTCGAGCTGCTCGGGATGCTGGTCGACCAGGGGCCGACGCTGCCGATGCTCACGCTGCTCACCTGCCGGCCGGCGTTCAGCCAGCCGTGGGGGACACGGGCGCATCTCACGCAGCTCACGCTCGGTCGCATGAGCTCCGAGGAGGTCGCGTCGATCGTCGATGCGGTCACGGCCGGCCGCGGTTTGCCGACCGAGGTGCTCGAGCAGGTCGTGAAGAAAACCGACGGCGTGCCGCTGTTCGTGGAGGAGCTGGTCAAGACCATCCTGGAGCAGGGCGTCGTCACCGAGGAAGACGGCCGCTACGTCCTGGCGGGTCCGCTCACGCCGTTCGCGATTCCCGCCACACTGCGGGACTCCCTCACCGCCCGGCTCGACAAGCTGACGGCGGTGAAGGAGATCGCACAGCTTGGCGCCATTCTCGGGCGCGAGTTCGTCTACGAGCTGCTCCGGGCGGTCTCGCCGTGGGAGGAAGGCTCGCTGCAGTCCGGGCTCGGCCAGCTCGTGAGCGCCGAGCTGCTCTATCAGCGGGGGATGCTGCCGCACTCCACCTACATCTTCAAGCACGCGATGATTCAGGACACGGCGGCCGAGTCGCTGCTCAAGAGCCGGCGCCAGCAGTTTCACCAACGCGCTGCCGAGACCATGGCCGAGCTTTTTCCGGATATTGCCGAGTCGCATCCTGAGCGCCTGGCGCATCACTTTACCGAAGCCGGCATGGGTGGCGACGCGGTGGGGTGGTGGCTCAGGGCGGCGCAGCGAGCCAAGGACCGGTCGGCCAACGCTGAAGCAATTGCCCATGCCGAGCGGGCCGTAGAGACGCTCGCGACACAGGAGGAAACTTCCGAAGCCATCGCTTACGAGCTGGGTGCGCAGATGGTGCTCGGCTCGTGCTACTCCGCGACACGCGGCTACGGCGCGGCCGAGGTGGAACGTGCCTTCGCTCGGGCCATTGCACTGTGTTCGAAGATGGGCGACGCGCCGGAGCGTTTCCCGGTGTTGTGGGGGCAGTGGGCGTTCTACCTCGTGCGCGCCGACTTTACCCGCGCACCCGGCACCGCTTCCGAGCTGATGCATCTGGCCGACGCGGCAGACGACCCGCTGCTCCAGTTGGAGGCTCGCTTCAGCGTGGGGTGCACGCACTACTTCGCGGGCCAGCCGCAGGCGGCACTTGACAACCTCGAGGCGGCGCTTGCCCTTGACGATCTGGAGCGGTCGTCCCCGCTCGAGTTCACGATTCTCAGCACGCAGGACGCCGGCGTGTGTGCGCTGGTCTTCGCGGCGGTTGCCCTCTGGATGTTAGGCCGCCCCGACGAGGCGCTCGTGCGGAGCCGGCAGGCGGTCGCGCTGGCCCGCCGCATTGCCCATCAGTTCAGCCTGGCCTACGCGCTGAACTTCTCGGCGTGGCTGCGATTCATGGTGGCGAACACGGACGAAGCGCGTGAGGTGGCCGGAGAGGCGATCGACGTTTCGAAGAAGAACGGGTTCTTCTGGGTGACCCTCAGCGAGGTGATTGCCGGCTGGGCCGCTGCCAGGAACGGGAACGCGCGGGCAGGTCTGGAACAGGCCGTGCGTGGTCTCGGAACCTATCACAGCTTCGGCTGCCTGTTGTCCCAGACCTTGCAGTGGGCAATCACCGTCGAGCTGCTGGCTGGGGTGGGCGACGTGGACGAAGGGCTGCGGCGTGTCGACGAGGCCCTGACGGCCGTGACCCAAACTCGGGAACGGTTCTGGCTCGCCGAGCTGCACCGCCTGCGCGGCGAGCTCCTGTTGCAGCAGGACGCCGGCGCCGACTTCGTCCAGGCCTCGGAGCGCGAGTTCCGCACGGCGCTGGAGATCGAAGACATCCTCTTTCGTCCGCCGGGACGGCCCAGCTGCAAGCCCGTGGTGCGCTACAAGAGTTTCCGCTATCAGGCGAAGAGCTGGACCACGCCCAGACGGATTGTGGCCAAGGTGGAGCACCACCGCGGTGAGCTGTTCCCCCGCGTCGGTTTCATCGTGACCAACATGGTCCTCCCGAGTCGCTCGGTCGTCCGGTTCTACAACAAACGGGGTACGGCGGAGCCATGGATCAAGGAAGGCAAACAGGCGGCGCACTGGACGCGGTTGTCGTGCCATCGGTTCCGGGCGAACGAAGTGCGTCTGCAACTCCGCGTCCTGGCCCACAACCTGGGCAGCTTGTGGCGCAGACTGGTCCTGCCGCCGCCGATCAAGCGCTGGTCGCTCACCAGTCTCCAGCAGCGGCTGGTGAAAACTGGAGGCCGGCTGGTGAAGCATGCGCGGTACTACTGGCTCTTGCTGGCGGACGGACATCTGACCCGGCGGCTGTTCGGCGACATGCTGCGGCGGATCTGGGCGCTGCCAGTGCCGGCCCGCTGACGCGCGGGCTGAGTGCAACGCAGCCCGCCTGGCGGAGCAACGGCACAAGTGTGAAGCGGTGTCTGAGAAATGCCTCAAAGCAGCGGCTCCAGTTGGTCGCACGTGAGCGCGAGCTGAGGTGACGACTTCTGGAGCCGGAAAATTGTGCGACGAACAAAATTTCGTGTGCGCGGCGGCTCTCGGGTGTATAAAAGCACCATCCGGAGCAGGCAAATCGGAAATCCCGGATCAACTGGAACACCGCCACTCGCCCTACCAACCGTGAGACCAGACGTGTGCTTTGACCCGACAACGATCCTGCACTGTCTCGACCATGGACACCGGCAGACGACCGCACGGAACCGGCGAGGGCGACAGCCGTTCAGGCGGGGACGGTTCGTGTTGGCCTTGCTGCTGTTCACGCTAGGAGTACATCAAAGCAGGGTTGTCCGGGCTCAGGAAGAGCGCCAGCTCTTCGTCCGGGTATACGACGCGGCGGGGGATCTCATCACCGACCTGACCGCTCAGGACTTCGTGATCCAGCATGGTGGCGTCGAATGTAAGGTGGTTCGGGTCGAGCTCATCAACGAGCCGTTGCGGCTGACGCTCCTCGTCGATGACGCTGACGGGGCTGATCCGTATTTTCGATTCCTGCGCAATGGGCTGCCCACGTTTGTGAACGCACTGCCTGAGACGAGCCAGGTGGCGCTTGTCCTGCTGTCTGGCAGACCACGAGTCGTGGTGGACCACTCGGAGGGCCTGGCGAAGGTACAAGAACGCCTAGGCGGGCTGTTTACGGTGCCTGGTTCCTCAGCGGGGTTCTTCGACGGCCTGAGAGAAGCGGTGGAACGGTTCCTGGAAGATGACGCCAGGTGGCCGGTCGTGGCGCTTGTCACGACGGACGGCGCATCGAACCGTGGTACCTTCACGCCCGGGAAGTACGACGCCTTTCTGGACCACCTTAACGACAGTGCGGTCACGGTGCACGCCTTGAGCCTGCATGCGGTCGGAGGTGACTTTTTTCAGCAGGGCATTGCGAGGGATGTGACGCAGATGGCTCGCGGATGGTACGACACGCTGAACTCTCCGAGTCCGGCCGTGTCCGCCAAACTCACCGAGATGGCTACAGAGATTTCTTTACGGCACGCCGCGTCGAATCAGTACCTGGTCGTGTACGAACTGCCGCCAGATGCTGAGCCGAGTGACGGGGCTTCGGCGGGCGTGCGCCGCGAACAGGTGACGATGCATGTCTCGCTGGATGGTCGCCCTGGACCGACCCCACCGACTGGGCTCACCTTTGCTGTTGCAATGAACGAGATAGAAGCGGGCATCAGGACCAGGCAAGCCCAGGTCAAGACGCTCGAGGCGGAAATAGTGGCCCTCCAACGAGACGCCACCATCCTGGAGGAGTCCTCCCGACTCGGACAGCCGATTCCGCAGCAGGCCGGCGGAGCTGCCGGCGCCGCGGTCGGCTCCGCGATCGGCGGGGGCGGCCGAGAGGGGTTCTGGAACGCTGGTGAACTCGCCTTCGCCAGTGGGAACCTAGACGAGGCGGTGACGTTCTACGAGCAGGCGCACCAGGAGGACCCCAACTGGGGGAAGCCGCTGTTCAAGCTTGCGCTCGTTGCGCTGAACAAGGGCGACACCGAGACCGCCGTGGGGTTTTTCGAGCAGGTTGTCGCGGTCGACCCCAGTTCTGCGGAGGGCACACAGGCGAGTGAGTTTATCGCACAGCTGAGGAACTGAGTTTAGAGGCCTCCCGTCCACCAAGTCGAGCTCTCGAACCCGCCTCGACAGGCGGATTGACTCCCCCGTCACGGGCGAATTGTCGCCCGACTGACCACGTCGGGTCGAGAATGCCCCCGCCCCCTGAGGGCCGAGGTCAAGGCCAGATTCGTAGTTAGAGGCAGGCGGCGGAACAGCCGGGCGAGCAGTGCCAGCGAGACGAGAAACAGGAGCGACCCCAGAAAGAACGGGGCCCCGGGCAAGATGATCGGCGCCGTCTCCGAAGTGAAGTAGCTGAACAGGCCAGAGGTGAAGACGAGCGGCGAGACAATGGCGGTCATGCTGGTCAGCGACGTGAACGCGCCCTGAATCTTCCCCTGGTCGGAGCTGTGCACGGTGCCGGCCACCAGCCCCTGTATCGCCGGCAGCGCCACACCTGCCAGGGCGCCAAAGACGATAATCGGCGGCACCATCCACCCTTGACTGGCAAGTCCGTAGGCGAGAAACGCCAGCATCGAGGCCGTAAGGCCCAGCGTAATCGTGCGGCGCTCGCCCATGCGCGCCACGATCGGCTTTATCAGAAACCCCTGCACCAGCACCGCCATCAGCCCGACCAGCGCCAGCGTCAGTCCGTTGGTCTGCATGTTCCACCCGTAGCGAAACGTGGTGTGCAGCACCCAGACGTTCTCGAGCCCGCGCTGCGCCATCGAGGCGAAGAGAAACGCGACGGCGAGACCGGCGACGAGCGGATAGGCCTGCAGCTGCCGCAGACTGCCGAGCGGGTTCATCTTCCGCCACGAGACGGTGCTGCGATGTTCGGGCGCAAGCGACTCGGGCAGCACGAAGAACCCGTAGAGCCAGTTGACCAGCGCCAGGCCGGCCGAGACGAAGAACGGCAGTCGCAGACTGATGCCGCCCAGCAAGCCGCCCAGCGCCGGGCCGAAGATGAACCCCAGCCCGAAGGCGGCGCCGACGAAGCCGTAGTTTCTGGCCCGGGTCTCCGGGGTCGACACGTCGGCGATATAGGCATTGGCGGTGGTAATGCTGGCGCCCATCACCCCGGCGACGAGGCGGCCCAGAAACAACCAGCCGATGCTCGGCGCCCAGGCCTGAATGAGGTAGTCGGTGCCCAGGCCAAACAATGACGCCAGAATGATCGGCCGACGGCCATACCGGTCCGACAGCGCGCCGACGGCCGGCGCGCACAGAAACTGCATCGTTGCGTAGACGGCGATGATGACGCCGTAGTAGCGCCCGGCCTGCGCGACGTTGCCGCCCAGGAACTCTCGGATGAGCTCGGGCAAGATCGGAATGATGATGCCGATGCCGAGAATGTCGATGAACAACGTCACGAAGATGAAGACCATCCCCGCCTGACGTCTGCCCGCTCCCAGTGCCATGCCGCTCTGTGTGTGTGGTGGTCGCTCGAAATCGTTTTCCGGAAACCCGTCAGTATCTCACGGGTGTCGCGGCCGTCAGGCCGTGGCGGCGGTGGTGGGGTCTGTGTCGTCGGCCTCGCCCGCCTCGTGTGCATCGTGGTGCGGGGCCTCGGGTGGGAGCATCGCAATCGAGATGTTGGTCCAGCCGTAGAGGGCGGCCACCAGCGGATTGATGAGGTTGAAGAAGCAGAACGGCGCGTAGGTGAAGGTGGCGACCCCGAGGGTGCCCGCCATGTAGGCGCCGCAGGTGTTCCAGGGCACCAGCACCGACGTAATGGTGCCGGCGTCTTCCAGCGTGCGCGACAGGTTCTTCGGGTCGAGCCGCCGCCGCTCGTACTCGCCACGGAACATGCGTCCCGGCAGCACGATCGAGATGTACTGGTCGGAGGCGAGCACGTTGGTGCCAAACGCGGTGAGCAGCGTCGCGCTGATGAGGCCACCGGTGCTGCGCACCGCGCCCAGGATGCGCGCGGCCAGCGCCTCGAGCAACCCGGTGGTTTCCATGACCGCGCCAAACATCATGGCCGCCATGATCAGCCACACCGTCAGCAGCATGCTCGCCATGCCGCCGCGGCTCAGCAGCTCGTCGAGCGCCGCGTTGCCCGAGGCGAGCACGTAGCCGTCGAAGAGCGCGATCCAGCAGCCCTTGACCAGCGCCAGCGGGCGCGCGAGCGTCGCGTCGCCGGCCAGCCCCACCACCGCCTCGGGCTGAAAGAGCACCGCGAAGAGCCCGCCAGCCAGCGCGCCGATGAGCAGCGCCGGGAACGCCGGCATGCGGCGCACCACGAGCACCAGCACCAGCGCGACCGGCAGCAGCAGGTGCGGCCCGATGACGAACGCGCCCTCGAGCGCGTCGAGCATGCCCCGCAGCTCGTCGGTCGAGGCGGGCGCCGGCGCGACGAACCCGGCCACGGCAAACAGCACCAGCGCCAGCGTCATGCTGGGCGCCGTCGTCCAGACCATGTGGCGGATGTGGGTAAACAGGTCGGTGCCGGCCACGGCCGGCGCCAGGTTCGTCGTGTCCGACAGCACCGACATCTTGTCGCCGAAGTAGGCGCCCGAGATGATGGCTCCGGCCGCCAGCCCGAGGTGCAGCCCCTGCGCGGTGGCGATGCCGATAAGGGCGATGCCGATGGTGCCGGCGGTGGTCCACGAGCTGCCGGTCGCCAGCGACACCAGCGCGCAGATTGCGCAGGCGGCCGCATAGAAGACCGACGGCGAGAGGATCGACAGCCCGTAGTAGATCATCGTGGGCACGACGCCCGCCAGAATCCAGGTGCCGATGAGCGAGCCCACCACCAGCAGAATGAGCAGGGCGCCCATCGAGACCGCGATGCCCTGGCCGATGCCCCGTTCGATCGCGCGCCACGAGTGCCCGTTCGCCAGCCCGACCACCGCCGCCCCGGCTCCTGCGAGAATGAGCGCAATCTGGTTTGGTCCGCTCGACGACGCGTCGCCAAACAGATAGACCGAGGCCGCCAGCAGCCCCACCAGCAGCACCACCGGGACGAGCGCCTGTGCGAAGCTGGCGGGCCGAGGGGACGGGGCGGAGGAATCGGGCATCGTGCGCTCGGTCGACGACGCGAGAGATCAGGCCTGCCGGGCCGTCTCCGGCGCCCGGTTGTCCGCGCGGTCGAGGAGCAGGCGCACACGCTGCAGCAGATCTTTGGGACCGAAGGGCTTCTCGAGCACCTCGTGCGTCGCGTCGAACGCGCCAACGAGGCTCGGGTCGCCCGGATACGCCGTAATGTAGAGCACCATCAGGTCTGGGCGGCTGGCGGTCAGCTCGTCGGCCAGCTCGCGTCCGCCGCGGGCCGGCATTACCACGTCGGTCAGCAGCAGGTCGATCGGCCCGTCGTGGCGACTCGCCGCCTCGAACGCCTCTTCGGCGTTCCGCGCCTGGACCACCGTGTAGCCGGCGCTTCCGAGCGCGGCCACCGTCATCTCCCGCACCGCGAGGTTGTCCTCGACGAACAGTATCGTCTCGGTACCGCCGGCCGGTGCCGACGTCCTGGCCACAGGGGGGGGCGCGGGCGCCGCGGTTTCTGTCGACGGCAAAAAGCACGCGAACGTCGAGCCATGCCCGACCCGGCTTGTCACCTCGATGAACCCGTCGCTCTGGCTGATGATGCCGTAGGCCGAGGCCAGACCCATCCCGGTGCCTTTGCCCTGGTCCTTCGTGGTGAAGAACGGCTCGAAGAGATGCGCCTTCGTGTCGTCGTCGATGCCGTCCCCGGTGTCGGTCACCGACACCATCGTGTAGGGACCTGGCAAGAGCGGCGGGTGGTCGTCGACCTGCGCCGCATCCAGCGTCACGTTGGCCGTCCGAATCGTCAGCCGGCCGCCGGTGGGCATCGCGTCGCGCGAGTTCAGCGTCAGGTTCATGATGACCTGCTCGATCTGCACCTCGTCGGCGGTCACCGGCCGCAACCCTTCGGCCAGCTCGGTGTCGAGCTCCACGTCCTCGCGCACCGGGTGCAGCAGCAGCGGCTCGAGGTCGGTCACCACCTCGTTGAGATCGAGCACCTGCGGCCGTCGTGGCTGCTTGCGCCCGAAGGCCAGCAGTTGCTCGGTCAGGTCGGCCGCGCGACGCCCGCCGCGCATGATCTGCTCCACGTCGTCGGCCCGCGGGTCCTCCTCGTCCACGAACGACTGCTGCAGCATCTCGGCGAACCCGAGAATGGCGGTCAACTGGTTGTTGAAGTCGTGCGCCACCCCGCCGGCGAGCCGGCCAATCGCCTCGACCTTCTCGGCGTCCCGCAGCCGCTCGGCCAGCCGCACGCGCTCGGTAATGTCGACGGCGACGCCCATTACGCCGACAATCGCGTTCTTGGCGTCGCGCAGCGGCGAGTACCACGAATCGAACATTCGGTCGCCCACCGGCACTTCCTTCTGAAACGTCTCGCCCTCCAACGCCCGCTCCATGTCCATCGACACCGGGATGCCGCTCTTGTCGGTGTACACCTCGGCGAGCTTCCGCCCGACCACGTCCTTCGACTCCATCCCGAGCGTCTCGAGCCCCTGTCCCTCGCACAGCTTGACCACACCATCGCGGTCGGAGGCCCAGAGAATGATTGGCGCGTTCGACACCACCGCGCGCAAGCGCTCTTCGCTCGCGCGCAATGCGTCTTCGGCGCGCTTGCGATCGGTAATGTTTCCGGCCACCGCCTGAATGTTGGCGATTCTCCCGTCTTCGATGATGAGCTGCACGTGCTGGCCCAGCCAGATCTCTTCGCCGTCGGACGCCAGCACCGGATATTCGTAGTAAGTCGACGGTATCTTCTCGGTAATCTGGCGCATGTAGTGGTTTGCCGCGGCCCGGCGGTAGCCGGGGCGCACCAGATCGAGAAAATTCATCCCAATAATTTCCTCGAGCGGGCGCTTCACCAACTTGGCGCCCACCGGGTTGCCCCAGGTGAACCGGCCAGCCATGTCGATGTTGAAGATGATGTCGTTGGCCTGCTCGAACACTTGTTGCAGGCGCTTGTTGGTGGTCTGGGCCTCGAGGCCGGCTTTCTTCTCGTTGGTAATCTCGACGACAACGCCCACGATAGCGACGCCGCCACTGACGCCCGCCGGGTCCGCTTCTTCCTGCGGTCCGCGCGCCAGGCACACCCGCACCCAGCGCTCGGTATCGCCCGAGTTGCCCGGCGCCGCCAGTCTCAGGTCGAGCCGCGCCGGAGCGGCGTCTTTGACGGTGCTCAGCGTGTCGAGTGCCAAGGCCAGCTCGGCATGGTCGGTCGCCTCGATCAGCGACTCGAACGACCGGCCATCGAGCGCGTCGGCGTCGAGCCCGAGCAGTTGCTGCAGTGCCGGGTTGGTTTGCAGCAGCGTCCCGGTGCTGCTGACCACCGCCATCCCGACGTCGGTGTGGTCGAAGACCGCGCGCGCCGCGTCGAGCGCCGACATCGCCCCACGCGCGTCGTCCATCCTGTCCGGGTTGTCCGGGTTGGGCGCCATAAACGCGGTCGATGTTACACGCGAAATGGCCGCGAGGGTAGTGGGCGTTGCTTCTGTGGCGCTGGCCTTTCAGGCCTTCCATGAGAGGACCAGCCGGTGTCAAGCCCGTGTGGTCGATCAGGGACCCTGGCTTCCATCCGCACTCTCGGTGGGCTCTGTCGAGCCCGGTGCACGTTGAGGTCCGAACGTGGCCGGGTGCTGCTATCTGCGAGGCGGTCTCTCACGACCAAGGCCTGAATCGCAGTCACCCGGACACGGTCTCCTGAATCGGCCGTCCGTCCGTCGTCCAGTCGCGCCGCGCCCGCGCCGCCGGTTAGGCGGCGCGGGCCACCTGCGTCTGATAGCCCACGGGGTCGTAGACCTCGCCGGTTAGCCACAGCCGATGCAGCAGCACGGCCAGTTTGCGGGCGACCGCCACGACCGCCCGTTTCTTGGCGCCCTTCCCCCCCCGCCCGGCCAGGAGCAGGCCGCGCCGACGCAGGTCGGTGTCCGGCCCGAACGGTCCCAGGATGTACTGCGCTGCCGTGACGAGGGAGCGGCGCAGGAGTGCGTCGCCGGCTTTGGTGATCGACAGCTCCGGACGTTGCGCGCCCGACTCGCGGCGGCGCGGCCGCAAGCCGAGAGAGGCCCCCACCGTGCGGCTGCGCGGGAACCGGGTCGGGTCCTCGAGCGTCAGCACGTCGGTCAGGGCCGTCAACGGCCCCACCCCCGGCACCTGCTGCAGCAGCTCGGTGACCGGATAGCGCGTCCGCGCCAGCGTCGCCAACGTGCGGGCAGAGGCCCGGATCGAGACCGTCAGCTGCTCCAGCACGGCCAGCAATTCCTCGATCCCGGGCAGGGCGGGGCCGGCCGCGTGCGCGCGGACGCGGGTCGGGAACGCCTCGGCCGCACAGGCGGGCAGGCGGTGCCCCAGCGCCTTGGCCACCCCCAGGGCCCGTTGGGTCTGTTCACGCCGGTGCTGAATCGGCGCCAACAAAGCGGGGTCAACCCGGCCCAACCGCGCGAGTCCCTCCGCATCCAGGCGGTCGCTCTTGGCATCGCTCTCGGCAATCAGCCGCACCCGTCGGGCATTGGCGACCACCACCGCATACCCCGCCGCCGTGAGGCCCCGACTGACCCACGGGGACTGCGGACCCACTTCCAGGATGACCCGGGCGCCGGGCCAGGGGGCCACCGCCGCCTGCAGCCCGCTCCGCGTCGTGCGCACCTGCCACCGCGTCAGGACTTGCCCCGTCGCATCGAGGACACACCCCGCCGTCTGCCGGTCGCCCAGATCCAGTCCGATCGTGATCCCGCTCGTCGTGATACCGTCGGCCATGCCAGCCTCCTTTTGGGCTTCGAGCCCGTTAATCCATTGGAGATCGCAAGATACTCCGTTGGAGGCTGGCCCTCTCATCCCATCTGCG
>MPMB02075871.1_pt1 | contig 16095 bp, 17 predicted proteins | sample 1617371 | NCBI WGS metagenome assembly MPMB02 (sample SAMN05944808, study PRJNA350692) | marine metagenome | biome: marine; feature: ODZ; material: water; isolation source: 300 m water sample filtered on 0.2 um supor filter | place: Pacific Ocean | collected 2012-04-08 | depth 300m m
CAAAGAAGATGTGGATAATGATTACAAATACAGTAGAGAAAATTATTACAATCTTATAGAACGTGGACAGGACGCAATACAAGGTATATTAGATATTGCAAAAGAAGGTCAACACCCTAGAGCATACGAAGTTGCAGGCCAATTGATAACTTCGGTAGGTCAAACGGTAGATAAACTACAAGACTTACAAAAGAAATTAAAAGATTTAAAAGATGTACCTAATAAAACTACAGCTAATATTAAACAAGCTCTTTTTGTAGGTTCTTCAGCAGAATTACATAAAATGCTTAAGAATAAAAACAAAAACGGATTAGCAAAAGAAGATAAAGATTTTAAAAAGACTGATTGGCAAGATGAAGTAAAATACGATTAAGGAGGATGTATGAAATATAATAGTGAAGCATATTTAGGAAATCCTAATCTATTTAAAGCCAATACAAAGCAAGAATATACTGAACAACAAGTAATTGAAATTGCTAAATGTATGGAAGATCCTGCATACTTTATTTCAAAATATATTAAAATTGTAAGTATTGATGAAGGTTTAGTACCTTTTAATATGTACAAGTTTCAGGAAAAAATGGTTCATACTTTTCATAATAACCGTTTTTCAATTTGTAAACTTCCAAGACAATCTGGAAAATCAACAACAATCATCGCTTATCTATTACATCAAGTTATCTTTAATGATAATATAAACGTTGCAATATTAGCCAATAAGAGTTCTACTGCTAGAGATTTATTAGGTAGACTTCAACTCGCATATGAAAATTTACCTACTTGGTTACAACAAGGTGTTTTAAATTGGAACAAAGGTTCACTTGAATTAGAAAATGGTTCAAAAATACTCGCAGCTGCAACATCTTCAAGTGCAATTAGGGGTGGATCATTTAATATTATATTCCTAGATGAGTTTGCTTTCATACCTGCCAATATATCTGAACAATTTTTTAGTTCAGTTTATCCAACAATTTCATCTGGTAAAAAATCCAAAGTAATGATTGTATCTACACCACATGGAATGAATATGTTTTATAAACTTTGGAATGATTCTATACATAAAAGAAATGATTATATACCTGTAGAAGTACATTGGACTGAAATACCTGGTAGAGATGAAAAATGGAAACAAGAAACAATAAGAAATACAAGTGAAGCACAATTTACTACCGAGTTTGAATGTGAGTTTGTAGGTTCGATTGATACGTTAATTAATCCATCAAAAATAAGATTACTATCTCACAATATACCTATTGTTTCAAATGCAGGATTAGATTTATACGAAAGGCCTGTAAAAGGAAAAGATTATGTAATGACAGTTGACGTTGCTAGAGGTACTGTAAGAGATTATTCTGCTTTTGTTGTATTTGATGTTTCAAAAATGCCTTATAAGATAGTAGCAAAATTTAGAGATAACGAAATAAAACCTTTGTTATTTCCTCACACAATAGAAAAAGTAGGAAGGCAATATAATAATGCTTATGTTTGTGTAGAAGTAAATGATATAGGACATCAAGTTGCTGACGCTTTACAATTTGAATTAGAATATGGAAACTTATTAATGTGTATGATGAAAGGTAGAGCAGGTCAAATATTAGGTGGTGGTTTTTCTAAAAGAGGTACTCAATTAGGAGTACGTATGACAAAACAAGTAAAAAGAATAGGTTGTGGAAACTTAAAAACACTTATAGAAAGTGATAAGATTATTGTACCTGATTTTGAAATTATACAAGAATTGTCAACATTTGTTAGACGAGGTTCTGGATGGGCAGGTGAAGAAGGCACAAATGATGACTTGGTTATGTGTTTAGTTATATTTTCGTGGTTATCTAATCAAAGATATTTTAAAGAATTAACAGACCAAGATGTACGTGCTAGATTATATGAAGAACAAGCACACGCTATAGAACAAGATATGGCACCATTTGGATTTATGGACGATGGATTAGAAGATGATTCATTTGTAGATGATAAAGGTGAGAAATGGACACCTATAACAGTAAGAAAGGGAGAAATCCTGTAAAGATTATATTATTCATAAATATAAGTGAGATTTATGATACTTATTAGCTAATAAGATATTAAGAGGAGAACAAACATATGGCATTTCAAGTTTCACCAGGTGTTCTCGTACAAGAGAAAGACTTAACAAACGTTATACCAGCAGTAGCAACTACTATAGGTGCTGTTGCAGGACAATTCTCACAAGGCCCAATGGATGAAGTAGTATCTATTGCGTCTGAAAAAGAATTGGTAGAAACATTTGGTAAACCTGACTCTACAAACTTTGAATACTTTTTTAGTGCTGCTAGTTTTCTACAGTACTCATCAAGTTTAAGAGTGGTACGAGTTGCAAACACTTCAAGTGTAAACGCTGTTTCAAGCGGAACAGCTTTGCGAATAAAAAATACAGAACATTACTCTACAGGTGACGGAAGTACAGGACCTTATAACGATGGTTCAGCATCCGTTGGCGAGTGGGCTGCAAGAACAGCAGGCGCTTGGGGTAATAGCTTAAAGATTTCAACGTGTCCGAGTGCAACGGCTTACGAAGAAACAAATAAAACAACAACTGACGACTCTTCAACAGCAGTGGGAGATACAACTATCGTATTAACATCAGGAACTGATTTTAATGTAGGTGATATTGTTAACTTCGGCGAATCTGGTGGGCACGAATATAGAGTTACTGGTGTTTCAACAAACACTTTAACTTTCGTAAGACACCCTTCAGGTACAGGCGGAACACACACAGCTGTTGCAAATGGCTCACAAGTAAGAAGAAGATGGCAATATTATGACCTAGTAGATAAAGCACCAGGTACTTCAACATATACTTCTACAAGAAGTGGAGTAAATGACGAACTTCACATTGTAATTATAGATGAAGATGGTGGTGTTACAGGTACTGCTGGCGAAGTTTTAGAAGTTTATGATTCAGTATCAAAAGCTTCTGACGCTAAAACAGCACAAGGTGGCGTTAATTATTATCCAGATGTAATTTATAATCAATCACAATACATTTACTGGATGGATCACATTGCAACTGGTTCAAATTGGGGCAGTACAGCTTCTGGAACAACTTCCACAGCTCTTTCAGCACCATATAGTAGATCACTTGTTGATGGTGCAGATGGTTCAACAGCTACAACTGCTGAATTAAAAACTGCATATGAAAAATATAATGACGCTGATACAGTAGATGTTAATTTAATCATCTCTGGAAAAGGTGGCGCTACTCACGTAGATAACTTAATCACAATTGCTGAAAATAGAAAAGACGCTGTTGTATTTTGTTCACCTGAAAGATCAGACGTAGTTAACGTGACTAATTCTAATACACAATTAAGTAATGTTAAGTCATTCTTTAATACTGTTAGATCATCTTCATATGTTGTATTTGACAGTGGTTACAAATATACTTACGACAAATACAATGACGTGTTTAGATATATTCCATTGAATGGAGATATTGCTGGATTGGCTGCAAGAACAGATATGATTGCAGACTCTTGGTTCTCACCTGCTGGTTTCAACAGAGGAGTAATTAGAGGGGCAGTTAAACTTGCTTTCAACCCTGCCAAAACACAAAGAGATGAGTTGTACAGAGCTAGAATCAATCCAGTGGTAACTTTACCAGGTCAAGGAACAGTATTGTTCGGAGACAAAACAGGATTATCTACTCCGTCAGCGTTTGATAGAATAAATGTTAGAAGATTGTTTATCGTTTTAGAAAAAGCAATCTCAACTGCTTCTAAATTTCAACTATTTGAGTTCAATGATGAGTTCACTAGAGCACAATTTAGAAATATAATTGAACCATTTTTAAGAGATGTACAAGGTAGACGTGGAGTTACAGACTTTTTAGTAGTATGTGATACTTCAAATAATACTGCTGCTGTCATTGATAGAAATGAGTTTAAGGCAGACATTTTTGTTAAACCAAATAGATCAATTAACTTTATACAACTACAATTCGTAGCGACTAGAACAGGTGTTGCTTTTGAAGAAGTGGTGGGAGCGTAGGAGGAATAAATGCCAAATATAAATGATTTTAAAGCCAAATTAAGAGGCGGCGGCGCTCGTGCTAACCAATTTAGAGTGACTATGCCTTTCCCTGGATTTGCTGCTGTAGGTGGGGAGACTGAAACAATGTCTTTCTTAACTACATCAACAGCTTTGCCAGGTATGACAGTTGCGGAAGTAGCTGTACCATTTAGAGGTAGGGAGTTATATGTTGCAGGTGATAGAACATTTGCTACATGGACTACTACTATTTTAAATGATACTAACTTCCTAATACGTAATGCTTACGAAAGATGGTTGAATGGTATTAACAATATGTCAGATAACGAAGGATTAGTTAATCCTGTAGATTATCAAGTTGACTCATTTGTTGATCAATTAGACCGTAACGGTAACGTGATTAAATCATATACATTTAGAGGAATGTTTCCAACAACTTTAGATGATATTGCATTATCATATGGGGACAATAATACTATAGAAAGTTTTACTGCTACTCATAGATACCAATACTTTGAAACAAATACTACTACTTAATACCATTATAAGTATTAATAGTAATAGGAGAAAATAGATTATGGCTGAACTGTTTGGGTTTAAGATAGAACGACTGAAAAGTCCATCAACCGATCCAAGACAAAATATAGTTCCACCTCAAGCGGAAGACGGTACACAAACCGTCCCCGCTGGTGGGTTTTTTGCGTCTTATGGAGGATTTGATGCTACTGCTCGTAATGAGTTAGATTTAATTAGAAGATATAGAGAAGTATCACTCCATCCCGAGTGTGATCTTGCAATTGAGGATATAATATCTGAGGCAATTGTATCAAATGAAAATCAACAATCTGTACAATTAGATTTAAGTAAAATAGAATATAGTGATTCAATCAAAAAGAAAATAAGAGATTCTTTTGGTGAAGTATTAAAGTTATTAAATTTTGATATTAAAGGCCACGACATCTTTAGAAGATGGTATGTGGACGGTAGATTATACTATCACAAAATTATAGATAAAGATTCACCAAGACTTGGTGTATCAGAATTAAGATATATTGATCCTAGAAAGATCAAAAAAATTAGAGAAATAAGAAAACAAAGAACGGACGGTATGCCAAGTTCGTTTGCCTTTGAGAATAAATTTCAGGAATATTATATATTCAATGAAAGAGGAATACATCCATCTTCTACATCAAATGCAGGTGGGTTAAGAATAGCTACAGACGCTATTACTTATTGTCCTTCTGGTCTTATAGACCAGCAAAAAAATCAGGTTTTATCTTATTTACACAAAGCAATTAAACCTGTCAATCAATTAAGAATGATTGAAGACGCTGTTGTAATATACAGAATTGCTAGAGCACCTGAAAGAAGAATATTTTATATAGATGTAGGTAACTTACCTAAAATCAAAGCTGAACAATATTTAAGAGATGTTATGGCTAGATATAGAAATAAGTTAGTCTATGACGCTTCTACTGGTGAAATAAGAGATGACAGAAATTATATGAGTATGTTAGAAGACTTTTGGTTACCTCGTAGAGAAGGTGGGAGAGGAACTGAAATTACTACTTTACCAGGTGGACAAAACTTGGGTGAGATTGCTGATATAGAATATTTCCAAAAGAAATTATATCGTTCATTAAACATACCAATTAGTAGATTAGAAGGTGGTCAAGGTTTTAACCTTGGTCGGGCTGCAGAAATTAGTAGAGATGAAGTTAAGTTTACTAAATTTGTAGGTCGTTTAAGAAAGAAATTTTGTATGTTATTCCATGACATACTGAAAACGCAATTAATCTTAAAAGGGGTTATTGCGCCAGAAGAATGGGATGCAATGCAAGGAGATATTACATTTACTTTCTTACAAGATGGATATTTTGCTGAGTTAAAACAAAGCGAAATGATGAGAGAACGGGTATTATTAGCACAACAATTAGAAGGATACGTTGGTAAATATTTTTCTAACGAGTATATTAGAACCAAAATATTAAAACAAAATGAACAAGAAATTAACGACATTAATCAGCAAATTGAAGAAGAAGGTGCCGAGCCCGAGCAATCTGAAACAGTCCCTGGCACAACGAATGGGGCAGGTGGGCCTAGGAAAGAAAAAGAAACGGCAACAGTAAAACAAAAAGATAGTATAAGCGTTAAACAAAAAGCAGACAAAAAAGATTTTAAAGACGCTGAAATGAAAGCTAGAGATTCGTATAAAAGCACTACATAAGGAGATAAATATATAATATGAGTAAAGAAAATTTAGACAAATTTGTAAATAACTTGGAAAAAGGCAACAGTAAACAAGCAGGAGAAGACATTAAAAATGCTCTTGCTGATAAAGTTTCTAGTGCCTTAGATGATGCTAAAGTTGATGTGGCTAAATCTGTATTCACAGGACAGCAAGGTGTACAAGCACCTGAAGCTAATCCTTTTACAGGTAATGATCAGGCTGCAGAAACACCAGCACCAGAGGTACCAAGTGATGAAGTGGCTCAGTAATTTTATAAAAGAACAGATTACTGAAGCTAACGACTACAAGCGTACTAGGCAGTATAATAAATTAACTCCTAGAATGAAACGTGCTGTAGATATGGTTTTTAAAGCCGCTGATAGGAACGCAGATGTAATTGCTAATTTTGAAAAAAATGTTAATGCAGCTGCAAAGAAATTTGGCGTACAAAAACAAGACTTAATGAAATATTTTGATAAAGAAACATTAACAATTTTAAGGAGATAGAAATGGCAGTAACACAAAGAGTTCTAACAGATAATGCTTATGGAACTAAAGTTTTAGTAAACTTTGATGACCATGGCTCGGCTGTAACTATTGACGCTTCAGCATTAGCAAATAAAGAAGCTTCAGGTGATAGACTAGATATTAAAAAAGTATCTTGGTCTTTAGATACAGAAGTGGCAATAACTTTTACTGGTACAAATGTTGTAGAGGCGATTGATCTTGCAGGCGGTACAACAGGTAGTTTTGATTCACACGTTATCACTAACGGTGCAACACAACCTGGAGATGCTACAGACGCTGATATAATATTAACACCAGGAACTAGTACAGACGGTTTTGTTTATTTGGAACTAATCAAATCAGTTGGCTTTGGTAACTAATAATGGCTGATACAATATCTACACAGGTATTAACAGATACTACAGGTGTCAAATATGCGGTTAAACTAACCAATTATTCAGATGGCACAGGTGAAACTTTAGTACAAAAGGTTGACGCTTCGGCAACAACTTTTATGACTGAAGACGGTAATCGTAAAATATCAAAAATATTTTGGTCAGTAAATACATCCAATTCAAAGTCTGCCGTTGAATTAATATGGGATGGTACAACAAACGCTACAGGTGTTTTGTTGTCTGGTCAAGGGTTTTGGGATTTACGTGCCGATGGTAATGAGATATTAAACAACGCAACAGCACCAACAGGTGATGTTTTACTATCTACTAAAAACTTTGCAAATGGAGATAATTATACGATTTTAGTGGTTTTTAGATAGTTATTTGTATAAATAATAAAGAGAAATTAGAGATAGATACAAATGAGATTAATAACCGAGGAAGTTACACAAGCAAAATACATTGTAGAAGAACGAGATGGCAAAAAAAATTACGCCATTAAAGGTGTTTTTTTACAGTCCGATGTTAAAAATAAGAATGGAAGGATCTATCCTAAAGAGATTCTTCAAAAAGAAGTTCATAGATATAATAGAGAGTTCATAGAAAAGAATAGAGCATTTGGCGAACTAGGCCATCCAGACGGTCCTACCGTTAACCTAGAAAGAGTTTCGCATATGATAAAAGCTCTACATCCCGAAGGCAATAATTTTATAGGCGAAGCCCGAGTTTTAGATACCCCATATGGAAAAATAGTGAAAAGTTTAATAGATGAGGGTGCAACACTTGGAGTTTCAAGTAGAGGAATGGGCACACTTATTCAAACAGGTACTGCCAACATAGTCAAAGACGATTTTTATCTTGCAACAGCGGCTGATATAGTCGCAGATCCATCAGCTCCTGATGCCTTTGTAGAAGGTATTATGGAAGGAAAAGAGTGGATTTGGAACAATGGCGTTTTGAAAGAGCAAGAAATAAATGAATTAAAATTACAAGCAGATCAAAAGGCACGAAACAATAGAGCAGAAATTAATGCTAAAGTGTTTGAGTCTTTTCTTAAAAAGCTGTAGTTTTATAAATAGTAATTGACACTTTCCGTTAGGAGTAGTGGATCTATTACATTAATTAAAAAGTAAAAGTAAAGAAGGAGAAAATAACAATGGCTAACAATCAGGCAGATTTGCCAAAAAGAAACGCCGTTCCAGCTGAAGCGCCCAAATCATTGGCTGCAACTGTTCAACAAGTGTTGACTAAAGCAGTTACGCACCCAAGTGATCCAAAATCGGATTTCGCACAAGGGGTCAAACATATTACAGGTGACCCACACCAAAAAAGTGCAGGCCAAGCTGACGCCGCAGGAAAATCTCTAAAAGCTGAAGATACAGAAGATAAAGAAAAAGAAGCTTTAAAAGCTAACGCTGATAAAGAAAAAGAAGCTGTAAAAGAAGCGGAAGAGAAAAAAGACGAAAAAGACGAAAAAGAAGTAAAAGAAAATCCATTAATGGCTTTAGGAAGAGTTGGAGCTGCAGCTGCAGGAACAGCCGCAGGAACAACAGCAGCAAATAGAGCTGCTGACGCAATAGGTGCTTCAGTTGATCCAAAAGCAAAAAAAGGAACAGTGAAGGAAGGCGAACTTCCACCTGCTTTGCAAAAAGCAATTGATAAGAAAAAAGAAGACGCTAAAGAGTCTGACGAAAAAGAAGACGAAAAGAAAAAAGAAGACGTTAAAGAATCTGACGAAAAAGATTCTGACGAAAAGAAAAAAGAAGACGTTAAAGAAACTGAAGACAAGAAAGAAGATGAGAAGAAAGCTGAAGTCAAGGAAGACGATGCTAAAGCAGAAAAAGAAAAAGAAGTTAAAAAAGAAAACGAAACTGCTAAAGATAAAGTGAAAAACCTTGATATGAAAGAAGACGTTAAAGCATTAACTGAAGGTGAAGACCTTTCAGAAGAATTTAAAGCTAAAGCGGCTACAATCTTCGAATCTGCTGTAAAAGCAAAACTTGTTGAAGAAATTGAAAAATTAGAAGGCGAATATGAAACTAAAGTTGCTGAGAGAGTTGAAGAAACTAAATCAGAAATCGTAGAAAAAGTTGACGCATATCTAAACTATGTCGTTGAGGAGTGGATGAAAGAAAACGAATTGGCGATAGAAAAAGGTTTAAGAGCCGAGATTACTGAAGATTTTATCGGTGGTCTTAAAACATTATTTGAATCTCATTACATCAATGTTCCAAGTGAGAAGTATGATGTTATTGAGAGTCAAGCTGCTGAGATAGAGAAGTTAAAAGAAGAAAATAACAAATCTATTGAAAAGAGCATTGAGTTAAATCAGAAGGTTGGTGAATTTACTAGAGAAGGAATTATAAATGACGTATCTAGTGATCTTGCTGAAACTGAAACTGAAAAACTTAAAGGTTTAGCAGAAGGAATTGAATATAAGGACGCAGACAGTTTTAGAAAAAGTATAGAAACTTTAAAAGATTCTTACTTCCCTAAAGCAGAAGCGAGTGATAAACAATCTAATGAAGTAGCGGACAATGATGCTTCTCCGAATTTATCGGAAAGTATGGCTGCATATACTGCTGCAATTAGTAAAACAAAGAAAAATCCTTATCTTAAATAGATAGGGGTTTTAGTTAATAACTAAAAAGAAGGAGAGATAGAATTATGTTTTTATCTGAATCAATACAACAAAAGTGGCAGCCCGTTTTAGATCATCCTGATCTTCCCGAAGTGAAGGACAGTTACAAACGTGCCGTTACATCAATGATATTGGAAAACCAAGAAAAAAGTTTGAAAGAAGATGCTCAGTTTTTAAGTGAAGCAGCTCCTGCAAACGCAACTGGTAGTTCAGTATCTAATTGGAATCCTATTTTAATTAGCTTAGTACGAAGAGCTATGCCTAACCTTATCGCTTACGATATTGCTGGCGTACAACCAATGTCAGGCCCAACAGGCTTGATTTTCGCTATGAGAAGCAGATATGCCTCTCAAAGTGGTGGTGAAGCTCTTTTTGACGAAGCTGATACAGACTTTAGTGGTAGAAATGCTGCTGGATCATCTGTAGCAAATAAAACTGGTCCTGCACACACAGGCGAAAACCCTGCTGTACTTAACGACTCAATCGGAACATCTACTGGCTATACTGCTGGTACTGGTATGACGACTGATTACGCTGAGGCACTTGGAGACGCTGCTGCTAACAGTTTTGCTGAGATGGCATTTTCAATTGAAAAATCAACTGTGACTGCGAAAAGCAGAGCACTTAAAGCAGAATATACTATGGAACTTGCACAAGATTTAAAAGCAATCCATGGTTTAGACGCTGAAACTGAATTATCAAACATCTTATCTGCTGAGATCCTTGCGGAAATCAATAGAGAAGTAGTTAGAACAGTTTACAGAACTGCTGAAGTCGGCGCTGCTGATAACGACAACTCACACGCTGCTATTAACACAACAACCGCTGGTATATTTGACCTTGACACAGACTCTAATGGTAGATGGTCTGTTGAAAGATTTAAAGGCCTTATGTTCCAATTGGAAAGAGATGCTAATACTATCGCACAAAGAACAAGACGTGGAAAAGGTAATATGATTATCTGCTCTTCAGACGTTGCTAGTGCTTTACAAATGGCTGGTGTGTTAGATTACACTCCTGCGTTAAACAACAACCTAAACGTTGACGATACTGGCAATACTTTTGCTGGTGTATTAAACGGTAAGTTTAAAGTTTATATAGACCCATATGCTGCTAATTTAGCTTCAAATGCAAGTCCTACTAAACAATACTATGTTGTTGGTTACAAAGGAACATCGCCATATGACGCAGGATTATTTTACTGCCCATATGTACCTTTACAAATGGTAAGAGCTGTTGGACAAGACACTTTTCAACCTAAAATTGGGTTCAAGACTCGTTATGGTCTTGTTGCTAATCCTTTTGCTGGTGCAAGTGCTAGTTCAGCAATTGTTTCTGACGGTGTTGGTGCAATCAATGCTAACAGATACTACAGACGTGTTCAAGTCAAAAACATCATGTAATATTTGTTGAATAACAAATTAAGAAGGGCGGCCATAAAAAGTCGCCCTTTTTTTTGGTCTAAATTCCAGATATAAATAATTATTAAGGGTAGAAGATTAACACAGACAATTCTACCCTTATTAAATAGATATAAATAGTAGTATGAAGAAATGGGTGAGAACAATATTAATAGAATATCTCTATATTTTTGTGTTTGCTATTATAATATTGGCATTAGCATACTGTACAGTTAACATATAAATAGTAGTATGAATGATTGGACAAAAGAATTTATAAAAAAACATACAGCAAAAGGTTCACATAGGTGGGCATTTTGGTGTGAAGGAATATTGATAGGTTTAGTAATAGGGTTATTATTATGACAACACTAAAAGCTATAGATAGACAACCGACTAAAATGGACTATGCAAGTCCAACGCAATTTAGATTTAGTATAGTCAAACTACCTAAAGTTGAGTATTTTTGCACAGCAGCTAATATACCAGGTCTTACAATGGGTTCAACTGAATTACCTACACCTTTGAAAGATATACCTATGCCTGGAGATAAAGTAGTTTATGATACTTTAGGTATTAGTTTTTTGGTAGATGAAAATTTAGAAAACTATAGAGAGATACACGGATGGATGACAGGTTTAGGTTTTCCAAAAGATTACTCTCAATATAGAACATTGCAAGGTGCTGGGACAGATAGATACCCAACAACAACAAGCGAAGATTATTCAAAAGAACACGGTGTTGTATCTAAACAAACTCCAGATGATGGTGGTTTGTATTCTGATTCTACACTTTTTATATTGACAAGTAAAAACAATGCCAATATAGAAGTCAGATTTAGAGATATATATCCAATATCACTATCTGGATTAGACTATAATCAGCAGGCCACAGACGTTGATTATTTAAATGCTACAGCAACATTTCAATATAAAATTTATGAATTTGCTAATGTTGGTGCTGGTAGAACTGTGGAAACGACATCATAGATTATTGACTTTTTAGTCCTAATCTGATATAATGGAGTTATTATGACATTTGATGAATTGCAGGAATTAGCAGAAAAAGACCTAAAATTAAATGATACTGAACTAGATTTGGAATCATTAAAGACACCTCAGCTACATAACAAGTATTCAAAATTTCACAATCAATATGTTAATCTCTTAAAAAAAGCAGAACAAGATAGAGATATAATGATTAGAGATAAGTGGGAATATTACACAGGTAAAGCAGACCCACAAGTCTATAGAGAAAATCCTTTTAATCTTAAAATTTTAAAACCAGACGTTGACAAATATCTAAAATCAGATAAAGACTTAATTAAGTTAGAACAAAAGGTAACTTATATTGAGAGTACTGTTAACTATTTGGATAAGACAATCAGATTAATTGCGAATCGTTCCTTTCAAATAAAGAACGCAATTGAGTGGCGTAAATTCACTTCTGGCGTTATCTAAAAAATGCAAAACATTATAGTTGACAAGGTCAATGATGTTTACATTCGGATTGATGCTGACGCTAGCATCCGTAGAGAATTGTCTGATTATTTTTCATTTGAGGTCCCTGGTTTTAAGTTTACACCCCAATTTCGTAATAGATTTTGGGATGGAAAAATTAGATTATATTCGTATGCTACAGGTCAATTATACGTTGGATTGTACCCTTACTTAAAACATTGGTGTAAAGAGAAAAATGTACATATCATTGAATCTAGTGATATTTTAACATTTAAAACACACACAGCCGCCGCCATAAACGATTTAATAGACTCTTATGAACTATCTATCACGCCGAGGGACTATCAAATTGAAGGTTTTAAATTTGCCTTGGAATATGATAGAGGCATAATATTATCGCCTACTGCCTCAGGAAAATCATTAATCATTTATATGTTGGTAAGACACTACCTTAATGTCATTGATAATAATATTTTAATTGTTGTTCCTACAACCTCATTGGTGGAACAATTATATAAAGACTTCAAAGACTATGGGTTTAATGTAGAGAAAAATGTTAGTAGAAAATATCACGGTTATGAAATAGATGAAAACAAACGAGTTGTTATATCAACTTGGCAATCATTATATAAACTTCCAAAACAATTTTTTAAAGACTATGGGGCTGTACTAGGTGATGAGGCACATTTATTTAAAGCAGTATCATTGACAAAAATTATGACCAAACTTGTTGATTGTAAATATAGAATAGGTTTGACAGGCACTTTAGATGATAGTAGAACACATAAGTTAGTATTGCAAGGCCTATTTGGTATGGTTAATAAGGTTGTATCAACAAAAGAATTGATAGATAGAAAACAACTCTCAAATTTAAAAATTGTCTGTTTAAATTTAAAGTATCCAGAAAGTGAATCAAAGAGTGTTTACGGTGTTAAGTACTTTGAAGAATTGGAGTATTTGGTTCAAAATAAGGCACGTAATAAATACATACGAAATCTTGCCTTGGCACTAAATGGAAATACTTTATGTTTGTTCCAACTAGTTGAAAAGCACGGAGATCAATTACATCAATTTATTAAAGAGAAAGCAGACCCTAAGCGAAAGGTGTTTTTCGTTTATGGTGGAACAGAAACAGATGATAGAGAAAAAATTAGAGAAATCACGGAGAAGTCTGACAATGCAATTATTGTCGCTTCTTTCGGGACGTTCAGTACTGGTATCAATATTCGTAATTTACACAACATTGTTTTTAGTAGCCCTAGTAAGAGTCCTATAAGAGTATTACAATCTATAGGCCGTGGCTTACGTGTTGGTGATAAGAAACAAAGCGCTACAGTATATGATATTTCAGATGATTTAACATACAAAGGTAAGAAAAACTTTACTTTAACACACTTCCAGGAACGAGTTGAATTATATAATAGAGAAGGATTTAACTATGAAATACATAGCGTTTCCTTGAATGGAAAAGATAAATAGTAGTATGATTAATAGAATTGATACAAAAGCTGTTAAGATAATAAGACTAGTTTCTGGTGAAGAAATTTGTTGCAAATTTCCTCTTAAAGAAAATCAACTACCTGATAGCTCAAAACTATTGAGATTACAAGAGCCGATGTTAATAAAATACATTCCTCGTATTACTGAACACGGCATATCTGATTATATTGCGCTAGTTAAATGGGTTGGTTTTACAGATGAGAGAATTGTAACTATACCTGTTGATAAAATTATCACAATATGCAATGCTACTAATGAATTTACACATAGATATGGTAAACTTATTGGTTCATTGAGAGAATCAAAACAAGCTTTACCAGGATTTATACAAAGAGATATGAAAGATGATGAATGGGGAGATGAAATTCCTCCATCAGGAGACGAACTTCCGCCATCAAATGATAACAATATTAATAAGAAGAACTTAAAGGATATGGTTAACTGGTTGAATATGCCTAGTAAAAGGATTCACTAACACGAGGTAGCTAGCTTTCTAGCAACAACCCACATAGGTATTATATCATCTATTTCCCACATGTCAAGCACCTGTGAAAATAAGAAATTAAAAAAGACAATAATACAGGCTATATAGGAGCATAAATAGAAATATGAGTTATAAAATAAGAACTAAATACACAAAACCGAGTGCTGGAGTGTCTTTGCATACAACACCAGCAGGATTAACTAAACTAATCAACACTATGTTTGCTGAGGGTAAAATTACACAAAAACCTGTTGAAACAATAGATGGATTGAATTATACTTTTGAAACAATCTTTGCTAACGAAGAAGCTTATAATGAATATAATAATCAAGCAGCTGCAACTGAAAATTACAATATTAGAGTAGATCATTGTTCAACAAATTCTATTTCACATTCTGTTGAAGTTGGTGTTTAGTTAAAGGCATATCATCCTTTGTAGCAGATATATTCTGAATACATAAAGGATTTTTTGGATCGCAATCCTAGTGATGGATTTAAGCGAAAAAAAATCACAAAAAAACCTGGAGAAGCTTGACAAATCCCAAAAATTATAGTATTATTATATTATGACTACAAAATTAAAAACAAAAAAGAAATCCCAACATTACGTAGATAATAAAAAGTTCCTATTAGCGATGATAGAGTTTAAGGACAAGTGTGAGAAAAACGACAAAAGAGGGCGTAAATCACCACCTGTAACAAATTATATAGGTGAGTGTTTTTTAAAGATTGCTAATCACTTATCTTATAGACCTAATTTTATAAATTATACTTTTAGAGATGATATGATTTCTGATGGTATAGAAAATTGCTTACAATATCTTAAAAATTTTAACCCAGCCAAATCAAACAATCCGTTTGCTTACTTTACACAAATAATATATTATGCTTTTATTAGAAGAATACAAAAAGAAAAAAAACAATCAAACATTAAATATAGGATGATTGAACAAGCAGGTATAGATGAGTTTGCTGTAATGCCTGGAGATACAAACAGCGGTTATAAAAATCAATTTTTAGAATTTTTAAGAAAGAATAAACCATCTACAGACGAACAACCTCAAATGAAAGATATAAAGGTTAAGAAAAGAAAGAAAAGAACCTACAGAAGCATTTTAGAAGATTATACCTAATGAGAAAAGCAAAACTGCCAATAGAGAGGATGGTATATGGCACACATTAGAGATATGAAAGAAATGATTAAAATTATTAAGACTTATGATGAGTCTATTAGTGATAGAGTGCTACAGGCAGTACAACAAGTACCACGACATAAATTTATAAAAGAAAAGGGTGCTGGTTATTTAGATACACCTTTAGATATAGGTTATGGACAAACTATTTCACAACCTTTTATTGTGGCATATATGACCGATAAACTTAATATAAAACCTTTAGATAAGGTATTAGAAATAGGTACAGGTTCAGGTTATCAAGCCGCTATATTAGCAG
>MPMB02201560.1_pt1 | contig 16062 bp, 13 predicted proteins | sample 1617371 | NCBI WGS metagenome assembly MPMB02 (sample SAMN05944808, study PRJNA350692) | marine metagenome | biome: marine; feature: ODZ; material: water; isolation source: 300 m water sample filtered on 0.2 um supor filter | place: Pacific Ocean | collected 2012-04-08 | depth 300m m
CTCATCAGACCTTATGTCTCCATTAAAGATAACGAGATACGGCTTGTGGCGCGTGTGTTGGATTCGAAACCGGATTTGCGCCGCAAGGAATTGTTGGAAAAATTACACCGTGGCTTGGGGAGAAATAACGGATACGAACAGCTTTCCGACTATAAGCTTATGATCAAGGACGTGACCGTGAGCGGGCTGCTGGTGCTGTACAACAACATGCTGCAAAGCTTGTTCTCATCGCAAATCAAGTCCATTGGAGTCGTGATGCTTGGTATCGGGATCATGTTCCTGGTGCTGTTCCGATCTTTCACCTTGTCGATTATCGGCATCCTGCCGAACCTGTTGGGCGCCGTGGTGGTGCTGGGCGTTATGGGATTGGCGAAAATCCCCATGGACATGATGACTATTACGATCGCCGCCATCACCATCGGTATCGCCGTAGATAATGGAATTCACTATATCTACCGCTTCAGGGAAGAGTACGCCTTGACCAACAATTATGTGGAGACCCTGCACATTTGCCATTCCAATATCGGCAAAGCGGTGTTCTACACGACCATGACCATCATCTTCGGCTTCTCCATCTTGGTGTTTTCCAACTTCATCCCGACGATTTATTTTGGTGTGTTAACCGCGTCGGCAATGTTCATCGCCCTTTTGGCGGCACTCACGGTGCTGCCAAAGCTGATTTTACTGTGGAAACCATTTGGCTGATGCCGGAAATCAAAACCGACTTACCAGAGGTTGGGCAAGGCCGACGACCCGATCGACGCGGCGATTCGGGCGTAAGGCCAGGGGAACAGGCCGCCGTTAGGGGGCCGGTACCTGGAAACCACGGTAACCTTGTGTTTATTGACCGAATCCCGTAAACGACAAACATCACTTTTGCCAATTGTCCGAGGACATTTTCTTGGCCGGAAAAACCTTGAATTACGTCTGTCAGGAATGCCGCGCTTCTTCACCTAAGTGGTCGGGTCGGTGCGACGGATGCGGGGAATGGAATACCCTGGTCGAAGAAGCTGCGCCGGAATCCGCGCCCAAGGGGCTGGGCCGGAAAAAGGGCCGCAAGATCCAATTCCAGGGACTCAAAGGCGAAACCGAACACCCGCCCCGGCAAGTCAGTGGAATCAAGGAATTTGACCGCGTCACCGGCGGCGGCATGATCGCCGGATCGGCTTTATTGGTCGGCGGCGACCCCGGCATCGGCAAATCGACGCTGCTTTTGCAAGTCGCGGCCGCGGTTTCAACGTCCCAGAAACCGGTCTACATCTCCGGTGAAGAAGCCATTGACCAACTCAGGCTGCGCGCCGACCGCCTGGGCGTCGCCGATGCCACCGTCGACTTGGCGGCGGCGACATCGGTTCGTGATATCGCCTCCTCGCTGGACGATGCCGGAGGCCCGGACTTGGTGATTATCGATTCCATCCAGACCATGTTCGTGGACAGTCTTGATTCGGCGCCCGGCACGGTCGCCCAGGTTCGCACTTCGGCCCAGGAATTGATCCGCCTGGCCAAGCGCCGCGGGTTCGCCTTAATCCTGGTCGGCCACGTCACCAAGGAGGGGCAGATCGCCGGCCCCCGAATATTGGAACACATGGTCGATACCGTGCTTTATTTCGAAGGCGACCGCAGCCATCAATTCCGGATTTTAAGATCGGTCAAGAACCGGTACGGGCCGACCGACGAAATCGGCGTGTTCGAAATGACCGGCAAGGGCCTGGCCGAAGTCGCCAACCCGTCGGCGTTGTTCCTGGCCGACCGAGAGGACGAGGTCGCCGGCGCCAGTGTCTTCGCCGGCATGGAAGGAAGTCGCCCGCTGTTAGTGGAAATCCAATCGCTCAGCACGCCGTCGTCGCTGGGAACGCCAAGGCGTGCAGTGGTCGGCTGGGATTCCGGCAGATTGGCAATGATCATGGCGGTTCTCGAAACCCGTGCCGGACTGGCCCTTGGCGGCATGGATGTATACATGAACGTCGCCGGCGGCTTGAAGATTAGCGAGCCGGCCGCAGATCTGGCCGTTGCCGCCGCCTTGATGTCATCATTAAGCGGCGTCCCCATGCCGCCGGGAACCGTGGTCTTTGGAGAAATCGGACTTTCCGGTGAAATTCGCGCCGTCCCGCAAATCAATGCCCGTCTCAAGGAAGCCTCGAAGCTGGGCTTCAGCCGCGCCGTTATTCCGACCCCACCGCGATCCAAAACTGAAAAAAAACCCCGTGAAGGAGGCATGAAAATCTCCGAAGTCTCCCGTGTCGAAGACCTGCTTTCCCTGTTCGCTGACGGCGCCGAATCCGCCCCGGCCGCCATCAGTCAAGTTCGAAAGCAATCCTGACATGGATAATCCCGTCGACCCCACCATCGCCCCAGCCATCGTCAATGCCCTGGATATCGGCGTCGGGATATTGCTGCTGATTTCGGCGGTGTTCGCCTATATGCGAGGTCTGGTTCACGAGGTTTTATCCATCGCCGGCTGGATCGGGGCTATTTTCGCCACCTTCTACGGCTTTCCCATTGCCCAGCCCTTCGCCCGGCAACTGACCACCATTAACATCCTCGCCGACTTCGCAGCCGGCATCATCATCTTTGTCGTCGCCTTGGTCTTTCTCTCCTTGTTGACGCGGCGGATATCGAAAAAGGTCAAGGACAGCGCGCTTGGCGCCGTCGACCGGTCGCTGGGTTTTTTGTTCGGTTTGGCCCGCGGCGCCCTCATCGTGGTGGTTGGTTATGTCGGCTTAGGCATGGTCTATCCAGAGGACCAACAGCCCAAATGGGTCCGCGAAGCACGGTCCATGGAACTGATTGCGCCGGGGGCGGTGGCATTAGCAGCGTTGATTCCTGAAAACCTTGGTGCCATAACGGGGGCTGGCGGCGAGGACGCCGACGGAAAAGATGCAAAAAAGGACAAGAAACCCGTCGGCAAACGTAAGGTCACGCAGGATTTGGTGATGCCCCAGCCGAAAAGTGGGAACACCGAAGACCCTGATGGCTACGGTGATAAAGAGCTCCAGCAAATGGATCGCCTACATGACAACATCAAAAACCAGTAAGGACCTCCTGCTCCCAGAGGAGGAATGCGGCCTGTTCGGTATCTACGGCATGGTTGATGCCGCCACCCATACCGCCCTTGGCCTGCACGCCTTGCAGCACCGGGGCCAGGAAGCCGCCGGCATCGTCGCCTACGACGATGAACAGTTCCATAGCCACCGGGCGTTGGGACTGGTCGGCGACAACTTCAATTCGACCGAAACCATGTCCCAGCTTAAAGGCAACATGGCCATTGGCCACGTCCGCTATTCGACTACCGGCGGCACCGTGCTCCGTAATATTCAGCCGTTATTCGCCGATTTCAAGTTCGGCGGCCTTGCCGTCGCCCACAACGGTAATCTCACCAATGCCTATAAGATTCGCAAGGAACTGGTCCAACGAGGTTGCCTCTTCCAGTCCACCAGCGACACCGAAACCATCATTCACCTGATCGCGATCAGCGAATATGGGCGCGTCGTCGACCGCATTACCGATGCCCTAGGCCAGGTCGAAGGCGCCTATTCCCTGCTCACCATTACCCAGAAAAAAATGATCGGTCTGCGCGATCCGTATGGGGTCCGGCCTTTGGTCTTGGGAAGGTTGGATGATGCCTGGATATTGTCGTCGGAAACATGCGCGCTGGACATCATCGGCGCCGAATTCGTCCGCGATGTGGAACCCGGAGAGATCGTCGTTATCGATGACAAAGGCCTACATAGCCTGAAGCCTTTCAACAAGTCCCCCAACCGGTTCTGTATTTTTGAATATATTTACTTCGCCAGGCCCGACAGCGTCATGGAAGGCCGTAGCATCTATGACGTGCGCAAGGCCATCGGCGCCGAATTGGCCCGCGAAACACACGTCGAGGCCGACCTGGTGGTGCCGGTTCCCGATTCCGGCGTGCCGGCGGCCATCGGTTATGCCCGCCAAGCCAAGGTTCCGTTCGAATTGGGGATTATCCGCAATCACTATGTCGGACGCACGTTTATCGAACCCAGCGATCAAATCCGCCATCTCGGCGTACGTCTGAAACACAACGCCAACGCGGCGGGCCTGAAGGGCAAACGGGTGGTGTTGGTGGATGATTCCATTGTTCGCGGCACCACCAGCGTCAAGATCGTCGAAATGGTCCGCAGCGCCGGGGCCAAAGAAGTGCACATGCGGATATCCAGCCCGCCGACGGCCCACCCCTGCTTCTACGGCATTGACACCCCCCAACAAAAAGAACTGCTGGCTGCCCAATACGATCTGGAAGCCATGGCCAAGCATATTGGAGTCGACAGTTTGGCGTTCATTTCCAACGACGGCCTTTACCGGGCGCTGGGCGAAAAAGGACGCGAGATGACGGCACCGCAATATTGTGATGCCTGTTTTACCGGCGATTATCCGATCCCCCTTATTGATCACGACAAAGATCCCGCCCTTCAACAATTATCGCTGCTCGACGAGCACGATTAATGTCCGGACCGGACTCCACCGGAGGCCGCCTTGAAGGCCGGATTGCACTGATCACGGGGGCGTCACGCGGTATCGGCGCCGCCGTCGCCAAGCGCTTCGCCCAGGAAGGCGCGCACCTGGTCCTGACCGCCCGGACCCCCGGCGGGTTGGAAGAAATCGATGACGAAATCCAGAAAATCACCGGCGAACCGGCGACGTTGGTGCCCCTCGACCTGACCGATTTTGACGCCATCGACCAATTGGGCGCCGCCATCTTCGAGCGTTTCAAGAAGCTCGATATCCTGGTCGGCAACGCCGGTCAACTCGGCACCCTCAGCCCCATGGGCCATCTCCAGCCCGAGGTCTGGGAGGGGGTGATGGATGTCAACGTCACCGCCAACTGGCGCCTGATCCGGTCCATGGACCCGTTGTCGAAGGCTTCCGACGCGGGGCGCGCCATGTTCGTCAGCTCCGCCGTCGGCCGTAAGGCCCGTGCCTATTGGGGCGCGTATGCGGTGTCCAAGGCGGCGCTAGAAATGATGGCGTTGGTCTACGCCGCCGAAGTGGAAAAAACCAATGTCCGGGTCAACCTAATTAGCCCCGGCTCCACCCGCACCGCGATGCGGGCCGAAGCCTTCCCCGGCGAAAACCCGGATACCCTGCATACGCCAGAAAGCATCACCGGAACATTCGTCGAGCTGGCAGAAGCGTCATGCACCCGCAACGGCGAGTTGCTCGTCGCTTAAAAAGATACGATACTGTTCCCTGACCCTGCGATTTTTTCGCCGTTTTTGGCCCGAAGGACCCTATGTCCTCGGGGAGGGTGTTTATTTGCGGGTTTTCTAGGGAGGGATAAAACATGCAACTAACTAAGAAAATTTCAATGTTCGGCCGCACCCGCGCCCTTGAAGGGGAGATCGACGATTTTCTGGATAAGCTGTCGCAGTGTTCGCTGTTATTTAAGATCGCCGTCAAGGTCTATCTGACCGAAGGCTGCACGGACGATTTCGAGCGCAAGCTCCAAGACGTCAACAAGATGGAAAGTGATGCCGACCACCTTCGCCGCGCCATAGAGACCCAACTATACGCGCAAACCCTGATTCCCGAATCCCGCGGCGACGTTCTTGGGCTGATCGAAAACCTGGATCAATTGCTGAACCTGTTCGAAGGCTCGCTGTGGGCCTTTTTCATCGAAAAGCCGGAGATTCCGGACCAATACCACAACGATTTCGAAGCCCTGACCGATCTGGCGGTGCAATCGGTGGAAACCCTGGTGCTGGCGTCGCGGGCTTTTTTCCGCAACATCGACGCGGTCAGCGATCACAACCACAAGGTCTTGTTTTTCGAGAAAGAGGCCGACAAGGTTTCCACCAAGCTGAAGATAGCGATTTTCAGCTCCGATCTGGAACTTTCCCATAAAACCCACCTGCGCAATTTCGTCGAGCACATCGACAACATCCCCGACTGGGCCGAGGACGTCGCCGACCGCCTCGCCATTTATTCCATCAAGCGGACCGTCTGATCGGTTCATTGGGGTAAGGGAAAAGGAATAAAGGCGGGGGTTCATGGACATATCCATTCTATTATTCCTGACCAGCGGATTATTCCTGGGCTGGGCGCTGGGCGCCAACGATGCCGCCAACGTCTTCGGCACCGCCGTCGGTACCCGCATGATCCGGTTTTCGACGGCGGCTATTATTTGTTCGATCTTCGTCATCCTGGGCGCCGTCTATTCAGGTGCCGGCGCCGCCGGAACCTTGGGTAAGCTGGGCGCTATTGACGCCATGGCCGGTTCCTTCGTGGCGGCGTTTTCCGCCGCTTTGGCGGTGTACCTGATGACCAAGGCGGGATTACCGGTATCCACCACCCAGGCCATCGTCGGCGCCATCATCGGCTGGAACCTGTTCAGCGGCACCGCCACCGATTCCGGCTCACTGGTTAAAATTCTAACGACCTGGGTGGTCTGCCCGATGCTGGCCGCGGTCATTGCCATGGGATTGTTCAAGCTAACCATAGCGGCATTATCCAGGGCCAAGTTGCACTTGTTGCGCACCGATGCCTATACCCGTCTAGGGCTGTTGCTGGCCGGCGCCTTCGGGTCCTACAGCCTGGGCGCCAACAACATCGGCAACGTCATGGGGGTGTTCGTACCGTCGTCGCCGTTCACCGACTTCGAAATCGGTGGGTTGATCACTTTTTCTTCGACCCAACAGCTTTTCCTGTTGGGCGCCATCGCCATCGGCGTCGGCATCATGACCTATTCGAAACGGGTGATGATGACCGTCGGCAGCAGCATCATGCCGTTATCGCCGGTCGCCGCCTGGGTCGTGGTGATGGCGCATTCGCTGGTGCTATTTTTGTTCGCCAGCCAGGGCTTGGAAAGTTTCCTGATTTCCAATGGCCTGCCGTCCATTCCCCTGGTTCCGGTGTCCTCATCGCAAGCCGTGGTCGGCGCCGTCCTCGGCATCGCCCTGCTCAGGGGCGGGCGTGGCATCCGTTGGCGGGTCTTGGGCAGCATCGGCGCCGGGTGGGTGGTGACGCCCATGATCGCCGGCATCGTCTGTTTCATCAGCCTTTATTTCATGCAAAACGTCTTCGATCAGAACGTCTATGCCGGCGGACCGGGCAAGGCCCCCGTCGAGATGGTAGGCTTCTCTTCTTCCGCCGAAATATTGTCCCGGGGGCCACAATGACCAAAATATCGAGCCAAGACGACCTGCGGCGTCTTTACAAGTTGCCCAGGGGCCGACCGGTCGATAAACAACTCGACCACATCGACCCTCATGACCGGCGCTTTATCGAGCTGTCGCCGTTTGTGGTCATCGCATCCAGTGACAACCAAGGCCGCGCCGACACCTCTCCGCGCGGTGAAGCCCCCGGTTTCGTCCACGTCATTGATGACCATACCCTGGCCATTCCCGACCGGCCCGGCAACAACCGCCTGGACACCATGGAAAACCTCCTGGAAAACCCGGAGGTCGGCCTGATTTTCCTGATCCCCGGCGTCAACGAAGCGCTCCGCGTCAACGGAAGTGCTGAAATTCGCGATGACGAAGACCTGCGCGCCCGTTTTGAGGTTAACGGCAAACGCCCGGTGACGGTGATCATCGTTCGGGTCCGCGAAACCTTCCTGCATTGCGCTAAGGCGTTGATGCGGGCACGCCTTTGGGAAGACGACGCCAAACACGCCGAGCGCCCGATCCCGACCATGGGTGAAATGATCCGCGATCAGATCGACAGTACCGAGCCGCCAGAGAGCGACGAAGACATGACCCGCCGTTACCGCAAGGTCCTTTATTAGAGCCGTTCCATTCCTTCCGCCCGGCCCCGATAGCGGTGGAATAATAATCTTAGGTATGGAACAATACTGGTCGTTTCCCAACGGCCTACCCATCAGTTTCCGGGGCGGTTCAAAGCGACAACCAAGGCCGCTGGGATAGACATATAAAGCCGGCATGCAGACCCAATCCCAACGGGCCGCCGGTCATAACCTAGGGAGATGGAGTAACATTTCATGCGTAGTAAATTTCTGAAGCAATTGGCGTCCGTTACCGCCGGCGGTCTGATGGTCCTCGGTCTCGGTGCCGGTAGTGCACAGGCCAAGACCGACCTTCTGGTCTACACCGCCATCGAGGCCGACGAGTTGGCCATGTTCAAGAAAGCATTCGAGAGCGATTATCCCGACGTCAACATCAAGTGGGTGCGCGATTCAACCGGCATCGTGACCTCGAAGCTGATGGCCGAAAAAAACAACCCCAAGGCCGATATCGTTTGGGGCCTGGCCGCCACCAGCCTGATGATGCTGGGCAACGAAGGCTACTTCCAGGGCTATGCGCCGAAGGGCGTCAAGAAGCTCGGCAAGCTTTATTACGATCAGGCCAACAATCCGCCGCAATGGGTCGGGCAGCGCGCCTGGATCGCATCGGTCTGCTTCAACACGGTCGAGGCCGCCAAATACAATCTGCCGATTCCGACCTCCTGGGCCGACTTGACCAAAGCCGTCTACAAGGGCCACGTGATCATGCCGAACCCGAATTCATCCGGCACCGGTTTCCTGGATGTGTCCAGCTGGATGCAGTTGATGGGCGAGGATAAGGCCTGGAAATATATGGACGGATTGCACACCAATATCGCGCGGTACACCCATTCCGGATCAAAACCGTGCAAGCTGGCGGCGCGTGGTGAAATCCCGGTCGGCATTTCCTTCGCCTATCGTGGCGCCAAGTCCAAAAACGCCGGCGCCCCGCTTGAGATTATCGCACCGTCTGAAGGCATCGGTTGGGACCTGGAATCCTTTGCCATCGTCAAGAACACCAAGAAACTGGCAGCCGCGCGCAAGCTGGCGGACTGGTCGGTGACGAAGAAAGCGATGGTGATCTACAACAAGGAATACGCGGTCGTCGCCATGCCCGGCGTTGCCAAGCCGGTGAAGAACTTCCCGCCAGGTATCCTGGCGAAAATGATCCAGAACGACTTCGCTTGGGCGGCCAAAAACCGCGTACGCATCCTCAACATGTGGCGCGATAAATACGACGCAAAGTCGGAGCCGAAGAAGAAGTAACGCTTCTGGCGCATTAAAGCCGAAAAGCACCCCAGCCGTCCCCTTTGACCGGGCGGTTGGGGTTTGCTTTATTCTATGGGCCCCAAGGATATAAGGTGGCTGAAGGTGTGGCGAAGGGGAACTGATGGCCGATAAGGACGCGTATCTCAAAGTTGAAAACCTGACCAAGAAATTCGGCGACTTCACAGCGTTGAAAGACATCTCGCTGGAGGTCTTCGAGGGCGAATTCGTCTGCTTTTTGGGGCCGTCCGGCTGCGGCAAGACGACGCTGCTGCGCGCCATTGCCGGCCTGGACATTCAGACCCGGGGCCGCGTTGAACAGGCCGGCCGGGATATTTCCGGGCTGCCGCCGTTGGAACGGGATTTCGGCATCGTGTTCCAATCCTATGCGCTGTTCCCCAACCTGACGGTCAACCAGAACATTGCTTACGGGCTGGAAAACCGCAAGATGCCAAAAGCCGAGACCGCTGCCCGGGTGCGCGAACTTCTGGAATCGGTAGGGATGACGGACCAAGGGGACAAATACCCGGCGCAGCTATCCGGCGGCCAGCAACAGCGCGTCGCCTTATCACGCGCCCTGGCGACGTCGCCCGGCCTATTGCTTTTGGACGAACCGCTGAGCGCGCTGGACGCCAAGGTCCGGGTCCGGCTACGCCACGAAATCAAACAACTACAACTCAAACTGGGAATCACCACGATCATGGTCACCCACGACCAGGAAGAAGCCCTGACCATGGCCGACCGCATTGTCGTTATGAACGAAGGCGTGATCGAGCAAATCGGCACGCCCCAAGATATCTACAGCCGCCCGGTCAATCCCTTTGTCGCCGATTTCATCGGCACCATGAACTTCCTCGCCGGTACCGCCGGCGGCAACGGCCGGGTGCGGCTAGGCGATATCGAACTAAACACCAACAATGGATCTGGCGACATCAAGGAAGGGGATGCCGTCACCGTCTGCATCCGGCCCGAGGACGTCGCCACCCGGGGCATCACGCCGGGCACTGCCAACACCGTTCCGGCGTTAATTGAAACGCTGGAATTCCTGGGCTCGTTTTACCGCGCCACACTGCAAGCCCAGGACGTCGACAAGACCGAGATCCGCGCCGATTTTTCCATCAATCTGGTCCGCGACCTGGATATCAATGAAGGGCGGGAATTCACCATCGCCCTGCCACCGGACCAAATCCGCGTATACGGGGAAACCTTTACCCACGCGGACGACCTGATCTGACGTCATGATTCAGGCCGCCGAAACCACGTTCGACCGGGCCTCCCCCGCATCCCCCGCTCCGGCTACTGTACGCCATAAGATCAGCACCGAAGACTGGATCATGCGCGGCATCCTGGCCGCCATCGGTCTGTATCTTCTCGTCGCGATTGTGCTGCCGCTTTATTCTTTGATGTCGAAAGGCTTCCAGGACAAGGATGGACACTTCACCGGCCTCGCCAATTTTACCGAATTCTTCACCACACCAGCGTTGTCCCAATCCGTCGCCAACAGCCTGACCATCGCCTCGATCAGCACGGTTATCGTCGTTTCCCTAGCTTTTGTTTACGCCTATGCGCTGACCCGGTCGTGTATGGCGTTCAAAAGCCTGTTCAAGGGCATCGCCTTGATCCCCATCCTGATGCCGTCGTTACTGCCGGCGATTTCATTGATTTTCATGTTCGGCAAACAGGGGTTTCTTTCATTCTTGCTGTTCGGGCATGAAATCTACGGCCCCATCGGCATTGTCATGGGCGAAGTGATCTATGTTTTCCCCCATGTGTTGATGATTATCCTGATCGCCATGTCGATGAGTGACGGGCGGCTGTATGAGGCTTCGGAATCGCTCGGCGCAAGCAAAATGCGGACGTTTTTCACTGTCACCCTGCCCGGCATCCGGTACGGGCTGGTGTCGGCGGGTTTTGTCGCCTTTACCCTGATTATTACCGATTTCGGCGTGCCCAAGGTGGTTGGTGGGCAGTACAACGTGCTCGCCACCGATGTCTACAAACAGGTGGTCGGGCGCCAGGATTTCGAGATGGGGGCGGTGGTGTCGCTGGTCCTGCTTATTCCGGCGGTGATAGCATTTGCCGCCGACCGCATCGTCCAGCGCAAGCAGGTGGCGATACTAACGGCGCGCGCCGTTCCTTATACGCCGAATCCGTCGCCCAGATTCGACGCCATCATGACCACGTTCTGTTCAATGGTCGGGGTTATCATCGTCGGCATCCTGGGCGTTGCGTTGTTCGCGTCCTTGGTCAAGTTCTGGCCCTATAACCTGTCGCTGACGCTCGCCAACTACGACTTTTCGCTGCGCGACGGCGGCGGCTGGGATTCGTATTTCAATTCCATCGAACTGGCGTCCTGGACCGCCGTCATCGGCACCTGCGTCATTTTCATCGGCGCCTATCTGGTCGAAAAAAGCAAAGGCTTCCTGGCCGGGCGCGCGGCCATGCAGTTTCTCGCCATGATGCCGATGGCGGTGCCGGGGCTGTCGCTGGGGCTGGCCTATATCTTCTTCTTCAATCATCCCGACAATCCACTGAATTTCCTCTATCACACCATGCCGATCCTGGTGATCTGCACCGTCACCCACTTTTACACCGTCAGCCACCTGTCTGCGATTACGGCGCTTAAGCAGATCGACGCCGAATTCGAATCCGTCTCGGCGTCGCTGAAGGTGCCGTTCTTCAAGACCTTCTGGCGGGTGACGGTGCCGATCTGCGTGCCCGCGATCCTGGATATTTCCATGTACCTGTTCGTCAACGCCATGACCACGGTGTCCGCCGTGGTGTTCCTGTATTCGCCAGACACGGCGCTGGCGTCGGTGGCGGTCCTCAACATGGACGACGCCGGCGAACAGGCCTCGGCCGCCGCCATGGGCATGATGATCGTGCTCACCGCCGGCGGTGCGCGCCTGATCCATGCGGTCCTCACCCGCGGCCTGGCGCGTCGAACCCAGGCTTGGCGCAAACGTTAACATCAAAAACAGGAGACTCGTTCCATGACCCTACCCGATAAAGACCCCTGGCTGCTCACCCCCGGCCCGCTGACCACTTCGGCCCAGACCAAGGAGGCGATGCTGCATGATTGGGGATCGCGCGATGCGGTGTTCATCGAAACCAATAAGCGCGTCCGCGACCGCCTTATCGCCATCGCCGGCGGCGACGGCAGCCACGTCTGCGTACCGGTTCAGGGCAGCGGCACTTTCGCCGTCGAAGCAACCCTCGGCACCATGATCGCCAAACAAGAAAAGGCCCTGGTGCTGATTAACGGGGCTTACGGCCAGCGCATGGCCAAAATCCTGGACTACGCCGGGCGCGCCTATGACACCCTGGAAACGCCGGAGGATACGCCGCCCGGCCTCGACGACCTGGATGCCGCCCTGAAGGCGGACGCCGATATCACTCATGTGGTTGCCGTCTATTGTGAGACGACGTCGGGAATCCTCAACCCCATCGCCGACATTGCCCGCATCACCGCCGCGGGCGGTCGCCGCCTGATCATCGACGCCATGAGCGCCTTCGGGGCGCTGCCCATCAATGCCGCCGAGGTCCCCTTTGACGCCTTGATGGCATCGTCCAATAAGTGCCTGGAAGGGGTGCCCGGCATGGGCTACGCCATCATCCGCCAATCGGCGTTGGAGGGCTGCCAAGGCAACGCCCATGCCCTGAGTCTCGACCTCTACGAGCAGTGGGTAGCGATGGAAAATAACGGCCAATGGCGGTTCACCCCGCCGACCCACGTGATCTGCGCCTTCGATGCTGCGTTGCAACAGTTCGAGGCCGAAGGCGGCGCCGAAGGCCGCCATGCACGCTATGCCGCCAATTGCAAAATCCTGATCGACGGCATGCGAGCGCTGGGGTTCGAGACCCTGTTGGCGGACACCCTACAAGCGCCGATCATCGTCACCTTCAAGATGCCCGCCGATAAGGCGTTTAACTTCCAGGCCTTTTACGATGCCCTGGCCGGACGCGGCTACGTCATCTACCCCGGCAAGCTAACCGTCGCACCCAGTTTCCGCATCGGCTGCATCGGTGATTTGGACGCCGCCGTCATCAACGGTGCCCTGGACGCGATCAGGGAAACCTTGAAGGATTTGGGTGTCACCAGCGGTGCGCCAGACGACGCGGCCTGAGGCTTGGCCTAACTCAAATCAATATAATGAGGCCCGAAATTGTGGTAGAATTCATGCCGCCGGGGGCGCCCGGTGTTTCTTACATTCGGGATGCCTTCGCCTAGATAGGAGGTTCATCATGGCCATCGCAATTTCCCTTAAACAGTACCTATCCGACAACCACATCGAGTACGACACACTCGCCCATCCTTACACCCTGTCTTCAACCAAAACCGCCCAGGCCAGCCACATTCCCGGCTCAAACATCGCCAAGGCGGTTTTGTTGAAAAAAGAGGATGACTATCTTTTGGCGGTGCTGCCGGCGTCCCGCCACATCCGGTTTGACGATGTCGAGGCCATTCTCCAACACGATGTCAGGCTGGCGACGGAAGAGGAAGTCGAGACCCTATTTTCCGATTGCGAACTCGGCGCAATTCCTCCCATCGGCAAGGCCTATGGGCTGGACGTTCTGATGGACGATAGCCTGTCTGGCAGTAAAGACGTCTATTTCGAGGCCGGCGACCACGCCACCCTGGTCCATGTTGATGCCGATCAGTTCGGTAAAATGATGGCAAGCGTCCGCCACGGCCAATTCAGCCAGCCCGGTTGAATTGATCCTGAGGACGCCGGAATTCTTGCGGGACATAACTAGGCCTGATAATTTCTCCGAAACCGAAAGGCCATCCAAACCGTTATGACCGCCAAATTGAAAACCGTCTCCCCCGTGGACGGCAGCGTCTACGTGGAACGTTCCTATGCTGACGAAAGCGATATCGCCAGCGCCCTGTCCCAAGCCGTGCGCGCGGCCGAGGTATGGCGCGAGGTTCCCGTCGAGGAACGCGCCGCGATTTGCGGGCGCGCCATCGATACCATGGTCACCGCCAAAGACGGGATCGCCGAAGAGATTACCTGGCAGATGGGCCGGCCGATCCGCTATACCGCCGGTGAGGTCAATGGGCTGGAGGAACGCGCCCGGCACATGATCGCCGTTGCGCCGGACGCCTTGCATGATACCCCAGCCGAGGAAAAAGACGGCTTCACCCGTTTCATTCGGCGCGAGCCCTTGGGCGTGGTTTTCGTCATCGCGCCCTGGAACTACCCCTACCTGACATCGGTGAATTCGGTCATCCCGGCGTTGATGGCGGGAAATACGGTGATCCTGAAACATTCGGCGCAGACGCCGCTGGCCGCCGAGCGTTATGCCGACGCCTTCACCGCCGCCGGAATGCCGACGGGCGTTTTCCAATACCTGCACCTGGATCACGCCGCCACCGAACGCATGATCAAGGATACCCAGGTCAATTTCGTCGCCTTCACCGGCTCTGTCCCTGGCGGTGAAATGGTTGAGGCCGCCGCGACCGGACGTTTCATCGGCATCGGACTGGAATTGGGCGGCAAGGATCCGGCCTATGTGCGCGCCGACGCCAACATCGGCCATGCCGTGGAGAACTTGGTTGATGGCGCTTTTTTCAATTCCGGCCAGTCGTGCTGCGGAATTGAACGCATCTACGTCGATGGCGCGGTTTATGACGATTTTGTCGATGGCTTCACCGACCTTGTCGGACAATACGTCCTCGGCAACCCCACCGACCCCGAAACCACGCTGGGGCCGATGGTCCGGGCCGATGCCGCCGATTTCGTCCGCGCCCAGATCGACGCCGCCGTCAATGCCGGCGCCAAAGCCCTGATTGATCCCGGTAAATTCCCTGCCGACGCATCGCAAACGCCCTATATGGCGCCGCAGGTGCTGATCAACGTCAATCATGACATGGCGGTCATGACGGAAGAAAGCTTCGGGCCGGTGGTGGGGATCATGAAAGTCGGATCCGACAACCAAGCCGTCGAATTGATGAACGACAGCCGCTTCGGCCTGACCGCATCGGTGTGGACCACCGACGACAACGCCGCCCTAAGCATCGGCGATCAAATCGCCACCGGCACCTGGTTCCAAAACCGCTGCGATTACCTGGACCCGGCGCTGGCCTGGACCGGGGTCAAACAGTCAGGTCGCGGTTGCACATTGTCGTCCATGGGGTATGACAGCCTTACCAGACCCAAATCCTTCCACCTCAAAACAAAAATCTGAGGAGCTTCGATGACTGACGCCTCTATCCTATCCGGCAATTGGAATTATCCGACCTCCATTCGGTTCGGCGTCGGGCGTATAGCCGAACTGCCTAAATGCTGCGAGAACCTTGGCATGTCGAGGCCGTTGCTGGTGACGGACCCGGGGCTGGCGGACCTCGACATGGTTGTTGAGGCGGTAACCGCCAACAAGGAGGCCGGACTGCCGACGCGGATATTTTCCGACATCAAGCCCAACCCGGTGGGTAAAAACATTTCCGACGGGTTGCGCGCCTTCCACGAAGGCGGCCACGACGGGGTCATTGCCTTCGGCGGCGGCAGCGCCATGGACGCCGGCAAGACCATCGCCTTCATGGCCGGGCAAAAACGCGGGCTATGGGATTTCGAGGACATCGGCGATAACTGGAAACGGGCCGAGACCGACGCCATCGCCCCCGTCGTCGCGGTGCCGACGACATCGGGAACGGGGTCGGAAGTCGGTCGCGCCACCGTCGTCATCGACGAAGACAATGAGACTAAAAAAATCCTTTTTCACCCCCGGATGTTACCGGAACTGGTGATTTGCGACCCGGTTCTGGTCACCGGCCTGCCGCCCCACCTGACGGCGGCCACCGGCATGGACGCCCTGGCCCACTGCCTGGAGGCTTTATGCGTCGATGCTTATCACCCCATGGCCGACGGTATCGCCTTGGAAGGCCTGCGGCTGGTCCACGACTGGTTGCCGAAAGCCGTCAAAGACGGCCAGGACCTGGAGGCCCGCGCCCATATGATGGCCGCCGCCACCATGGGGGCGGCGGCGTTCCAAAAGGGATTGGGCGCCATCCACAGCCTCAGTCATCCCGTCGGCGCCGTCTTCGACAC
>MPMB02067110.1_pt1 | contig 16015 bp, 17 predicted proteins | sample 1617371 | NCBI WGS metagenome assembly MPMB02 (sample SAMN05944808, study PRJNA350692) | marine metagenome | biome: marine; feature: ODZ; material: water; isolation source: 300 m water sample filtered on 0.2 um supor filter | place: Pacific Ocean | collected 2012-04-08 | depth 300m m
GAGCAGCGGTTAGTATGAAATTTACTACTGGAGTACCAATAAAATTTTTGGGAGTAGGAGAAAAAATTGAAAATTTTGAAGTTTTTCATCCTGACAGAATAGCAAATAGAATTCTTGGCATGGGAGATATTGTATCTTTAGTTGAAAAAGCATCACAAGATTTAGGAGAAGAAAATATTAAGAAAGCTGAAGAAAATCTAAAAAAGGGAAAATTTTCTATGGAGGATTATTTAACACAATTAAGGCAAATGAAAAAAATGGGAGGAATAGAAGGTCTAATGTCTTTTATGCCGGGAGTGTCAAAAATTAAATCACAAATGGATAAAGCTGGTGTTGACGAAAAAATTATAACTCAAAATGAAGCAATAATTTTGTCAATGACCCAAAAAGAACGTGAGAACCCAAAAATAATTGATGGTTCTAGAAGAAAAAGAATTGCTAATGGCTCTGGAACAGATGTGGCCACTATCAATAAATTGTTAAAACAATTTAAAATGATGTCTGAAATGATGAAAAAGATGTCAAAAGGAAATCTGAAAGGTATGGAAGATAAAGGAATACCTCCGGAGCTTTTTAATCAACTAAAATAATATAAAGGAGAAAAAATGTTAAAGTTAAGATTATCGATGGGAGGAACAAAAAAAAGACCAGTTTATAAAATTGTCGTAGCAGACAGCAGATTTGCAAGGGATGGAAGATTTATAGAAAAGTTAGGTTTTTTAAATCCTTTACTCCCAAAAGAAAAAGAAGAAAGAATAGGACTTGAAACTGATAGAATTAAATATTGGATTAGTCAAGGAGCAAAACCAACTATTAGAGTAGCAAGAATATTAGGAGAAAAACAAATTATTCCTATGCCTGCAAATAGCAATAATCCACAAAAAGCTATTCCAAAGAAAGATAGAAAGAAAGCAGAAGCACCTAAGGAAGAAAAGAAAGCAGAAGCACCTAAGGAAGAAAAGAAAGCAGAAGAGAAAAAATAAAAATGTTTTTGGCCAGAATATTTACATTGTATCCAGATTTATTTCCAGGTCCTCTAAGCAAAGGATTGTATGGTAAAGCTATGGAAAAAAAAATATGGAATATAGAAACTGTGAATATTAGAGATTATGCCATAGATAAACATAAAACGGTTGACGACACACCTTATGGAGGTGGATTTGGAATGTTAATTAAGCCAGACGTTCTAGCAAAGGCCATAGATGAAAAATTAAAAACTAAAGAAAAGATTTATTATTTAAGCCCAAAAGGAAAATTGTTTGATCAAAAGTTGGCAAAAGAACTTTCTAAGGAAAAAACAATTAATTTAATTTGTGGTCATTTCGAGGGAGTTGATCAAAGAGTGGTAGATTCTAGAAATATTATCGAACTTAGTATAGGTGATTTCATTTTATCAGGAGGTGAATCGGCTGTATTTGTAGTTATGGACGCAATTTTGAGGCTAATACCTGGAGTTATTGGAAACGATAATTCAATTGATGAGGAGAGTTTTGAAAATGGTCTACTAGAGTATCCACAGTACACAAAGCCTCAAATTTGGGAGAAAAAAAGCGTTCCCAATGTACTTTTATCAGGAGATCATACAAAAATTAAAGACTGGCGTTTATCCAAATCAGAGGCTATAACACGCGACCGAAGACCAGATTTGTGGCAAAAATATAAAAAGAATTAAATTGATAAATATCAACATGAAAACGATTGAAGAAATAAATCAAGCAAGTGTAAAAAAAATTACTTCAGAAAAAAAACTTCCTGATTTTTTTCCTGGAGATATAGTCAAGGTTGGAGTTAGAATTGCCGAAGGCAAAAGAGATAGAATTCAGTATTTCGAAGGTGTTTGTATTGCAAAAAAAAATAGAGATTTAAACTCATCTTTTACAGTTAGAAAAATCTCATTCGGCGAAGGAGTTGAAAGAACATTTGCACTATACAGTCCAATTGTAGACTCAATTAAAGTAATAAGATCTGGGAAGGTAAGAAGAGCAAAACTATATTTCTTAAGAGACAGAACTGGTAAATCAGCAAGAATTGCTGAAAAAATTAAGAAAAAAATAGGAATTGAAGTAGAAATTAAATCGGAAAATGTAATCGAAGGAGCTACGGAACCAATAGTTGAGAAAACAAAATCTGAAGATGTTATAAAAGAAGAAAAGAAAGCAGAAGCACCTAAGGAAGAAAAGAAAAAAGCCAAGGATCCAATAATTGAAGCAAAAAAAAAAGAGAAAAAAGAAGAAGATCCAAAAAAGAAAAAATAATTTTTTTCTAAATGTCTAAAACAATCTACGATAAAATTTGGAATGAACATCTTGTTTATGAACAAGAAGATGGAACATCTTTATTATTTGTAGATAGACATTTGATTCATGAAGTTACAAGCCCACAAGCATTTGAGGGTTTGAGAAATTCAAAAAGAAAAGTAAGACATCCCAGATTAACCTTAGCAGTTGCTGATCATAATGTTCCTACAACCGATAGAACTAAAGGAATTCTAGATAAAGAATCTAAAATTCAAGTTGATACTTTAGATATAAATTGTAAAGAATTTGGTGTTCAAGTATTTGGGATGGAAGACAAAAGACAAGGTATAGTTCATATAATTGGACCAGAACAAGGATTTACTCAACCTGGTACGATAATTGTATGTGGGGATAGTCATACAGCTACCCACGGTGCCTTCGGCGCTCTTTCATTTGGAATTGGAACTTCTGAAGTAGAGCATGTATTGGCAACACAAACTTTAGTTCAAAAAAAAACAAAAAATTTTAGAATAAATGTTAAAGGAGAATTGTCAGTTGGAGTAACCTCTAAAGATGTAATTCTTCAAATAATTGGAAAAATAGGAACTGCCGGGGGAACAGGATATGTGATTGAATATGCTGGGAATTTGATCTCTTCATTAAGCGTGGAACAAAGAATGACAATTTGCAATATGACAATTGAAGGAGGTGCTAGAGCCGGTTTAATTCAGCCGGATCAAAAAATATTTGATTATTTAAAAAATAAGCCAATGTCTCCGAAAAAAGATAAATGGGATAAAGCTGTAGAATATTGGAACACACTTAAAACTGATAGAGATGCTAAATTTGATAAAGAAATTACTTTAGATGGAAAAGAAATTAAACCAATGGTAACATGGGGAACATCTCCTCAAGACGTAGTAACAATTGATGAAAAAGTTCCAAACCCAAGCAATGAAAGCGATCCAGATAAAAAGAACTCAATTGAAAGGTCATTAAAATATATGGGTTTGAAACCCGATACTTCCATGAAAGATATAAAGATTGATAAAGTTTTTATTGGTAGTTGTACTAATGGCAGAATTGAAGATCTTAGAGATGCTGCAAAAATATTAAAAGATAAAAAAATATCAAATCATATAGAAGCATTTGTTGTACCAGGATCTGGTTTAGTTAAAGAACAAGCTGAACAAGAGGGATTAGACAAAATATTTAAAAATTCAGGTTTTGAATGGAGAGAGCCTGGTTGTTCCATGTGTCTTGCTATGAATGCAGATAAGTTAAAACCAGAAGAAAGATGTGCATCAACTTCAAACAGAAATTTTGAAGGACGACAAGGTAGAGGAGGCAGAACTCATTTAGTAAGCCCAGCAATGGCAGCAAGTGCAGCCATAGCCGGAAATTTAGATGATGTTAGAAAGTACCAAAATTAAATGAATAAGTTTACGACATTAAAAAGCATACCCGCATATCTTCCCATGGTTAATGTAGATACAGATATGATTATTCCAAAACAGTTTTTAAAAACAATAAAAAGAACTGGATTAGGAAAAAATCTTTTTTATGAAATGAGATATGATAATAATGGAGCAGAAGTAAAAGATTTTATTTTTAACCAAAGTCCATTTAATAAATCAAAAATTTTGATTACAGGAAAAAATTTTGGTTGCGGCTCATCAAGAGAGCATGCTCCTTGGGCACTATTAGATTTTGGCATTACATGTGTTATAAGTTCAAGTTATGCGGATATTTTTTATAACAATTGTTTTAAAAATGGAATATTGCCAATAGAAATTACTGAAGAAGAAATTAAAGAGGTATCAGATTATTCAAAGAGAAAAGAAGAAATATATGTAAATTTACCTGATCAAAAAATTGTTTTTGGAAATAAAGAGGTTAAATTTGAAATTGATCCATTTAAAAAAAAATGTTTAATTGAAGGTTTAGATGATATTGCTCTATCTCTAGAAAAATCAGAAAAAATTTCTGCATATGAAAATAAATTAAAAGTAAACAAACCATGGATTTTCAATGATTAAGGTAAAAAAAAGAAAAATATTACTACTACCAGGTGATGGAATCGGACCAGAGGTAATTGCTGAGGTAAAAAAAATAATTGAATGGTTTAACAAAAATAAATCTTTAGATTTTGAGATAGACGAAGATCTAATTGGTGGTGTTGCTTATGACAAACATGGAACACCCATCACTGATGAAGTTTTCTATAAAGCTCTAGAAAGTGAAGCAGTTATTTTAGGAGCTGTAGGCGGACCTAAGTGGGACAACTTAGAATTTTCAAAAAAACCCGAAAGAGCTTTATTGAAATTAAGAAAGGAGTTGAAATTATTTGCCAATCTAAGACCGGCAATTTGTTTTAAACAGTTAGTAGAAGCTTCAAGCTTAAAACCAGAGATAGTTTCAGGACTCGATATAATGATAGTGAGAGAATTAACAGGAGGCATTTATTTTGGTGAACCAAGAGGAATTAAGCCAATTGATAATGGTGAACGCAAAGGAATTAACACACACACTTATACTTCAAGTGAAATTGAAAGAGTAGCGAGAGTTGCCTTTGATTTAGCTAAAAAAAGAAAAAATAAAGTTACATCATGTGAAAAATCAAATGTAATGGAGGCTGGCCAACTATGGAAAGAAGAAGTTCAAGCTCTTCATGAAAAAGAATATAAAGAAGTAGAGTTAAAACATATGCTTGCAGATAACTGCGCTATGCAATTGCTAAGAAATCCAAAACAATTTGACGTGATAGTAACTGATAATCTTTTTGGAGATATGCTTTCGGATGAAGCTGCTATGCTAACAGGCTCACTTGGATTATTGCCATCAGCCTCACTTGGCACAAAAGACAAGAATGGTAATTTGAGATCTATGTATGAACCAGTTCATGGTTCAGCACCTGATATTGCAGGCAAAGGAATATCCAATCCAATTGCTACGATTTTAAGTTTTTCTATGGCTTTAAGGTATTCTTTAAATTTAGAAAAAGAAGCAGACGATTTAGATAATGCGGTACAAAAAGTTTTAAATGATGGATTAAGAACTAAAGATATTTTATCCAAGGGTACCAAAGAAGTTTCCACAGAGGCCATGGGAAATGCTATTATTGCGTGTTTGCAAAAATAAGTAATTTAAATTATTTTATTCTCTATTATTATGACTACCTATACTGCCCCTATTGAAGACATGATGTTTCTTTATGAAAAATTAAGAAACAACAAAAATTATAATGAAATCGAAAAGTATAAGGAAATAACTCCCGATCTTGTAAAAAATATTTTAGAAGAAGCTGCAAAAATTAGTCAAAATATAATATTACCTTTAGCTAAATCAGGAGATGAAAATCCGACAATTCTTGAAAATGGAATTGTAAGAACTCCCCCAGGATATAAAGAAGCATATAAAAAGTTTATTGAAGATGGTTGGACCTCTTTATCTTGTGATCCCAAATATGGAGGTCAAGGAATGCCAAAAACTGTAAGTGCCTTTTTTGATGAAATGATATCAGCATCAAGCTTATCTTTTAAACTTTATAGTGAATTAAGTATTGGCGCTTATAATTGTATTAATCATCATGCAACAGATTCAATAAAAAATAAATTTTTACCAAAAATGGTGGAAGGCAAATGGAGCGGCACCATGTGCTTAACAGAACCTATTTGTGGAACTGATTTAGGTTTATTAAAAACTAAAGCAATTGAACAAAAAGATGGAACGTTCAAAATAAGTGGACAAAAAATATTTATTACCTCGGGTGATCACGATCTTACCGAAAATATTGTTCATTTGGTTATTGCAAGAGCAACAGATTCTCCTCCGGGAACCAAAGGAATTAGCTTGTTTTTAGTTCCAAAGTTTGCGGTTAATGATGATGGATCAATTGGCTCAAGAAATGGAGTATCTACTGGTTCTATTGAAAGTAAGATGGGAATTAAAGGATCAGCAACTTGTGTGTTGAATTTTGATAATGCTACTGGCTATATGGTTGGTTCTAAAAACAAAGGATTAAGTTCAATGTTTACCATGATGAATTTAGAAAGAATTGTAGTTGGAATTCAAGGCTTGGGAATTTCTGAAATTGCCTATCAAAATTCCCTAGCTTATGCAAAAGAAAGAAAACAAGGCAAAAGTCACAAGAATCAATCAGATGAAATTATTAAAAAAATTCAAAAAACAATAAAAATTTTTTTACCTTTTGGTAATGACAAAACTGATTTTATTATAGAACATGCTGATATTAGAAAATCATTATTAAACATGAAATCAATTATTGAAGGTGAAAGAGCTTTATGTTTTTGGCTCTCCCAACAAACAGAAGTAAGTCTTTATCATAAAGATGAAAATATTAAAAAAGAAGCATCAGACCTTGTTTCTTTGATGACACCAGTCGTTAAGTCTTTTTTTACTGACATGGGAATGGAAATTACTAGTGATGCTATGCAAATTCATGGAGGTTATGGGTACACTAAAGACCAAGGAATTGAACAATTATACAGAGATAATAGGATCACGCCGATTTATGAAGGAACAAATTCTGTTCAGGCAATTGATTTAGTTTTCAGAAAATTATTAAATAATAATGGAGATATAATAGATAAATATATTAATTTAATTAAAGAAGATCTTAAAATTAGTGGTGAGGAAATTAAACCATTTATTAAGAAAATGGATAAAAATATTGAATTGTTAACTGAATTTAGCGACTGGATTAAAGAAAAAATAAAAAGCTCAAAAGACGATGTTAGTGCTGCTTCCAACGATTATTTAAAGGTTTTAGGCTTGGTAGCTATAGCGCACGCATGGCTAAAAGTCTTAGATGTTAGTTTTAAAGATTACAAAAATAATAAAAAATTTTATGAAGATAAAATTCAAACAGCCAATTTCTTTTTCAATCGTGTTCTTCCAAGAGTGGAGAGTTATTATTTGACTGCAACTAGTGGAAGTAAGTATATTATGGATTTTAAATTTAACTAAAATGAGTCATTACGATACAAACTTAGACAAAAATAATGCTAACTATGTTCCGTTATCTCCATTATCTTTTTTAGAACGAACAAAAGATATTTATCCAAATTATGAAGCTATAGTTTATGAGAGTAGGTCGTATACTTGGTTAGAAGTTTATAAAAGATGTGTAAAATTTGCCAGTGCGCTTGATAAAATTGGAATAAAAACTGGCGATACAGTTTCAATTATGGCATTCAATACACCTGAAATATTCGAGGCACATTATTCAATACCTATGGTAGGTGCAGTTATCAATGCAATTAATACAAGATTAGATCCTAAAACTGTTAGTTATATTTTAGAACACAGCGATGCAAAAGTTCTAATAGTTGATAGGCAATTTCATGAAGTTATCTCTAAAGCTTTATCAAATGTAAAATCTAAAATAATTATAATTGATATAGATGACAAGGAAGCAAATCTTCCAGATTCAAAAAAAATTGGAGAACATGAATATGAACAGTTTCTAAATACAGGGGATGAGAATTATAATTGGAAAAAACCAAAAGATGAATGGCAAGCTATTTCTTTAGGTTATACTTCAGGAACAACTGGAAATCCCAAAGGCGTTGTTTGCCATCATAGAGGCTCTTACTTGATGGCTACTGGAAGCGCAACTGCTTGGAATATGCCTAACAAACTAAATTTTTTATATACGGTACCAATGTTTCACTGTAATGGATGGTGTTATACATGGACAATGTCAATGCTGCACGGACGAGTAATTTGTTTAAGAAATATTGATGTTAAAAAAATATTTGAGTTAATTGATAAATATGATGTCACTCATTTTGGTGGTGCCCCAATCGTTTTAAACATGATAGCTAATGCTCCTAAAGAACATCAAAAAAATTAAAAAGAAAAGTTCACGTATTAACTGCAGGAGCTCCACCTCCAAGTATTATATTTGAGAAAATGCAAAATTTAGGCTTTGATGTGATGCATGTTTATGGATTGACTGAAACTTATGGACATATTTTACAATGTGCATGGAACGATGAATGGGAAAATTTAGAACAAGAAAAACAAAATGAAATTAGAGCAAGACAGGGCGTTATATATCCAAATCTTGAAGGAGCAGTAGTTATGGATCCAGAAACCATGAAACCTGTACCAAAGGATGGAAAAACTATGGGAGAAATTATGATAAGAGGAAATGTTGTAATGAAGGGATATTATAAAGATAAAGAGGCAACAGAAAAATCAATGAAAGGTGGATGGTTTCATTCAGGAGACTTAGCCGTTACTTATCCAAATGGATATATTAAAATTCAAGATAGATCCAAAGATATTATTATTTCTGGCGGAGAAAATATATCATCAATTGAAATTGAAAATACGATAGCTAAACATCCATCAGTATCGTTAGCAGCAGTTGTTGCAAAACCTGATGAAAAATGGGGAGAAATACCATGTGCATTTGTAGAATTGATTGATGGAAAAAAAGCAACAGAAGAAGAAATAATAAAATTTTGCAAAGAAACTTTGGCAGGATTTAAATTGCCTAAAAAAGTAGTATTTTCTCTATTACCAAAAACTTCAACAGGAAAAATCCAAAAATTTGAACTAAGAAAAAAGGTTAAGGGGCCAAACTGAATTTAGACGTTAATGAGAAGAACGTGTTCGTCTCAATGGGTGGCATGGATTTTGATATAAAAAAACAGTCAATTTTATTGATACACGGAAGTGGATTAACACATATAGTTTGGTCTCTTCATGAGCAATTTTATACTACTCAAGGTTATAACGTTTTATCAGTAGACCTACCAGGACATGGTAATTCAGAAGGTCCATCACTAAAATCTATAGAAGAAATTTCTGACTGGATAAAATCATTAATGAATGTTCTTGATATTAAAAAATTAATTATTATAGGTCATTCTCAAGGATGCTTAGTAGGTATTGATTTTGCAGCCCGATATCCAGATTTAATTAATTCCTTAGTTTTGGCTGCTGGTTCCTACAAAATGCCAGTTAATCAAGATCTTATTAATTATGCAGAAGCAGGTGATGAAAAAGCAGTTTTACTTATGATGAAGTGGGGTTACGAAGGATCCAAAGCATTTATAGGTGGCAATCCTGTAAAAAAAATAATTAATTCATCTCGTGAAATTAGAGAAGTTTTAGCTGTAGACTTAAATGCTTGCAACAATTACAAAGGCGGCAAAGAATCTTTAGAAAAAATTAATTGTTCAACATTATGCATATTTGGAGACTTAGATAAAATGGTTCCTTTAGAAGTGGGAAACAAAATGTCATCGATGATAAAAAATGCTGAAAAAAAAGTAATTAATAATTGTGGTCATATGATAATTTTTGAAAAGGCATTTGAAATGAGACAAATTGTAAAAGAATTTTTGACTAAATAGCAAGAATGAAAAATTATTTTATTGCAAAATCAAGAAGAGTTAGAAGCACACCCTATACTTCAAGAATTGAAAACCAAGGAGTAACTGCTTATTCAGTATACAATCATATGCTTTTACCTGCTGCATTCGGATCTTTAGAAGATTCCTATCAACATTTAAAAGAACATGTTCAAGTTTGGGATGTTGCTGGAGAAAGACAAGTTGAAATTTTTGGAAAAGATTCTACAAAATTAGTTCAATTAATGACCTGCAGAGATCTTTCAAGATCCAAAGTAGGTAGATGTTATTATTGTCCAATTATAGATGATAATGCTGGTCTAATAAATGATCCAGTAATATTAAAACTTGATGAACAACGTTGGTGGGTTTCTATAGCAGATTCAGATGTTATTTTATTTGCAAAAGGTTTAGCGATTGGACACAAATTTGATGTTAATATAATTGAACCAAATGTAGATATATTAGCAGTACAAGGTCCGAAATCTTTTATACTTATGGAAAAAATATTTGGAAAAAAAATTTCAGAAATGAAATTTTTTGGCTTTGATTATTTTGAATTTGCAGGGGCAAAACACTTAATCGCAAGATCAGGCTGGTCAAAACAAGGAGGTTTTGAAATTTATGTAGAAAATACAAAAGCTGGACTTGTTCTATATGATAAATTATTTGAAGTTGGCAAAGAATTTAATGTAAAGCCAGGATGTCCAAATTTAATCGAAAGAATTGAAAGTGCGTTACTATCTTATGGCAATGATATTGGTAACTGCGACAACCCACTTGAATGTGGATTAGATAAGTATGTGAATTTAGATACAGATGTAAAGTTTCTTGGAAAAGAAAAATTAAAAGAAGTTAAAAAAAAAGGAATTACAAGAAAGTTAATGGGAGTAATAATTGAGACGAAAGAAATAAATGTATCGAAATCCATAGATCTTATTAATGATGAAAATTCAAAAATAGGCGAAATAAGATCAGGAGTTTATTCACCACATTTTAAAAAAGTAATTGGAATTGCAATGTTGGATAAACCTTTTTGGGAAGTAGATCAGACATTTAAAATATCAATAAATGGGGATGTTTTTGAGGGAAAAGTTTGCGATTTACCTTTCATTTAGTATAACTAAATCATCATGAATATAGCAATAGTAGGAGCAACAGGAAATGTTGGAAGAAAAATTATTGAAGTTCTAGAAAAAAAAAATTTTTCTATAGATCATTTATATCTAGTTGCATCATCTAAAAGTGCAGGATCAAAATTAAAATTCAAAGGTAAAGAAATTGAAGTTGAAAATTTAGAAAGCTTTGATTTTTCAAAGGCCAAAATTACTTTTTTTTCAGCAGGAGGAAAAATTTCTGAAAAATATGTTCCGCTTGCAGCAAAACACTCAGTTGTTATAGATAATTCAAGTCATTTTTGAATGGATCCTGATGTTCCTTTAATTGTTCCCCAGGTTAATTCTGATCATCTAAAAAATATAAAGAAAAATATAATTGCAAATCCAAATTGTTCAACAGCTCAACTTGTTATAATTTTAAAGCCATTGCATGATTTATTTAATATTAAAAGGGTAGTCATTTCTACTTATCAATCTACATCTGGAGCAGGAAAAGCACCAATGGATGAATTGATAGAACAAACTAAACTTTCATTAGAAAATAAAAAAATTAGTTCAAAAAATTTTACTAAACAAATCGCATTCAATGCGATTCCTCATATTGATGTATTTGTTGACGAGGGATACACCAAAGAAGAAGTAAAGATGGTTAATGAAACAAAAAAAATTTTAGATAATAAAATAGAATTAACAGCAACATGTGTAAGAATCCCAGTATTGGTTTCCCACGCAGAGTCGTTAAATATAGAATTTGAAAAGTCATTCACTTTAGAAAAAATTGTTGAAGCTCTAGATGGCGCCGATGGATGTAAAGTTATTGATGATAGAAAAGATGGTGGATATATTACTCCAGTAGAGGCTGAAGGAAAAAATGAAACTTTTATTTCTAGAATTAGAAAAGATAATAGCAATAAAAATACAATTAATCTTTGGTGTGTTTCTGATAATTTGTTAAGAGGTGCAGCCTTAAATGCTGTAGAAATAGCTGAAGCGTATATAAAAAATAAATAATGAAAGACAACAATCCTTTATCACCTCATATTCAAATTTATAATTGGCACATATCATCTTTGGTTTCAATTTGTCACAGAATAACTGGAATTGTAAATATAACCATTATAACTTTAATTTGTTTTTGGGTAGCGCTTTTACTTTTAGGAAATTCGAATTATGAATTAATACAGAATTTTTTTGGAACATTTTTTGGTAAATTTATAATTATTGGTACAGTTTGGTCTTTTTCTTTTCAAATTTTAAGCGAAATTAGACATTTATTTTGGGATCTAGGTTTGGGATTTGAATTAAAAACTTCAAATATAACTGGTCTTTTAGTTATTTTTGGATCGTTTATTTTAACAATTCTTATTTTTATTTTAGGAAGAAGTTTGGTTTTATGATTAATGCGACTAAGAAGTGGATATTTTTAAAAATAAGTTCATTTGTACTTGTGCCATTAATGTTATGGTTTTTATTAAATTTAGTATTATTTTACGACAAATCTTATGATGAAGTAGTATTATTTTTTATTAGCCAACCAACAAAATTTTTATTTTCATTATTCATTATTTTTGCTTATTTTTACTCTTCATTAAGCATTAGCGAGGTTTTTGAAGATTATATAGAGAGCGAAAAATTAAAAAATGTCGCAAATAGATTGCTTTATTCATTTGCTATAATAATTACATTTTTCACTATTATTGTAATTTTTAATTTAAATATATGAGTTCGTATAAAATTATTGATCATGAATATGATGTAGTAGTATTGGGAGCTGGAGGAGCCGGTTTAAGAGCAGCAGTAGGTCTTAGTGAAGCTGGATTGAAAACAGCATGTATATCAAAAGTTTTTCCTACTCGAAGTCATACTTCAGCAGCTCAAGGAGGAATTTCGGCAGCCCTAGGAAACATGGGAGAAGATGATTGGCGTTGGCACATGTATGATACAGTTAAAGGATCTGATTGGTTGGGAGACCAAGATTCCATCGAATATTTATGCAAAGAAGCACCAAGGGCTGTTTTGGAGTTAGAAAGATATGGAGTTCCTTTTAGTCGGACAGAAGATGGAAAAATTTACCAAAGAGCTTTTGGTGGAATGACAAAAAACTATGGCAATGAACCAATCCAAAGAACTTGTGCTGCAGCAGACAGAACGGGCCATGCAATATTGCACACTATGTATGGTCAGGCATTAAAACACAATACTAAGTTTTTCATTGAGTATTTTGCATTAGATCTGTTAATGAAAAATGGAGAGTGCAAAGGTTTAATAGCTTGGAATTTAAATGATGGTACTATTCATAGATTTAGAGCCCATATCACAATAATAGCTACGGGTGGATATGGAAAAACATATTATTCATCAACTTCTGCTCACACATGTACTGGCGATGGAAATGCTATGGTTTTAAGGGCTGGTTTACCTCTGCAGGATATGGAATTTGTTCAATTTCATCCAACAGGAATTTATGGACATGGAACTTTAATATCAGAAGGCGTTAGAGGTGAAGGTGGGTATTTATTAAATTCTAAAGGAGAAAGATTTATGGAGCGTTATGCTCCAAAAGCAAAAGATCTAGCTTCAAGAGATGTAGTAAGTAGATCAATAGCTATGGAAATTAATGAGGGAAGAGGAATTGGAAAAGAAAAAGATCATGTTCATCTTCATTTAAATCACTTAGATCCAGAAGTAATTGAGAAAAGGCTTCCAGGAATTTCAGAGTCTTCAAGATTATTTGCAGATGTCGATGTAACTAAAGAGCCAATACCAGTTGTTCCAACAGTACATTATAATATGGGCGGTATTCCAACTAATTATAAAGCTGAAGTTATAACTGTGAATGGTTCTGAAAAGGTTGTTCCTGGGCTAATGGCAATAGGAGAAGCGGCATGCGTTTCTGTTCATGGCGCCAATAGACTAGGATCAAATTCATTGATTGATTTAGTAGTTTTTGGAAGAGCTGCAGCAAAAAGAGCAGCAGAAGTTTTAAAACCAGGAACTTCCCATGAGAAAATTTCTGAAAACGAAACAGATAAATGTTTAGATAGATTTGAAAAATTAAGAAATGGCAATGGAACAAACAGAACAGCCGATCTAAGACTTGCTATGCAAAAAACCATGCAGTCAAAGTGCGCAGTTTTTAGAACTGGAAAAACTTTAAAAGAAGGTGTGGAAGAAATAAGAAAACCATTTGAAGGAATAGACTCAATATCAGTAAAAGATAAATCTTTGATTTTTAATACAGATTTAGTTGAAACTTTGGAATTTGATAATTTAATCAGACAAGCTATAGCTACTATAGATTCAGCTTATGAACGAAAAGAAAGTAGAGGAGCTCACGCAAGAGAAGACTATCCAAAAAGAGATGATAATAAATTTATGAAACATACATTGATCTGGTGTAAAGGAAGTGAAACAAAAATTTCTTATAGAGAAGTACATAAATCAACATTATCAAATGATGTACAATATTTTCCTCCTCAAGAAAGGGTTTATTAATGGTACAAATAAATTTACCCAAGAACTCAAAAGTACAAAAAGGAGAATATTACAAGGATAGAACTGGATCAAAGAATATTAAAAAAGTTAATATTTATAGATGGGATCCTTCCAGTGGTAAAAATCCAAGAATAGATACTTACGAGGTTGATATGGATAACTGTCCATCAAAAGTATTAGACTTACTAAATAAAATTAAGAATGAAATAGATCCATCAATCGCTTACAGAAGATCTTGTGCGCATGGAGTATGTGGTTCTTGTGCTATGAACATGGATGGAAAAAATGGATTAGCTTGTACTAAGCCGCATTCAGAAATAAAAGGAGATATTAATATTTATCCCTTACCTCATTTGAAAGTTGAAAAAGATTTAATTGGAGATTTAAACACGTTATACAAACAATACCATTCGGTTGAACCATGGTTAAAAAATTCTAAAAAAGATGATGGAAAAGAAAATTTACAAACTACTGAGGATAGAGCAAAATTGGATGGTCTTTATGAGTGTATAATGTGTGCTTGTTGTTCAACATCATGTCCGAGCTATTGGTGGAATGGTGACAAATATCTTGGACCGGCGGTTTTATTACAAGCTTATAGGTGGATTATAGACAGTAGAGATGAAGAAAGAAAAGAAAGGTTAAAAAAAGTTGCAGATGAATTAAAACTTTATAGGTGTCATACTATTATGAATTGCACAAATGCTTGTCCAAAAGGCTTGAATCCTGCAAAAGCGATTGCATCTATAAAAAAAATGCTTGCAACAACTTGATTACTTAATTAAATAATTTTGGCTATGAATTTAATTCAACACTTTGTAAATGGAAAAATAATTTCAGGAAAATCAGATAGAAAAGGTAAAATATTTAATCCTGCAACTGGAGAACAAGAATCTGAAGTAAAGCTTGGTTCAAAAACAGATTTAGATGAAGCAGTCAATGTTGCAAAAAAAGCTTTTGAGACTTGGTCGTTAAAGCCTCCAATTCAAAGAGCAAGAATTATGTTCAAATTTAAAGAATTGATTGAAAAAAATTCTGATGAATTAACTAAAATGATAGTTTTCGAACATGGCAAAGTTTATGAAGATGCAAAGGGTTCATTAATAAGAGGTCTCGAAGTAGTAGAATTTACTTGTGGAATTCCTCAAGTTTTAAAAGGAGAATTTACAGAAAATGTTGGAACTGACATTGATAGTTGGTCAATAAGACAACCACTTGGAGTTTGTGCGGGCATAACTCCATTTAATTTTCCAGCCATGGTTCCAATGTGGATGTTTCCTATGGCCATTGCCTGCGGAAATACTTTTGTATTAAAACCATCAGAAAAAGATCCGTCTATTTCAATTAAATTAGCTGAGCTGTTAAAGGAGGCAGGATTACCAGATGGAGTATTTAATGTAATTAATGGTGACAAGGAAGTAGTTGATGCAATTTTAACCAACAAAGACATTAAAGCAGTAAGCTTTGTTGGATCAACTCCAATTGCAAAATATATTTATGAGAATGCAGCAAAAAATGAAAAAAGAGTTCAAGCTTTAGGAGGGGCAAAAAATCATTGTGTTGTGATGCCAGATTGTGATTTAGATCAGGCTGTTAATGGTTTGATGGGAGCAGCTTATGGATCCGCTGGCGAAAGATGTATGGCACAGTCAGTTGCAGTTGCAGTTGGCAATGCCGGAGATAATTTAGTAAACAAATTATCAAAAAAAGTTGAAGCATTAAAAATTGGCCCAGGTATGGATAAAAAATCTGAAATGGGACCGTTAGTTACAAAAGA
>MPMB02046717.1_pt1 | contig 15977 bp, 10 predicted proteins | sample 1617371 | NCBI WGS metagenome assembly MPMB02 (sample SAMN05944808, study PRJNA350692) | marine metagenome | biome: marine; feature: ODZ; material: water; isolation source: 300 m water sample filtered on 0.2 um supor filter | place: Pacific Ocean | collected 2012-04-08 | depth 300m m
GTCGCGCGAGCGGCCCAGCGAGAAACCATTTGGTTGCGCTTTGTAATGAATGACATCGAGCACTCGGGTATCCGTGGCATTTAAAAACCAAACTGCACCCTTTCCATCGACCAGCGAAAAATCAAGCTGCTCAGAAGACACCATCAATTGTTCCCCGGCGCCAATTATTGTTCCCTCGTTAAAGGTGAATTTTTTATCTCCAATCGAGTCTGTCAGTACCGCACCGGACAAATCTGCGTCTGTTGCCGAGTGGTTGAACAACTCGACGAACACCAGATTATCGCCGTTGGTTTTGATTTCGTTGATGCAAACCAAGCGAAGAGGTTCGTTGCCGGTCGTATCCGCCTCGCCTGGTGAGCCGCCGACGGTGTTGCTCTGTACCCAGGCTCGCACGTCCTGTTCGCCATACGACGGGCGGCCAAGCGTCAGTGAGTGGCCGGCGCCGTCCGCACTGCTTGGCCATGGGGCACGCGTGTCGTAGTTGACCTCGAATAGCACTGCGTCGAGATTGTTTCGCAGCCGCAACCGGCCGCCGCTGTTGGAGAGTCGCCCTGTGTACGGTCCTAGCACGTTCTCCAAACCATACGCTTTTTCGACCGCCTCGGGGTCGGAGGCAATGACGAGGTAGTTCAGTTTCTCGATACGTGTTCCGGGTGGCAGGCCGTAGTTAATGTCCCCATCAATGCGAAAACCTCCTACTTCCTCCCACCACGGTTGCGAGTTGAAAATCTCGATAAACTCCAAGTTGTCTCCACCCTCCTGCGGTGCTGGATGATACATGATCTCGGAGATGACAAACGGCGAACGCCGATTCGACGGCCCGGGACGCTCGACCTTGGCTGCATCACCACTCAGGGACCGGCAGAAGGCCTCATTGGCAACTCCAAGTAAAACCAGCAAAGAAAGAAGGGGGAGAATTTTGTTCATTTCTGCGGTGTGGCTCGATGATTTGAATCAATTGGCCGACATACAGCGATATTACAATTTGAATGCCAATAAGTTACAAAAATGATAAAAAAATCCGTTGTGATAAACAGTAGTCCGGTATCGGGGCAGTTGGATGGAGGGAGCCTCTTTATATCGATCGTTTGTGGATGACTCCGTCCTTCATGATGACTCGAAGGTTGTCGCGGTCGAGGAGGACTTTGGGATTGGTCAGGGGATCGCCCTTGACCAGCAGTAGATCGGCGAGGAAGTCCTGCTTTACTTGACCCAAGCGATCCGGCAAGTCCATTGCTTCACCCCCATTCTTTGTCATGGTGAGGATGGATTCCATGTTCGTCATGCCACAGTGCTGGATGAAGTGATCAAGATCCCCGGCGTTCTGACCATGCGGGGTGATCATAAAACCGTAATCACCTCCGCCCAAGATTCTGATACCTCGTTTCATCAATTCCCTGATCCCCTTGGTGGCACCATCCAATTCTTCCCGAAAGCCCATTGCTTTTATTTGTTCCTCAGTGAACCAACCGTGTCCCCCGCAGGCTGCCGTTGCAGTAAAACCAATGTTGGGGCTGACAAAGAGCCAGTCCTTGTTTGCCTCCAGCATGTCCAAGGTTTCCTCGTCGGTATAGTTGGCATGATAAATCATGTTTATGCCGTTGCGGATACAGCGTTTGACTGATTCGGCGCTGCGGGCGTGGGCACTAAGGCGTTTTCCGTGTGCGCGTGCCACCTCGGCGGCGGCGGCCACCTCCTCTTCGCTCATTACCGTGGTATCTGAACCGGCGTGTGGAACGAAAGTATCTCCAGAAATGACCAGTTTGATGATGTCCACGCCTTCGCGAATCAGTTCACGAATCAGTTGGCGATATTCCTCCGGGCCGTCTGCTATCAGTGCCATCGATTTGACTTCCGGCATGTGCAGTGTGCGCATATCGCCCAGTCCACTGGTGACAGTTAACCAGGGGGTTGCAGCCAGGAGGCGTGGGCCGGGAATTTCGCCCTTCTCAATGGCGTTGCGAATCACGACATCGAGCCGTGGCTTGGCCGATGCGGCGCTGATGCAACTGGTAAAACCATGATCAATATAAATCCGCGCATTGTGCATGGTGAGCAGGGTGTGTTCCTCAGTGGGAATTCTTCCCAGCGCAGTCAAGTCATCGACATTATCGATACTCAGGTGGGCATGGGATTCAATCAATCCCGGCATCAGTGTTGTGTCGTCTCCTCCATCGATGATCTCAGCTCCGTCGCGTTGCAGCGATTCTCCTTCCTTGCCAACTTCAGCGATCTTATTGCCATCCACCAGCACTTCCCCCCTGAAGGGTTCATCCCCGCTGCAGTCGAGCACGGTTACGTTTGTGAATAGATGTTTGCTCATTTGGTCATTGGTTGTTCATGTTGGTTAGCTGTTTGTTTTTCCCCTAAGTTCATTCAACAAGTCCCTGGCCGCTTTCCCCAAGTGCATCGTGTCGACGCCGGCCAAAATCAGATTGTATCCCTTCTGCATGTAGGGTCGCACCGCCTCGGCATTGACTCCAAAATAACCGATGGGCATGCCCGTGGATTGGCAGGCTTTGGTGATCTGTTCAATGGCACCGACGACAGCCGGATCGTCGAGCTTGCCCATCTTACCGAGACTGGCGGAAAGGTCATACGGCCCAAGCATGATGCCATCGATCCCCTCCACGCGGACAATCGACTCTATGTTTTCAACTGCTTCGATGTGTTCCGCCTGGACAATGACTGCCACTTGTTCGTTGGCCGTTTCCAGATATTCTGCAAAGCGCATCCCGTAGCCGTGTGCCCGGCCGACGCCGACGCCGCGAGTGCCCTCTGGCGAGTAGCGCGCGTAGCGCACTACATCCTGAGCCTGCTCCACCGTGTTGACTTGCGGGGCGATGATTCCTGCCGCACCAAGGTCCAGTACCTTTTTGATCGGCACTTCCTCGGCGGCAGAAAGTCGAACAACGCACGCAACCTGGTTGCCAACTGCCTGAAGGATGCCCTGAATGTCGCTGTACTCAAGGGAGCCGTGTTCGGCGTCGAGGAACAACCAGTCGAAACCGATGTCGGCCAAAATTTCTGCAGTGGCAGCCGTGGGGAGGGTGACCATGGTGCCCATCAGTGTTTCGCCGCTCTTTAATCGTTGTCGGAAGTTGTTGCTCATGACTGCTTGTATGTGCGCTTGGTCACTTTGCTGCCGGGTTTGGTTACTTTGCCGGCTACAATAAAATCACCCATCAAGGCCTCATGTTTAGGAAACACCCGCTCTATCCTGATCGAGTACCCAAACTGGGCCAAAGCTTTTGTTAGTCTGGACGGGTCGATTATTTGCTCGATGTTGTAGAGTAAGTCAATGCTTGGGCGCATGGAGGGCGTGATGTATTCGGTTGAGTGCAGTCATCTTTTCCATAGGGCCAACAGTTCCGTCCATCGGTTGTTTTGCAGCAGCCAAGGTTCGTTGGAATGATAGTCTGCGTTGGGTTCTTCAGATAAATCCAGCCACGGTTTATCGATGTGTGGGAACGCCCGAATGAAACCGTTTAGGATGGCTCCGGTGACAGCGCCGCGCGGGTTTCCTGGGATCGCATTGTAGCGGTGGTGATAACCCGGGACGAAGCGGGTCCCGACCCCTTCCATCATGGATACCCCCATGGGGTTGCATCCGAGAATCCAGTTGACCTGAAACTCGGCCAATGTTCTGCCTTCCGTCACCCCGACACCGGAAGCCAGCAGGCCCTCAATGGCGATATCGAGGCGGTAGGCGCTTTCCCCCACGTACCAGTCGTTGACATCTTCAATCTCGCGACAATACGTCAATGATCCGTCCTTGGCCCGGCGCATTGCCGCTCCGAACGGATTGAGACACAATTGATTCAGTTCCTTCACTCGTTTCCGGGCGTGTGGTTTCAGTTCGTCTGACAGCGTTTCGTCCCCTGTCAGGATGGCAAATTTGGCCAAGGTGGCAAAATGTGTTCCCAACGCGCCTTGGTCTCTCCACTCGGCTACGCGGTTTCGAGCCGTGTCGATGTACTTCCTGTTGCCTGTTGCCTGTGACACAGCCAGCAGAGTGGTAAGGTTTCCACCCGTTTCTGCGAACAGACGTTCGGCCAGCTTGGCGTAATGCAATCCCTTTTGTCTAAGTTGCTGATTGCTCGAGTGTTTCAGAATCAAGGCGGTCCTGGCATAGATCACCGCGAGATGCGACCGGTCTCCGTTCGAAGATTTCACGGGGCGTTCGTCATCGGTGTCTGGCAGGTTGTCGGTTTCCTTTTCGGGTTCCCCCCAATAGCGATACCCGGAGTATACCTGATCCAGCAGCTTGAGACTGACTGGATCGAGCATTTTGTCGATCCATTGCATACCCCAGATGATTTCTTCGACCAACTTCACAGGTATCTGCCCGTTGGGGGCAAGATTTCCGTCCGCATCCAAGTAGCCTACCGCTAACAGCGAAAGCGCCCGAAGTGCGTCGGGGGTCAACCCATTGTATTTGTTGTAGTCCCCTGCATCGTGCCAACCGCCGGACAGATCCCGCCACGTCCCGTCCGGGAGTGTTGCGTCGTCAAGGTGGCAGGCAGCGTGGACGCCGGGTATCAGCATTCCGCATCGTTGCTCGTAATAAAACCGGATGGACGCCTCAAGTGTTTCGGGCACGACCAAGTTGTCGGCGATGTTGAATGGGGCGGATATCAGCCGGTTTTTGTTCGCTTCCATCACCACGGCGTACTTGCCTTCTGATTGCACGTCGGAAAAGTCAGCGCTCCAGTAGTACGCGTTCAAATTTTTGATGTAGCCGTGCTGTTTCCAGTCGAGGGTTTTGACGGTTTCGGAATTCTTAAGATTCGTGAGGTGTGCCGGTGAGGCGTGCTTCAGTTCGGTCGAGGACTCGAGAACCACGCGCTTGGCCAGGGACCTGGCCTCGTGGCCAAGTTGATTCACCCAAAGCCGGACAGTCGGTCTCCGCAGGAACTCAACGCCAACATCGTCCAAGTGGAAGGTTTCTTCTCCGTTGGTCTCAACGCAAAGCTGAACCTGAAGGGCCCCTTCCGGTTTGCGTGCCCTGAGCTCCATCAATCTCCATTTACCCCCGCTTGGATCGGTGAACTTTTTTTGGACATCCCGGTGAATCTCAACAACGGGTTTCCGGCCGGATCGGCCGGTCCAGACCAGACTCAATCGAAAGGCTGCAGCGGGATCACCGGAAATCCTCGTCCGCGCATGTACCTCCTGAACTTCGGGGTTCAACCTCAGGGCGATGGTGCGAACCCCGGTGATCCCGTTGCTGGACTCGACAGTTCGTTCGCCTTCGCCCCCGTTGTAATCAGCAAAAAACAGCTTGGCCGAAAAGGACTCGGGGGTGTTGAAGGGGCCAGTCGTCACGCGAAGGCTTCGGCTCGACCGGTAGCCGTGAGCCTCAACAATCTGCAGTCGCTCCGGTTCGTTAACCTTCAGTTGACCAAGCGGCAACCATCCGCCCAGTCGTTTTGAGTCCTGCTCGAATGAAGGGTTCGGCGCCAGGTTCAAGCCGGGATGAACTGTCACCGCCATCGCGGCCAAGACCAGTAAACAAATCAGACACGAGTTTTTCATCATCAAAAAACACACAAGGCATTGAGTGATCCCAATACCAGTTGGGCGATCATCACCGATCGCTTTCGTCATTGTCAAAAAAAACTTGGTGGCGGCTCCTTTCGTGTGGCAGAGGACGGCTGGGCTGGTTGAGGTCAGTTGTCAACCGTAGGTTAAGGGCAGAAGGCTGGAAACATTTCATTTGAGCGTGAAAAATACCGTACCGCGCGAGTCCCAATTTTGGCGGACTTGACAATTATGCGCGATGTTGCGCTCATCCGTGCCTTTGGTGTTCCATGAGAGAGGGTACTGTAAGCATCCCGTGTCTGCTTGGTTTGTCGTTCCTCGCGTGCATCGCAGCGGGACGGCCATTGCGGGCTGACGACTTGTGGGCAAATCCGATTCTTCCTTTCCTGAAGGAGCATTGCACCGAATGCCACGGGGTAAAGAAACCCAAGGCCGGCTTGGATCTTGCCGCCTACGGGCCGGAGAGTCCAATCCGCAGGGAGCGCAAGCAATGGAAGAAGGTGCATAGGATGTTGCGCCGAGGCAAGATGCCGCCAGAGAAGGCGCCGCAGCCACCGGAGGATGACCGGCAGAGTGTGGTGAAGGCACTTGATGAGGCGCTCGCGGCGCTCAACTGCGATGGAGTGCGGGATCCAGGCCATGTGACGTTGCGGCGGCTCAATCGCACCGAATATAACAATGTGGTTGCTGATCTGTTCGGGATCGACTTTAAGCCAGCTGAGGATTTTCCCGCTGACGACTCGGGTTATGGCTTCGACAACATCGGCGATGTACTCTCACTTTCGCCTGTACTTTTTGACAAGTACCTCGCTGCGGCGGAGCGGATCACCGATGAGGTGGTCGGTGGCACTTCCCCGAATGAGCCAAGCAGCCTTCTCACTTGCCTGCCGGAAAGTGAGGCCGACTGGCAGCCGTGTGCCCGGCAAATTCTCGAGCCGGTTGCAAGCCGTGCTTTTCGTCGGCCGTTGCGGGACGGTGAGATGGAGGGGCTTCTCAGTGTTGCCAAATCTGCGCACGCTGAAGGCGCAAGTTTCGAGCAAGGCATCCAGCTTGCGTTGCAGGCAATACTGGTCTCTCCGGATTTCCTGTTCCACGTTGTCGAGATTCCCGCTCAGGGCCAAGCGCAAGTGATTGAACCGTTAAGCGGGTTTGAACTTGCCGAGCGCATGTCTTTTTTTCTGTGGAGCCGCCTACCCGACGAAGAACTTGTCGCCTTGGCCAAGGCGGGCAAGCTGACCGACCCGGCCATCGTGGAGCAGCAGGTGCGGCGCATGCTGAAGGATAAGCGATCGTCGGCGCTGGCGGATAACTTCGCCGCACAGTGGCTGCAACTTCGCCGCATGGAGACGATCACGCCGGATCCGGATTACTATCCGGCTTTCGACGACGATTTACGCCGCGATAGCAGGCGGGAATCCGAGCTTTTTTTCAGCACAGTCGCGAGCGGCGATCTCAGTGTGTTGACACTTCTGGATGCCGACTTTTCCATCGTCAATGAACGGCTTGCCCGGCATTACGGGATTCCAGACATCAAGGGGGCACAGTTTCGTCGAGTGAGTTTAGAGGATGGTCGCAGGGGAGGGATTTTGGGTCACGCAAGCATTCTTACTCTTACCTCCAATCCCACACGCACTTCGCCGGTCAAGCGGGGTAAGTGGATTTTGGAGCAAGTTCTCGGCATGCCACCCAAGCCACCACCGCCCAATGTTGAGAATCTCAGCGAGGAGGCTGAAGAGGTGCAGGCGGCTTCGTTGAGAGAAAGGCTTGAGAAGCATCGTGCCGATCCTGTTTGTGCCTCGTGCCATCGGGTTATGGATCCGATTGGTTTCGCCCTGGAGAATTACGATGGTGTAGGGGCATGGCGAGCCCGGGACGGCAAGTTCCCCATCAACGCGGCGGGCACGCTTCCGGACGGCTCATTTTTTGATGGACCGGTTGACCTGAAAAAGGTGCTGCTTGAGCGCAAACGTGATTTTGTCTGGTGTCTTTCGGAGAAATTTTTAACCTATGCATTGGGGCGCGGAATCGAGTATTATGACGACTGCGCCTTGGAGGATATCGTCAAGGCGGTTGAGGCGGACGATTACCGGTTTTCACGTCTTGTGGTTGAGGTTGTCAGATCCGTTCCGTTCCGGATGAAGCGCAGTCAGGGAAATTTGCCATGAAAGAAAAAACAACCCGATCTCGGCGCACGTTCCTGCGTGGCTTGGGTGCCAGCGTGGCGTTGCCGTTTTTGGAGTCGATCCCTATGGCGGCCACCGCAGTTGCAGCCAAGCCGCCCCGGCGCATGGCATTCATTTATATCCCGAACGGTGTGCAGATTCCCGAGTGGACACCCAGGCGCGAGGGTGCCAACTACGCACTGTCACCGATTCTCGAGCCACTCAAACCGTATCATCGGGATTTCCTTGTGCTCACCGGATTGACGCATGACAAGGCTCGGCCCAATGGCGATGGGGGCGGGGATCATGCGCGCTCATGCGCCACGTACCTGACTGGGGTGCAACCGGTGAAAACCGGCGGAGCCGACATCCGCTTGGGACGATCTGTTGATCAGGTCGCCGCGGATGTTATCGGCCGTGGCAACCGGCTTCGGTCGCTGGAACTTGGTTGCGACAAGGGAAACAAGCCCGGACCGTGCGATTCAGGTTATAGCTGCGCCTACACGCGCAATATCTCATGGCGCAGCGAGACCACGCCGATGCCTAAGGAGATTAATCCGCGAGTTGTCTTCGAGCGGATGTTCGGCAGTGGTTACACGCATGAGGATCGCGCTGTTCAGGCCAGACGCCGACATGACCGTCGGAGCATTTTCGATTTTGTCCTTGGGCAGGCACACAGTCTCCAGGGTCGTGTGGGTACCAAGGACCGGCAGAAATTGGATGAGTACTTCACAGCGATTCGTGAGGTCGAGCGGCGGCTCGAGGTGACTGAGACTCAGTCAACATTCCTGCATGATGGGGATATAACAGCGCCTGCAGCCGGTATCCCCGGGAGTTATCGGGATCACATACGTCTTCTGAGTGACATGATGATCCTGGCTTTTCAGAGTGACGTAACGCGAGTCTCAACTTTCATGTATGCGAGTGCCGGGAGTAATCGCAATTATCGATTTATCGGCGTTCCCGAGGGGCATCATGAGTTATCCCATCATTCCGGTGACCTCAAGAAACAGGCAAAGATCGCGAAGATCAATCGCTTCCACATCGAACAGTTCGCCTATTTGCTGGGACGTTTGCAGTCCATCCGCGAGGGCGATGGGACGTTGCTGGACAACTGCATGATTGTGTACGGAAGCGGGATTAGTGACGGCAACAAGCACAACCACGAAGACCTACCAATTCTCCTTGCCGGTCGTGGTGGAGGAACCATTGATTCCGGACGTCATGTCCGGTATCCCAACGAGACGCCGCTATCCAATCTCTACCTGTCCCTGCTTGACCGGGTGGGCGTGCATGCCGAATCGCATGGCGACAGCACGGGGCGACTCGACGGCCTCAACGTTCGTGTGCCACGCGTGTAGCGACACGGCAGTTCACTTGACCTTCTTCAGCTTCTTGACCGTTTCGGAGATGCAGCGCCGAATACCGTAATCCCCACCCATTTCGGCTTGTTTCTGCAGCGCCTTGTCAGCCAGTCGCCCCTCGAGAAACTCGAGCGCCTCGGCAGCGTCGGGGCCGAGGGTGTTTAGCGCTTCGCAAGCGGTTATACGGACAAAGGGGCTCTCGTTGGTCATCTTCTTGATCAGCAGCGTGACATCTCGGGGGCTAATCTTGTTGACAGCAGCCCGCGCAGCGTAGCGGTCGATATCATCCTCAATCATCAGGAACAACGTGGGGACCGCTTCCTGGGCGGTTTCGCCGATCTCACCGATCTCGTAGGCCGCAGTGCGGCGAACCTCGCGGTCAGGATCCTTTGTGGCCTTGAGCAGCGGCTTCAATAACTCGGAGACATCACTAATAATGGGCCGGAACGATTCGATCACGAGAATACGAAAGGCACTGTCTTGGTTGTCGAGGGCCTTGACAAGTTGAGGCACCGCGGGCTGGGCGGCTGGCCCCAGTTGGCGCAGGGTCAGCACGACCTGTCGGCGCACCTTGGGCGACGGATCGGCGATCGTGACACCCAGATCTGCAAGCATCTCCGGCGTGGTCTCACCGATCGCGCCAAGCGCCAGTGCAACTTCAGTGCGAACTGCCGAGATCGGGTCCTTCAACAGTTGTACGAGTGCCGGGACACTTGAAGCAGTGTCTTTGCCCGCTGCCCCCAACGCACGAGCCGATCCGGCACGGACGTGTTCATTTTCGTCAACCAGCGCTGTGACCAGGTTTTCAACAGAGGCCGTGGTAACAGCGGGGAGTTTGCTCATCACGCGAGTGGCAGCGATACGAACACTTACATCATCGGCTTTTAGGGCACTTGCGAATAAGTCAGTGTAGGTTACATCATCGCCAGCCGTTTTCCCCAGGCCGATGACTGCCGCAGCCCGGACGCGCGGATTGGCATCTTCAAGCTTTCCGGCCAGCGCCGGTGCCGCAGCGCGGGCGACCGGACCGAGATCGCCTAGCGCCTCCGCAGCACTGGCGCGAACAAATACATCGTCGTCATCTAGCAGTGTGATGATCTTCGGAACGAGGTGTTCGGCGGTTTTTCCGCTTGCGCCCAGGGTCAGGGCTGCGCCGGAGCGAACCTGCGGTGACGCATGAGCCAACGCGATGGCCAGAGACGGAATTGCTCCGGTCCCGGTTAGGGTCAGGGCATCGACATAGCGCCGGAGTGTCATCTCGGGATACTGCGAAGCCGCAAGTCCTGTAATGATATCTTCCACTGCTCCTTCACCGATAACGCCGAGAGCTTTGGGTAACACAGCGTCAGTATCCTGCTCGCCAAGCTGCGCTGTGGCTTTGACGAGTGCCGGCACGGCACTTTCGGCTACCCTGCCGAAGCGACTCAGCAGGGTGGCCGCCCGTAGAACAACGGCGGTATCCTCACCTTCGATGAGTCGGGTGAGGTGCGGAACCGTTGCCTCGCGCGGTCGGACCAGCATAAAGAGTTCACCGGCAGCATACTGGACATCGTCGTGATCATCCTGAATCAATTCCACGAGAACCTCAATTAACTCGCTCTGCGCCACACCCACATGTGCCAGTGCTTGTGCCGCTCGAATGCGGACCTCCGGCGCTTCATCGGTGACAAATTTCCGGATCGCCGAGGCTTCCCCGCGGGTATCCGGACCGATCTCCGCGAGGACAAGCAGTGCGCCACTTCTTACGCTGGTGTTACCGGTCGATAGTGCGGCCAATGTCTGCGGCACACTCTTGAGTCCCACTTGGCCAAGCGCTCGTGCTGCTTCATCACGCACTCCCGGGTCAGCATCGCCGAGGGCCTGGACGAGTCGGTCCACGGCGGCAACAGCGTCGGGCCCGGTTCGGGCAAGTGCCATTGCCGCTCCGATTTTTTGCTCCACAGAGTCACTGTCGAGCGCCTCAACGAGTGGTCCGACCGCCGCCGACCCCACTTGGCCAAGTGCGAATGCCGATCGATAGCGCACCTGAGGTTGTTTGCTTTTAAGGGCAACAATGAGGCGAGGAATGGCAGGTCGTGCGCTTGGGCCAAGTTGGGTGATGGCTGCCAGCGCATGGGCGCGAACCTGTTCATCCTTATCGTCGAGCGCTTTGATCAACGCCGGGAGAGCCTCGGCCGCCCTGTCGCCGATCTGGGACAGTGTGCGAGCGGCTTCGCGGCGTTCTTTCACCTTGGCCGACTCGATCCTCGTCAGCAATTCACCGATGTCATCGTCCGATAACGCGACCAGGGGTGTCGCCATGAGATACACCGTCAGGACGGCAACGGTTGTTATGATAGGGAACTTCATCTGTTAGGCCAGCAGGTCGCTGATGATGTGTCCGTGGACGTTCGTCAGGCGGCGTTGGACGCCGTTATGGTAGAAGGTTAGTCGTTCATGGTCGATGCCCAGCAGGTGCAAAATGTTGGCGTGGAAGTCGTGCCAGTTCACACGTTTTTCCTCGGCGCGATGGCCGGTCTCATCCGTGTTGCCATAGGCAATTCCCGGGCGCAAGCCGGCCCCCGCCATCCACACGGTGAACCCCGGGCTATTGTGGTCGCGACCCAGGCCGACCTCATTCGCGGCCGACTGAGTGAACGGTGTCCTACCAAACTCGGTTGTGAAGGTGACCAGCGTGTCTTCGAGCATTCCCCGCTGCCGCAGATCTTTCAGCAGCGTCGCCATCGGCTGGTCGATTCGCAATGCCTCACGCGTGTGGTTGCCGATCATGTCCTCGTGGCCGTCCCAACTGGTTCTTGGCTTGCCTCCAAGCGGGCCACCGGAGAACAACTGCACAAACCGCACGCCGCGCTCGAGCAGTCGCCGCGCGAGGATGCAATTGCGAGCAAAGTCGCCGGTCTCTTTTCCAGACAGGCCGTACGACTCTGCAATATGCCGCGGTTCGCTGTCGAGATCGGCCACTTCGGGCACCGAAACCTGCATGCGCGCAGCCAATTCGTAGCTGCGAAGGCGCGCACCTAAAATGTCATCCACGCCGCCGAGCCGTTGCAGTTGTTTGTGTTGCATGTAGGTGAGCAAATTATCCGTGGCCTCACGCGCCTCTCCGGAAACTTGTTTTGGCGGAAAAAGATCGCGCACCGGTTGTTCGCCGGAACGAAACACGACACCCTGATGTTCGCCCGGCAGAAAACCGCTGCCCCAGTTCGCCGAGCCGCCGCTGGGCGCACCGCGCCGATCGGGGATCACAACAAACACCGGCAGCGAATTGGAGGCATTGCCGAGTCCGTACGACAACCAGCTGCCGAGCGACGGGAAGCCGTTGGTTTGAAAACCACTGTTCGACATGAACAACGCCGGCGTATGGTTGCTCGTTTCGGAGTACATTGAGCGAATCACCGTTAGTTCGTCGGCTACCTTGGCCAAGTGTGGGAACAACTCCGAGACCCACAGGCCGCTTTGGCCGCGTTGCCTGAACGCCCAATCATTTTTGCGCAGCAATCCGACGCGACCAAAGAATGGCTCCGGTTTTTTACCCGGCGGTGTCTTGCCGTGGAACTTGGCCAACTTTGGCTTGTAATCGAACGAGTCAATTTGGCTGTAGCCGCCAACGAGGCAAATGTTGATCGCTCGCCTGGCCTTGGGGGCATGATCTGTCAGCGGCGATTGAGGGTCGTCGGCCCGCAACAGGCTGGTTAACGCCGTCGCGCCCAAGCCGTGCACGGCCCAGTTCAAAAACCGGCGACGATCAATGCCCTGTGTGCTCGCGTTCATTCGATTACTACAAATTCGCTGCTGTTAAACAATGCCCGGCAAAGCAATGGTAAACCGTGTTTTGAAATCATTGCCACCGCTTGGCTGGACTCCGTTTTATCCGGCTCACGGCCCAAGCTCAACTGCCAAGCTCGCCGCACTTGGCCAAGCGGCGCCTCGCCGACCTCCTTTCGTACGCGATTGGCCAAACCGTCAGTCATGCGCCATACAAACACGTTGTTACTTAAGCTGAGCGCCTGCAACGGAGTGGTCGTTACGGCGCGAGTGGGAGCAGTGGCAGAGGGGTCGGGGCAATCGAATGTGTCTAGAATGGCGTCACGTTCCCCGCGTGGCGAGAAACGATAGATCGTACGGCGATCAAACTTCGGCCCCTTCACCTCTATTGGATGATAGTAGCGCCCGGCGTTGAAATGGATTTCCTTCACGTCCTCGTAGCTCGGGCCGCTTTGTTGCGTGTTCAGCATGCCGGCTGCTTGCAGCAACGAGTCACGTACCGCTTCACCCTCGAGGCGCTTCGGCGCGAAGCGCCAAAGCAATTGATTGTCATGGTCACGGCCAAGTGCATCCGGTCGCGAAGCGGACGATTGGCGATACGTAGCCGAGGTGACGATGAGCCGATGCAGCGATTTCAGGCTGTAATTGTTTTGCTTAAACCAGCCGGTGAGCCAGTCGAGTAACTTGGGGTGGCTGGGTTGCCCGCCGCCCACGCCAAAGTCGCTTGGCGTCTTGACCAGTCCCCGACCGAAATGATGGTGCCAAATGCGATTCACGATCACGCGACTGAACAGCGGATTCGCCGGGTTGGTCATCCAGTTGGCCGCCGCCTTGCGTCGCTCGGCGTCGCTCGCAGCGGAGGTTAATTTGAAATCGGCGTCCACACCGGCCAAGGCAGAGACACCGGCCGGCGGAACCTCCTGGCCAAGCGATGCTGCGCTGCCGCGCAGGTGAACTCTCATCACACCAGGATTGGTGACACGCACCGAGTGCATTCCGTGTTGTGCGCCGTGCCACACGCCGGCAAAGAGCGCCGCCATCGAGTGGTATTCCTCGGTGGAAATCGGATCGGTTTTGTGATTGTGACAGCGCGCACACTGCACCGTCAGCCCGAGGAACGCCTGGGTGACCGTGCCGACGATCTCTCCGAGTTCGTCCTGCCGCGCTTGGTTTTTCATCAGCGGACTCGCACCAAGCACGGTATTGTGCGTTCCGGCGACGAGGAAACCAACAGCGGCAGCACCCTCGCGTCCCGGCTGCAAAATATCGCCTGCGACTTGCATGCGGACGAATTCGTCGTACGGCATGTCGGTGTTAAGCGAGTTGATCACCCAGTCGCGATACGGCCAGGCGTTGCGGCGTGGTTCGTTGTACTCGAAGCCGTTGCTTTCGCCGTAGCGCGCGACATCGAGCCAGTGTCGTGCCCACCGTTCACCGTAATGTGGCGAGGCCAGCAGGCGATCGATTAATTGACTATAAGCGAGGTCGGTGGGGTTGGAGGCAAACCGAGCCACTGCCTCAGGCGAAGGTGGCAACCCAAGCAGGTCAAAATGAAGGCGTCGAATCAGCGTTCTGGGCTCCGCCATCGAGGATGGGGCCAAGCCAATCCTGGCCAAGCGGTGCTGGATGAAGGTGTCTATGGGGTGCTTAGCTGAACCGGTTTGGGGCAGGTCCACCTTGGCCGGGGGCTGCAACGACCACCAGTTTTCCGTGGCTGTACCGAATTCGTTCAGGAACAGCAAAGCTGCAATACCGGAACTCAAGGCAGCGCGGCAAACTGGATTTATTTGCAAGCTGAGCTTATTCAATTTTGAGGCTCATCGGACATTTTTGTGGGTGGAGTTGAGGAGGAGATTTAGTTTGCCGCAGAAGAAGAGGATTCTTGTCCGGTAGTTGGCAAAGTTTCGGAACCCTCTTGCGGCTGTCTTGATCGATTGTATGCGACTGTTATAACCCTCGGCCATGCCGTTGCTTATATGATGCCGAAACCAACTCAGTATCCGATCCAAATGGCACTTGAGCATCCGCGCCACTTTCTTCACCGGCTCCAGTCGGCAGCGGATCGCCCATTGGTACCATTGCTTGAAGAACTTTCTGGCGTTGCCCGCGTACCGATAATCCCAGAACCAGCGAAATTGCTCCCGGATCGCCCATGCCCTCGCCGTTTTCAATTCCTGTTGCTTGAGCGGCTCAAAGACCAGCCATTTCTCTTCACTCAAGTTCTCGGGATTGAAGAGCCAAAGCTGCTTGGTACCCGTGAGCGTCTCGTCACCTTCTTTCCTAAGTGCCTTGTGTTCCTGCCTCCGCACCTTGTCCACCGCTTCGTTGAGGTGCTTGGAGATGTGAAAACGGTCATGCACAATCTCGGCCTCCGGCACGTGCCGCTCGGCACTGTTTGCAAAGGCGGGCCACATGTCCATCGCCACCGCTTTCACATGGCTCTTCTGCTCCACAGCCAACGCGCTCCACAGCACGTTGGCCGCCGCCTCATCGCGCCCACGCGACACCTCCAACACCCTCGCCCCATCGATGTCCGTCATCACCGAGACGTAATCGTGGCCCCGTCCAAAACTCTTCTCATCCATTCCCACATGCTCCACCTCATCGAGTTCCCGCTTGGCCAAGCCCCGCTCCACCGCACGCTCCATGATCCGATGCAACCCTTTCCAGTTGAGTCCCAGCAGTTTGCTGGCCTGTTCCACACTCGATGCCGCCTGCAACACTCGAACCGCAAACGCCTCAAACATCAGCGTAAATCGCCCATGCAGATCGGCCCACGGCACCGCACACGTCTTGACTCCGCACTCCGGACAATCCGTTCGCGGCACTCTGGCCCGCATCACCGTCTCAAACTGCATCGTGTCCATATGACGCCACTCCCGCTGCTTCGCATGATCTTTAAGCGAACACTTCTCACCGCATCCAGAGCAACAAAACTCCGCCCCGGCCACCGACTCCAACCGGATCGCCACCCGCTGCTCTTCCAACACCAGTTCCACATCCAATACCTGCCAATCGTCATCAAGGCCCAACAACCGCTCGTAATGCTCCGCAAGGCTTTCCATCCCCAGACCTTCCTCCTCTTTCACCCTAAATGCTCTTCCTATCCTCCCTCCCACCCACTAAATTCTCCGAAGGACCA
>MPMB02206685.1_pt1 | contig 15961 bp, 15 predicted proteins | sample 1617371 | NCBI WGS metagenome assembly MPMB02 (sample SAMN05944808, study PRJNA350692) | marine metagenome | biome: marine; feature: ODZ; material: water; isolation source: 300 m water sample filtered on 0.2 um supor filter | place: Pacific Ocean | collected 2012-04-08 | depth 300m m
AAAGTGCTGATCGATGAAATCGGTCCGCTCTCTCTACAGGCAACAGAGGAGACCAAGATCAGCAATATTTGCACGGTGTTCGCAAAATCAGAAGTTTCTCGTTACCTCCGGCGGGGAGTTTCCAAGGCGAATATTTTCGGCGGACTCCACGCTGCAACAGCCGACCGAGTTTACGGTCTGTTAAAAAGAATCGGAATCGATGCCGATTTTGTCATTTCCGGCGGGATCGCAAAAAACATCGGAGTGGTAAAACGCGTGGAGGCCAAGGTTGGCATGCATGCCTATATTTCGGAAGAACCTCAGTATATCGGCGCCTTGGGTGCTGCCCTTCTTGCCATAGAACGAACATCCAGAACCTGAGTCTATGTCTTTGAATAATTTACTCGGGTTTCGCACCCTTGATTTTATGAATACCTGCCCTGGGGTAAAATACTCAAACGTGAGATCCGGGAGAAATATTGGAAGAACTGTGATGTCAAGATTTGAAAATCAGCAAAGAAGCAAAAGAATTGTGATTGTTTGAGATATGTAAAGAGCTATTTAAAAACCGTAACGGCTTAAATTGAAAAACCATCTTTAGAAATAGATGATTTGAAAAAGATTGAGATTGGTTCTAAATTTTTGCCGGCTATTTAAACCAATGTTTTGTGAAATACAAATATATGATCTTTAATGAACAAAAAAGGGGTCGGACAAATAAAAAATATGCATTTCTTTTGACCTAAGTCAATGAAAAGCATAAGTCCACGTATAATAATTAATAATATTTTAATAATAATGAGAATATACATTTAAGGGATCGGGGAGTTTTTATTTTTATATCATAATTGTAATTATTGATAATATGCCGAGCAATCCTGAGGAGCTGAAACGGTGAAAGGGGGATGAGATGAAATTTGTTGAAAACCAGCCTTCAGATGACACGTTAGACCTGGTATGCCGTTCTTGTCCATTGCATCTATTAGAGCCTGGTGACAGGCTTAACTGTCTGAAAAATGGGCAGGTTTTACAAGTGTTGACGGACTATGACGGAGCGTTGGAGGATATACCGGAATGGTGTACAAAATGCGGCCAGGAATTTATTGGCATGGAAGAGGATGAGGACTGTTACAAATTGTATATAAAAAAGGTTAAATAGAAGGAAGAGTTTATTAAAGAGTCGGAAGAAAAAAAAGGAGATAAGATAATGAATCCAATGGAAGGATGCCCTGGTTCTCAAGTGTTAGACTTTAAGGATAAAGATAAAAAGGATGTTGGGGAAGCAGCAGGAAAAATAGAATCCCAACTGAGGCAATGGCCGATCCAAATGCATCTCATTTCACCGACTGCTCCCTATTATCAAGGAGCGGATGTGCTTCTCACCGCAGATTGTGTGGCCTATGCACTGGGTGATTTTCACCGTGAGTATTTGAAAGATAAATCCATCGCAATTGCCTGTCCAAAGTTGGATGAAGGTCAGGATATCTATCAGGAGAAAATAAAAGCCTGGTTTGATGATGCCAAGATTAACACCCTAACGGTGCTGATCATGCAGGTGCCCTGCTGCATGGGATTGCTGAGTTTAGCTCAGCAGGCTGCCCAATCAGCTGAGAGAAAAGTCCCCACTAAAAGTGTCATTGTCGGCGTTCAGGGAGAAATTTTGCAGGAAGAGTGGATTTAAGCCTAGAGATTTTTACACCTCTATTTATTCTGGCGAAGGCCGCCGAGAACCAAAACAAGATTAACTGTTTGATAACTAAAATATCGGAGATATTTAACGGATGGCAAGACCTACAGAAGACATAAGAGAGCATCACAAGATGTTGGAGGAAAGGCTTCACGGCTTCTGGCATAATATAGAGAGTCTGCAAAAATTCAGGGAGCAGGAAAGGAGGCTGCTCGATGCTTTGATGACCTTCCTCAAAGAAAAACTCCTTCCTCATGCCGAAGGCGAAGAAAAGCATCTGTACGGAAAGGTTGCTGAATTGATGAAAAACCCCCTGTTCACAAAGACCATGGAGATGGACCATCAGTTCATAAAGCAGTATATAACCGAGCTGGAAACAACGATGAAGAACGTCCATAAAGAATCGGCCGATGTGACCCTAAAAAGGATCCAAACGACCGCAAGCAAACTTCAGGGCATCGTCGATCCACATTTCCAGAAGGAAAATGAAGTATATTTGCCTATCCTTGACGAAAAACTCTCAAAGGAACAGGTAGAGAAGGAAGTGATTGGGCCCATGCATGCATACAGCGGCAGCCATGAAGGGCATGTTCATGGTCACCACCATTAAACCCTTTATTTAATGATCATATCTTGTTTTCTGCGGCAATTGCAGTTGCAACTGCAGGGTTGCTATCCAGTGTTTGTGGGAGCTGCCCCATGCTCTAAATGACTCTGAAGGGGAGAGGTACAGAGAGGGCAATGTTGGAGGCGGCACCCGCCATACAAGGAGTAGAACTTGTGGATTCTCCATAATATCAAGTCAGTATTGTTGATAATTGACCTAATGAGGTCACCCATGGTCGAATTAAAGTACTTCCAACATTTCAATTAGGGCAAGACCCTTCGGTTTTCATAATATCGATTGTAAATAAATTTTTTGGGAGGCGATTATGAAAATATCAAGACGTAAATTTTTGAAGTCGGGAGCGGCGAGCGCGGGACTGCTTCTCGTGCCCGAACAGATCTTTCCCTTTACCTTTTTTAAGGAGGTAGAAAATCCGCTCACACATTATCCCTATCGGGATTGGGAAAAAATTTATCTCGACCAGTATCGATATGACCGGAGTTTCACCTATGTCTGTTCCCCAAACGACACCCATGCCTGCCGGGTACGAGCCTTCGTGAGGAACGGGGTGGTGATGCGCCTTGAGCAGAACTATGACATCCAAAAAATTAAGGACCTCTCCGGCAACCACGCCACCGCCCATTGGAATCCCAGGATGTGTCTTAAGGGGTTTACCTTCCACCGAAGAGTCTATGGCTCTTATCGACTGAAGTACCCCTTGATCCGAAAGGGATGGAAGCATTGGGCCGACGATGGCTTTCCCTCATTGAGTGACAATCCGGAGAACCGGACAAAGTACAAGTTCGACAGTCGGGGAACCGATGAGCTCATACGGGCCTCCTGGGACGAAGTCAACACTTACCTGGCCAATGGCCTCATCGCCGTAGCCAGGACCTATAGCGGTTCGGAGGGCAAGCGTCGGCTGGTCAAGGACGGGTACCCACCTGAGATGTTGGAGTACTGGGGGGGCGCCGGGACACGGACGATGAAGTTCCGCGGGGGAATGGGTCTTCTGGGAGTCATCGGCAAGTACGGTCTCTATCGCTTCTCCAACATGATGGCTCTCGTGGATGCGCATGTCCGGGGCGTGGGGCCGGAAGACGCCCTGGCCGGCCGGAACTTCTCCAACTACACTTGGCATGGCGACCAGGCCCCTGGCCATCCCTTTGTCCATGGCCTCCAGGCCTCCGACATGGATCTCAACGACTATCGAAACTCCAAGTTCACCGTTCATGTCGGCAAGAACATGATCGAAAACAAGATGCCGGAATCCCACTGGTTCATCGAGATGATGGAGCGGGGAGGCCGCATCGCCGTCATTGCACCCGAGTACAACCCGCCGGCCACCAAGTCCGATTACTGGATCCCGGTGCGACCTGGGCTCTCAGATACTTCCATCTTCCTGTACGTGACAGGGTCCCTGATTGAGAAAGGGTGGGTAGATTACGACTTTGTCAAGAAATTCACCGATTTCCCGCTCCTGGTTCGGACCGATAGCCTCAAGCGCCTCCATGCCCACGAGGTCTTCGAGGGCTACAAGCCTGGGCTCTCCAAGGATGGACCTTCCTTCACCATCCAGGGACTCGAGCAAGATCAGTACGAAAAGCTGGGAGATTTCGTCGTTTTCGACAAAAAAAGTGGTTCCCTCAAAGCCATCACTCGCGATGATGTGGGAAAACGGCTTGCGGACAAGGGGATCGACGCCGAACTCGAATGGAAGGGCAACGTAAAACTGGCGGACGGCTCGGAGGTGGAGGTTCAGACCCTTTGGGAAATGTACAAAGTCCACCTCCGGGACTATGACCTGGAGACCGTTTCCGAGATCACATCCGCCCCCCAGCACCTGCTGGAGCAGCTAACCAAGGATTTCGGCCGCAGGTTCTGGGACCCGGACTTTAAGGGGAAGCCCCGCGATGCTTACCCCATCTCCATCCATTACGGAGAGGGAATCAACCACTACTTCCACGCGACCCTCCACAACCGTGCTACCTACCTGCCCCTGATGCTGGTGGGAAGCATCGGTTTTCCAGGCTCCGGCGCCCACACGTGGGCCGGCAACTACAAGGCAGGCAATTTCCAAGCCTCCAAGTGGAGCGGTCCCGGTTTCAAGGGCTGGGTCGCAGAAGATCCCTTCAACCCTAACCTGGATGCCACAGCCGATGCGAAAGAGATCCCGGTGAAGGCCTACGCTAGGGGGGAGGAGGTCGGCTACTGGGCACACGGGGAAAGACCGCTGATCGTCAACACGCCAAAATACGGCCGCAAGGTGTTCACCGGTAAGAGCCATCTGCCTACACCGACCAAGTCGATGTGGTTCACCAACGTGAACCTCATCAACAACGCGAAGTGGGCCTACCAACTCATCAAAAGGACGAACCCCAAGATCGACATGATCGTCACCCAGGATATCGAAATGACGGCGAGCGCCGAGTACGCCGACGTGGTCCTACCCGCGAACTCCTGGATGGAGTTCGAGACTCAGGAGGTTACTTCCTCCTGCTCCAACCCCTTTCTCCAGATATGGAAGGGAGGGATCAAGCCGGTCTACGATACACGCGACGATACATTGATCATGACAGGTGTGGCCGAGAAGCTTGCGGAGTTGACAGGAGAGCGACGCTTTAAGGACTACTGGAAGTTCGCCATCGAAAGGAATACAGAGGTTTACATCCAGCGCCTGATCGGCGGAAGCACAACCGGCCGGGGCTACAAGGTGAAGGATATCCTTGAAGGCAAGTACGGGGAACCCGGCGCCTGCTTGATGCTCTTCAGGACCTACCCCCGCATACCCTTCTGGGAGCAGGTAGGCGAGAGCATTCCTTTTTACACGGACACCGGAAGGCTCAATGCATACTGCGACATCCCTGAAGCGATCACACACGGCGAAAATTTCATTGTCCACCGCGAGGGACCGGAGGCCACTCAGTATCTTCCCAATGTCATCGTGAGTTCCAACCCGCTCATCAGGCCCGATAACCACGGTTTCACTCGGAAGATGCTCGAACAAAAGGACGGGCTGGACTGGGAAGCGAGGCATGTGGCGAACAACAAGCTCCCCTGGTCAGAAGTGAAGAAGACCAAGAATCCTCTGTGGAAGCAGGGTTTTCGGTTCTGGTGCTCGACGCCCAAGAGCCGGCACAGCGTGCACTCCGGGTGGGTGGTCACCGACTGGAACTGGATTTGGAACTCGAACTTCGGCGATCCCTACCGTACGGAAAAGAGGCAACCCGGCGTGAACGACTGGCAGATCCATATCAACCCTCAGGCGGCCAAGGATCTGGGCTTGAAGGACGGGGATTATGTCTATGTGGATGCGGATCCCAATAACCGTCCCTACCGGGGTTACAAGCCTTCAGACTCTTTTTACAAGGTCAGCCGCCTGATGCTCAGGGTCAAATACAATCCCGCATACCCGTACTACTTCACTATGATGAAGCACGCCGCTTTCATCGCCACGGAGCGGACGGTCATGGCGCATGAGACGAGACCCGACGGCAGGGCTCTTTCCCCCACGGGCTACCAGGCCAACTTCCGCTACGGCTCTCAGCAGAGTGTCACTATCTCCTGGCTTATGCCCATGCACCAAACCGATCATCTCTTCCACAAAAAGAAGGCTGCGATGGCGTTCACCTTCGGCTTTGAGGCCGATAACCACGCGATCAATTCGGTGCCCAAGGAGACGTTGATTAAGATCACGAAGGCCGAGGATGGCGGCATGGATGGCCGTGGGGTTTGGGCGCCCGCGAAGACGGGGTTCACACCGGGGAACGAATCTGACATAACCGAGCGCTACCTCCGAGGGGACCTGGTGAAGGTGAAGGAGGCATAGGCGAGTTTATGGATAAATATCTTCAAGGCGAAATCGTAAGAGTAAAAAGTTGAAATTTGGGATAGGTAAAATTTTAACAGGAGGACGCAATGACCAGACCTCTAGTATATAACTGGCAGTTAGCGCGAAAAATGGAATATACCTACGAAGCGAGACGCCCCAAGAGGCAGTTTGCCTTCGTTTTCAACATCAATCGCTGTATCGCCTGCCAGACCTGCACCATGGCATGCAGATCGACATGGACGTTCTCGAAGGGGCAAGAATTCATGTGGTGGAACAACGTGGAGACAAAACCATACGGCGGGTACCCCCAGTTCTGGGATGTAAAGACCCTTCAACTTTTGGAAAAGACAAATCCTGGCGGGCAGGTCTGGGACGTTACCAAAAAGGACGGGATAAATCGCCCTTATGGAGTCTTCAAGGGAAAGACGATATTTGAAGCAGCCACCAAACACTACGGTCCGGAGGGGGCTCAAGAGGCTCTTGGCTATATCCCTGGCGATGAAGAGTGGCGTTATCCAAACATCTATGAGGACACAGCGACGGGCTACAAAGGAGCCAAGGGCGAGTGGAGTGAACCGGTAATGTTACCGGAACATAAAACCTGGTTTTTTTATCTCCAAAGACTCTGCAATCACTGTTCTTACCCTGCTTGTGTTGCAGCTTGTCCTAGAAAAGCGATCTACAAACGCGAAGAGGACGGAATCGTTCTGATCGATCAGAAAAGATGCAGGGGATACAAAAAGTGTGTTGAGGCATGCCCCTATAAAAAACCGATGTTTAGAGGGACAACGCGGATCTCTGAGAAGTGTATCGCCTGCTATCCAAGGATTGAGGGAAAAGATCCCCATATCTCCCCGGACCACGCACCTATGGAAACCCGCTGCATGACGGCTTGCGTGGGGAAGATCCGGCTGCAGGGGCTGGTAAAGATTGATCAGGAGAAGGGAGAGTGGGCAGAGGATCGATACAACCCGCTCTATTACCTCGTCAAGGTAGCGAAGGTGGCCCTTCCCCTCTATCCGCAGTTTGGCACTGAGCCAAATGGCTATTACATTCCGCCAAGATGGGTACCGCGAGCCTATTTGAAGCAAATGTTTGGACCCGGTGTGGACGAGGCAATTGAAAAATATAGCACACCTTCACGAGAACTTCTCGGTGTATTGCAGCTCTTCCGTGCCCAGCAAAAGATTATTTACCGTTATGAAATAAAAGAAGGAAAGAAAATCTATGAGACTACGGTCAATGGAAAGAAGTGGTCAATGTATGATGATACTGCCATTGGATATGACCAAAAAGGAAACGAGATTGTTCGGCTTAATGTTGAGGAACCAATGATCATTCGGGAAGCTAAAAGAGTTAACTCTATTTAATAATGAGATGAGGTACTAATGATGAAAGAGGTTCAAAGAGCGAATGTCTATGGATTCTTGGCGCGTCTGTTCTCATACCCCCGCCGGGAAACATTTCAAATCCTTTCTCATGAAGATATCTTTGAGGCCTTTAACGGACTTGGGGAGAAATTGGTGACACAGGCTAATCAAATCATCGAGTTGCTGCGAGCCCTAGGTCATGAAAAAGTGTGTGAAGAATATGTACAGACCTTTGGGCACGTAATTTCAGCAGAATGCCCGCCTTATGAAACCGCTTATGGCGAATCGCATGTATTCCAGCAGACCCAGGGGCTGGCTGACATTGCCGGGTTTTACAAGGCGTGGGGTATTGATATCGCTTCCGATGCTCACGATAGACTTGATCATATCAGCGCTGAGTGCGAGTTTATGAGTTTTCTGCTCTTGAAACTAGATTATTTCTCATCAAAAGATGAAAAGGAAGCTGAAGAGATCTGCATTGATAGCGCCAAAAAATTCTTGGAAGAGCATCTTGGCAAATGGGTGCCGATCTTTTCAGCGCTGGTTATGAAAAAGTCACCTGGCGGGCTCTATCACAAGGCGGTAAAATTGTTAAAAGAGTTTATTGAAAAAGAGACGGAGATATCCGGCATTGAGCCCGTTGTATATGCTGAGAAAGATTTGCGTTCTTTTGCTTTTAACGATCAACAATGTTCGCAATGTCCGCCTCTTAGAGGGGAAGGGCTTTGAGAGAAAGCAAATTAAAAAATTTTAAACAAATTTCTCTTAAACTCCTTGTCTGAAGGTCTGAAAAGAGATCAAGGCAGCGGAGGATTGCGCTTAGAGGCTGTGAAGCATCCTGGGTGCAATGGGTTGGGAGAAAAGGGATTTACAGAGGCGGGTGTTCCCGTCATCGTAAAGGAGGAAAAACTATTATGAAAAAAAGAATGGTCGTCGCCTTCTTAGTTGCGATTTTTTGTTTGTTCGTTTTGGGATTAGCGTTTGCTTATGAAGTGTCGGAAGTCACAAACGGAGGCACGATAGAAGGGAGCGTAAGGTTCTCCGGAAGCCCTCCTCCCCCGAAGATCACCGAGGTCGGCCAGGACCGGGAGGTGTGCGGCAAAGTCCAGAAAAGTTACGAAATCGAAGGGGAAAAGAGTGGGGTCAAGAACGTCCTTGCTATGATTTTAGAGATAGCTAAAGGGAAGGATTTTGACTTCCCGGAGGCCGTTCTGGGTCAGAAAGGATGCATGTTTGAGCCGCACATTGTGTTAGCTTCTCCCGGGAAACTTATGCTTGCAAGCAGCGATCCAATCCCCCACAACATCCATACAAAGTCAATAATGAACCCACCTATAAATATAACCCTGAACAGGCTGAAAAGAAAAAGCTCGTTATCTATCACTTTCCCTGAGATCATAGATGTCAAGTGTGACCTGCACGGGTGGATGAAAGGATACGTTGTTGTCGCGGAGCATCCCTACTATGCTATCACGACCGATGACGGCTCATTCCAACTCCGGGAGGTCCCACCAGGGACATACGAGCTGGAGGTCTGGCATGCAAAGCTGGGGAGTCAAACACAGGAGGTGACGGTAAAGGCAGGAAGGAAGACAGTAATCGAGTTCACTTACTAAAAATGAGAGTTTAAAAAAAGGAGAAATGCACGATGAGAACAATTAGACATTTAGGTGTAGTTTCGGGTTTGGCCCTGATCGTTTTTATTATGGGGTCTTTCATACCGGTGGCTTCTGAGGCAGCGGAGGTGGCAAAGCTGACCTTCGCCCCTCAGGTACCCCCGCCCATCACGCGTGATCAACCAGCTGTTGTCGTTGTCGAGCTTGAGGCGATTGAAAAGCGTGGACAGCTGGCCGATGGGATCGAGTACGAGTTTTGGACCTTCAATGGCAGCGTCCCGGGCCCTTTCATCAGGCTTCGAGTGGGAGACACTGTTGAGATGCACCTCAAGAACAACAAGGATAATAAGAACACCCATACCGTGGATTTCCATTATGTCACCGGCCCCGGAGGGGGTGCCAATGTGCTGATGACAGACACCGGCAATGAGAGTGTAAGCCGGTTTAAAGCCCTGAAGCCTGGGCTGTTCGTCTACCATTGTGCGGCTCCGCCCGTCCCGGCCCACATCTCCCAGGGCCTGTACGGACTGGTCCTTGTCGAGCCGGAAGGGGGACTCCCTAAGGTGGACCGAGAATTCTATGTGATGCAGAGTGAGTTTTACACAGAAGGGGAGATTGGAGATCCGGGTTTTCAGGCTTTTTCGTCCAAGAAAGGGGCGGCTGAGAGACCCGAGTATGTTGTCTTTAACGGACGGGTCGGTTCGCTTATGCCAAATAGCGGTACTCCCTTGACGGCCAAGGTCGGTGAGACGGTTCGAATCTATTTCGGTAACATCGGGCCAAACCTGATCTCTTCATTCCACATCATCGGTGAAATTTTCGACCGGGTGTGGCGTGAAGGAGGAGTGCCGGGGGTCGGTGATCCCGATTTGAATATCCAGACGACCCTGGTTCCGTCCGGAAGTGCCTCCCTTGTGGAGTTCGAGGTTGAGGTCCCTGGGGGCTACGTCCTGGTGGATCACGCCATCTATCGTATTGACCGGGGCGCGGTTGGCATCCTCAGCATCGAAGGGCCGGAAGCGCCGGAAATCTATAAAAAGATCAAATGAGGAGGATTCTGCTCACAACCTGCTTTTAAGGATCAAGAAAAGCGATGGGGGTGAATTCCGTACCGTAAAGGGGATTTGCCTTCCATCGCCTATAGGCAAGAAGGATGTTTCCGATGTTCTTCTTCTGGGAGAGTATGCCATGAGAAAATCCATAATTTTGATTGCCATTGTACTTCTAATTGGTTTTGGGAAAGGACAAAAAGCATTAGGGAAGAATAATTCAGCCGGTTCTTCAAGCGGCCAAGAGTCATTCAAAAAGAATTGTGCTGTTTGCCATGGGGAGAAAGGTTTGGGTGATGGCCTTGCTGCTAGATTCCTTTTTCCCAAACCGCGCAATTTCTCCGATGTCATGTTCAAGATCCGTTCCACGAGTTCAGGAGATGTTCCAACTGAACAGGACCTTTTCGATACCATAAAAAATGGGATGCCAGGCTCTGCCATGCCTTCTTTCTCATACCTTCAAGATGAAGAGCGGTGGGATCTTATCGAGTACATAAAGACACTTGGGGTTAAGAAAATAGGAAGGAAAAAGGTAAATATATGGAAGATCCGCAGAAAACCCCATGTAATCAAAGTCCCGCCTCAACTAGGGTTAACGTCTGAGCTGCTTGCCATGGGCAAAGAACTCTACCTTGATAAAGACATCGCCTGCAAGGAATGTCATGGTGAAAAGGGTAGAGGTGACGGTCCGAAAGCTTCTTCACTCAAGGATGACTGGGATTATCCCACCGTTCCCAATGATTTCACAAGGGGCATCTACAAGGGCGGTGGCACCGTCAGGGATCTTTATCTTCGCTTCACAACCGGCATGGCAGGAACTCCTATGCCATCTTTTGAAGAGTCACTTCCGAGCGATAAGGACAGATGGGCGCTCACTTATTATGTTAAGTCACTGGCTGGAAAGAAAGTCGCAAAGCAGTTGAGCCAGGAAAAAATTGTGGTGAAGAAAGTAAATAAGGAAATTTCGATGGATCCGAAAGATGACATCTGGAAAGATGTGAGGGTGGTCGAGATTCCCACTATGCTTCTATGGCAAAGACAGGAGGCGGCAGAGGCCGTCTCCATCAAGGCCATTCAGAACAGCAGAAAGATTGCATTTCTAATTGAATGGGAAGATTCCGTTGTCAACTCGAGGTCTATACGTCATGAGGATTTCACCGATGCGGTAGCAGTTCAATTTGCTTTAACAAAGCCGCGGGGACACTTTTCAATGGGTTCAAAAGAGGACCCTGTCAATATCTGGCAGTGGAGGTTGGACAGACAGATGGATTTAGAGAAATTCCATGATATGGAGGATGTTTATCCGGCAATGGTTCGGGATGATTACCAACTTGCCAATCCTGATTATCCTAAATCTTTGGAAAAAGAAGGCCATCTTCCTATCTCGTCCGCTCAATTCCATGAAAAAACATACATTACTGGTTGGGGAGCTGGCAACCAGTTCTCCACTCCCACACGGCCTAGAGCGGTTGAGGATTTGAATGCCGGGGGCTTCAGCACACTCGAAATACAGGAATCCGGTGATCAGGGAGTGGCAGGGCAAGGGATATGGAACAATGGAAATTGGCAGGTGGTATTCATGCGGAGCATGAAGACTGCAAGTGCAAAAGATGTGCAATTTGAAGTAGGTAAACAGGTTTCGATTGCTTTTGCACTCTGGGATGGAGAGAGACGGGACAGAGATGGTCAAAAGGCCGTTAGCTTTTGGCAGATTCTTGAGATTGAAAAATAACGAATCGGAGATGCTTTAGCGCTCAGTATAGAAAACGTGCTAATTTTTTTATTTTTTAACTTAAGGATTCACAGAGGAAAGCTGGAGACTGTCACGCATGGTTCTTGGAGAACATAGGGGTGACCCCTGCGCTACTCACCCATATCCCCACCATTATCTCTTCTCCAAAGCCTGAGATATTCGTGCCTTGAGTCTGCCGTGTACGCTCGAACTGACAGTATTTTGTTTATGGAAATGCATTATTCTTGATTTTCAAATTGCGCGGAATGCCAGAATCATTCATCGGAAATCAAAGAAAGACCTCCCCAATCTCGATATTTCATTTCTGAGTCTTCCAAATATATAATATTTTGACATTTTAATACAAATTGATAGAATGCACATTACCATTACAATGTTGCAGATTTCTTTATGCGCCGCACTTGAGTTGGTCTGGGCAAGTATGGTTCAAAATCCGAATCAGCACGAAATAATGTCCCGTTTGGCAAGCCATTTTTCGGTTCGGTCATTTTTAAACATTGTAACGTACTTCTGAGATACTTGATATCAGACCGGATTAGGAACTTCTGCACCATAGCGAAGTCAAAACGACGATGATCTATTCTAATGTCCTCAACTGTGGATAGGCTGGTATTCGCTGCCCGGTTGATGGGCTTTGCGGCAAATGAGGACGGTTATTAAGCCGATCCGCATCAGGCGCAGTATCGCCCTATCCCATTTTGAGATCGATGAAAAATTATATTTACAAGCTTTTTATCAACAGGGTCACCAACTACTGCTATCAAAACTGCCTGAATTACGTGTCCGAAAACACCTCCATCCTGGACGTAGGCATCGGCAACGGCATCATGATGGAAAATTTTCATGACCTGATCAAAAGCAAACGTCTCAACATCACCGGTATTGATATCAACGAGCAATACCTGAATCACTGTGAGTGCGTCATTCAGAACTACCATCTCCAGGATTATGTGGAGATTCAATGTGAACGGGTGGAAAACTTTCTGCCCCTAAAAACTCCTTTTTACAGTTTCATCCTCTTTAGCATGAGTTTTATGCTCGTTCAGGATCAGGGGCGCGTGCTCGATCGGGTTAAAAAGTGGCTGAAACCGGATGGGAAAATCCTTTTTTTCCAGACCATGTTCAAGGAAAAGATGGGATTGATGGAATTTATTAAGCCCAAACTGCAGTATGTAACGACCATCGATTTCGGTGAAGTTATTTACGAAAACGATTTTTTCAACCTGTTGAAATCCAAGGAACTGGCTGTGGTCGAAGATCGGCTCATTAAAAGAGAATGGTTCAAGGGCGAGTACCGTATGATTATAACAACACCGTATGAGAATTCATAACATGGAATAAAAAGGGTAATTTATCAAGGTGTTATAGGCTCAATATTTACTCACTCCTTCATCTTTGCTTCCGGTCACATAAACCGGCTTAACGGTTTCCATTCACATTGCGCGTTTAATCCTATCCTTTCCTGTATTACCGATACCGGGCGGTCGGTTGAAACTACCACAATGAAGCTCCCTGCCGCAAACGGGCGTGGTACCAAATTATCGGTGCCGTGGCAGAGTTTGAATGTGATATCATATCAGAACGGGTAAAGGCCGGAAAAGGGTATATGACAACCAAAGCGGTGGTGGCCATGTAGTGATGGATTACCAGAAACTGCAGTATGGCAAATGCACAGGTTGTATGGATCAAAGCGATGACTTCCAATGAAAGCCATGAAAGTCCCCAGTCTGTTCAGGGATTATAACCCCAGTAAACAAAACCGGTGGTCATCTGATCCGACAGGAGCAGTGCTGCCAGGCTGAGGTAGGTCAACCACTGCAGAGGATTGTGCTTGGCATCTTTTCGTTTGGGAACCGCGTGAGGCTTTCCTTTAAAAATGCCGTAGCCGTTGGTGAAGGTGCTGCGTGAAACTGGAGGGAATCAATCCGAAACAGCCCGGCGCCTGGGTGTGAGCCGTGTGACCATCTGGAAGCGGATTAAAAAATACGGTATCCGTATCCCGGAAAATATCATGATCCGATAATCACCCTGCTAGGGGAAAATACTTGAACACCGCGATGATCTGTTTGGCCATAATAGGCAAATAGCTGTAGTTGACTAATATTTGGTTTTCTAACAATCCCTCCTAATAAAGCTATTGCCGTCTGCTTTTGATACGACTTTAATAATTCTGTAATACCCCTAACTGGCTAATCAATCGACTTTGCTCAAGTGCATTAACTATTATTGAATAAAATCAATTTAAATAATTTAACGCTTCATCATATTCCTTTAATCTTGTCATCGAAACTCTCGTCACGTTCGTAAAGTATATGTGCTTGAAATCATCCTCTGTGAATTCAAAGCCGGCTTTTGCGATATGCGCTTTGCGCTCGTTCAGGTCTTCGATTGTCATCACCTCATCGTTAAACGCTTTGTCAGTTTTCATCTTCTCGATAAACGCTTTTGCTTGTTCGATTGACATGATTCAACCTCCTTTTTTGTGGATGAAAGAACAGCCAAATGGTAAATACCATAAAACAATTACCTGCATGACAGTCGCACAGCAATGTGTCAAGCAAAACACCACTATGTGGTATAGGACAAAACGAAATTTGGACTGCAGTCAAAGGCGGCTACACAAGCTGACAATCTCGACGACGTTTCAATCCCGGCACATGCTCGCATGGTAGAACCGGAAGTACTGCGAGTCCGATTTTGTAGAACTCCATGCAGCATTGTGACCCCATTGGCCACCCGTCCTTGCCCCAAAAGTCTTCCGGTGCCGCCAATCCTCATCGAAGTATCATCGTTCACCAGCGATGGTTCGCCCATAGCTGCGTTGACGAGGTAACTTTCGCCCAACTCATCGATGCCCCGTCGTGTCACCCCCACCTCCTCACCAATGGCACCGGTCTCAAGGAACCCCGTTGCAAACGTCGGCCAGACAAGGGCTCCGACCAGCAGCGCGTGCGGAGGATTATCCCTATCGATCTCATCTACAACGATGGCCTTGACCTTGACGATGGAACTTTGTCCGAACAAAGCTCGAGAAGTCTCGATCCACCAGATCCTTCCGGATTTAATTTGACCAAATTATTTCTTTCAATTATCTCCACTTTATATTATCAAAATCCAACCCTCTGGATCTATGTAACACCCGAGCCCGCCAACCCAATCCTCCAATTAATCGTCGTTCCATTAGCACTGTATATATCTGCTTGATTTCCTCCTCTGTGAATTCAAAGCCGGCTTTGGCGATATGCGCCATGCGCTCGTTCAGGTCTTCGATTGTCATCACCTCATCGTTAAACGCTTTGTCGGTTTTCATCTTCTCGATAAACGCTTTTGCTTGTTCGATTGACATGATTCAACCTCCTTTTTTATGGATGAAAGAACAGCCAAACGGTAAATACCATAAAACAATCACCTGCATGACAGTCGCACAGCAATGTGTCAAGCAAAAAGCCGGGGTGCTGATCAGGTCACAGCCTGCCCCGGATGAAATCGGATTTTTATCGTCAATAGAAGCAACTCGGATTATTCGTCAAGACAAGAAAAATATGTCTTGAAAATCCGTCAACTCTTTGATATACAAGGATATACTAATAATGTTGGAGGCTGAGGCGATACGACCGAAATTCAACAGGTCCATTTTCATTGATTTCGACGAAGCCAAGATTACGTCGGATGCGGGGTTCCTTCAGATGCGGGAAGTTGACTATCGATTCGACATCACCCAAAGCGGATGCCACCATTTGATAGCCGAAAGGTCCGCCTCTCATCAGAAACATACTTTCGAGCAAATGATTCGACAAAGAGTTTACCAGATTGCGGCTGGTGATGAAGATTGCAACGACGCTGATTATTTTCACATAGACCCTGCAATGGGGAGGCGTGCACTGAGAAATGGCTTGCATAGATCTGGCAGAAAAGGTATTTGCAAAATGCACGAAAAAATAGGATTCAAGCATGTTTTTTAACGGTCTAATGGTGTTTTGGGCTTTTTCAAAACAAGTTTCTACTTTGAACAGAGAAAAGTTGATCAGAAGTTAGCAAACAGGCATGTGGAACAGCTTTTTAGAAAAA
>MPMB02128872.1_pt1 | contig 15946 bp, 18 predicted proteins | sample 1617371 | NCBI WGS metagenome assembly MPMB02 (sample SAMN05944808, study PRJNA350692) | marine metagenome | biome: marine; feature: ODZ; material: water; isolation source: 300 m water sample filtered on 0.2 um supor filter | place: Pacific Ocean | collected 2012-04-08 | depth 300m m
GATTCGAACCCAGGAAAGAGTTGCCCCTTTGCCGGTTTTCAAGACCGGTGCTTTCAACCGCTCAGCCATCTCTCCGTTTCGATGTTTTTATAAGTAAAATTATTAAATTCAATAAAAAAATAGTATAAGAAGCATTTATTTCTATCTATTATGAATACAAAAGAATTTAAAAATGGAGCTTTATCTGCAACGACAGGATCGTTGTGGTGGGGTTTGTTGGGAACTTACTTTTTTCAATATATTGCTTTTGCTGGAACATTAGAAGTTGTTGTTCATAGATGTATTTGGACAAGTTTTTTTTTACTCATAACAACCACAATATTTAAAAAGTGGAATGTAATAAAAAAAATTTTTACAAATAAAAAAAATTTTATTATTTTATTCTTAACAAGTTTTTTAATTTTCGGTAATTGGTCTACTTGGATTTATGCTGTTTCAACAAATAGAATTATTGATGCTAGTTATGGTTATTTTATATTTCCAATTTTAAGTGTTTTTTTTGGTTACTTATTTTTAAATGAAAAGCTAAATAAAAAAAGAATTTTTGCAATTTTAATAGTTATATGTTCTTCAATATATTTATCTTTTAACTTGATATCATTTCCATGGGTTGGAATTGTTGTGGCTGTATTATGGTCAACATATAATCTATTAAGAAAACTAATCAATGTTGAAACGGATATAGGATTGTTTATTGAAAGTCTTTTTATTTTACCAATAGCTCTTATTATTTTTTATTTTATAGTTCAAAAAGGTTTAAATGATTTTTCTTTATCTAGTCCAAAAAATATGTTTTTGTTATTTCTAGCTGGCCCTATGACAGTGATTCCTTTGTTTATGTTTATTAAAGGTGTTGAAAAATGTGGTTTAAGTGCATCTGGAATGATTTTTTTTATCACCCCAACTAGTCAATTTTTACTGGGATATTTTTACTACAATGAACCATTTTCTACAAACAAGCTCATAAGTTTTATTTTTATATGGTTTGCTGTATTAATTTATTTAAGAGATTTGTATGAAAATAATTAAAATTATATTTTACATTACTTTAATCTCTTTAAATAATATTTACCCTATTTTTGCAAAAGATTTTAATAGTTGGATAATTTCATTTAAAGATTATGCAATGGAAAAAGGTATATCAAAAGAAACTTTGGACAAAACAATGTCTAAAGTTAAGTTTCTTCCAAAAGTTATTGAATATGACAGGTATCAACCTGAATTTTACGAAGATACAAATACATATATAGGAAAAAGAACTTCGACTGAAAAATTAAAAAAGGGTAAAAATTTGTTTATTAAAAATAGCCCCTTAATATTAAATGTTGAATCAAAATTTAATGTGGAAAAAGAGTTACTTTTATCTCTAATGGGAATTGAAACTAATTTTGGAAAGTATCTAGGAAAAATGGATATCTTGTCATCATTAGCGACATTAAGTTATGATAAAAGACGTAGTGAATTTTTTACTAAAGAATTAATTATTATTCTAAGATTAATTGACTCAGGAATTGTAGATAGTGACTTATTGTATGGATCTTGGGCAGGAGCTTTTGGTAATTTTCAATTTATGCCATCAACTATAAAAAATTATGCTTTGGACTATAATAATGATGATTTGATTGACTTAAAATCTGTCGAAGATTCATTTGCTTCTGCTGCTAATTACATTAACAATTTAGGCTGGAAAAAAAACAATCCTTGTTTTTATAAAATTAAATTAAAAGAAAATATTCCTATAAAATATCTTAATACATCCGCTAAAAAAATTAATAATAAAAAAAAATTTAAATACTTTAAAAAATACATAGTTGATTATGATAAAATTAAAATTAATGAAAATTTAATTACTGGTATAATAACTCCAGATAGAGAAATAGTGGAAAATTCAAAATTATTAGAACCTGCCTATTTAACTTTTGATAATTATGAATTAATACTTAAATGGAACAGATCTTTAAGATTTGCATTAGCTGTATGTACGTTAAAGGATAAATTTAAAAATGAATTATAAAATTTTTATTGTATTTTTTTTGTTTATATATTCATGCACTACAAGCAATATTGATAAATCTCAAAAAAAAGAAATTATACAATCTGAAATTTATTCAAATAAAGGATTTACTTTGCTTTTTAATGAGGATTTAAAAAAAAAAAAATTAATTAATAATAAAATTGATGAAAGATCTTTAATTGTTTTTCAAAAAAATCTTAAAAAAAACACAAATGTTAAAATTACGAACCTTTTAAATAACAAGTCAATATTAGCTAAAGTTGGTTCCAAATCAAAATATCCAAATTTTTTTAATTCGGTTGTCTCACAAAGGATATATGAAGAACTTGAGTTAAATGAGTCAGAGCCTTACGTTGAAATAAAAACTGTATCTGAAAATTCAACTTTTCTTGCCAAAAAAGCCAAAATGTATGAGGAAGAAAAACAAGTTGCAGAAAAAGCTCCGGTTGAAGGTATAAGTGTAAATGATTTAAGTTTGAATAAAAAAGAAAATAAAAAAGATCAGAAAAAGAACAAATTTAATTATATAATTAAAATTGCAGATTTTTATTATGAAAATACAGCAATTATGATGCAAAAAAGAATGAAAGATGAACTAAATCTAAAAAATTCTAAAATTTCTAAAATTTCTAATACAAGTTTTAGAGTTTATTTTGGGCCATTCAAAAATTTAAAATCTTTAAAAAATGCATTTGATGATATAACTCCTTTAAATTTTGAAAACATAGAAATAATAAAATTATGAAAAAAATATTTATAACAACAGTTTTGTTATTTTTTACTATTTTTTATACAAAAATTTATTCTTCTGAATTTGATATAAAAGCTAGGACAGTAATATTGCAAGATTTCTTGTCAGGAAAAATACTTTTCGAAAAAGATCCTGATTTGCGAATATTTCCAGCATCAATGACAAAAATAATGACTTCTATAATTGCTTTTGATTTAATTAAACAAGGACATTTAGAACTTGATGAAAAATTTTTTGTGTCTGAAAATGCCTGGAGACTTTCACAGGCTGGATATTCGTCTATGTTTATAATGATAAATGATCAAATTAGCGTGGAGAATCTTTTAAGAGGCATAATTGTATCATCTGGAAATGATGCTTGTGTAGCGTTGGCTGAAGGTATTGCTGGTACAGAAGAAGAATTTGCCATCATGATGACTGCTAAAGCTAATGAAATTGGAATGACAAATACAAACTTTGCTAATTCATCGGGCATAAATCATCCAGATAATCTTTCTACAGTTAGAGATATATTAATTATGTCTAATTATTTAATTAAAAATTACCCAGAATTTTATGAATACTTTAAAGAAAAAGAATTTACATGGAATAGAACAGGTGGAGATCCAATAACTCAAGGAAATCGAAATCCACTTTTATATAAAAAAATTGGTGTTGATGGAATTAAAACAGGATTTCTTTCTTATGAAAAATATTCTTTAGCTTCATCTATTAAAAGAAATAATAGGAGATTAATTGCTGTTGGTAGTGGATTTGAAACCAGAAATTTAAGATCCAAAGAATCACAAAAACTTTTAACATGGGGTTTAACTAACTTTGATACAGTTGAAATTGCAAAAAAAGGAAATGATATTCTTGAACTAGATGTTTGGCTTGGTCAAAAAGACCGAGTGGGAGTTTATAGTGATTTAGACATCTACAAGACTGTAAAAAAAGCAAGGCTTAAAAAACTTCAAGTTAAAGTATTATATGACGGTCCTATCGAAGCTCCAATCAAAAAAGATGATGTAATTGCGAAACTTATAATTAATTATGATGGAAATATTTTGTCAGAACATAATCTTTTAGCATCACAAAATGTTAGTAAAAAAAATATTATATCCAGAATTTTAACGTCAATAAATTATTTAATCTGGGGTGATGTATAAATATCCAATTATAGTTTTTGAAGGTATTGAAGGTTCCGGCAAAAGTTTTCATATTAAAAATTTAGAAAAATATCTTAAAAAAAAGAAAATTAAATATATAAGTTTGAGAGAACCGGGTGGATCAGAAAACTCAGAAAAAATAAGAAATTTAATTTTAAAAAAAAGTTCAAATTTTAATAAATTGACAGATCTTTTTCTTTATATGGCTTCAAGAAATGAAAACTATCAATCTATAATTAAAAAAAATTATAAAAAAAAAATTATATTAATAGACAGATTTGTGGATTCTACTATTGCATATCAACATTACGGAATGGGTATTAATAAAAATCTAATTATTAATTTAAATAAATTTATATTAAAAAACTTAAAACCAACTTTTACTTTTTTAAATATTGTAAATATGAAAAATCTTAAATTAAGACTTAAAAAAAGATCAAAAAAAAATAGGTATGATAATTTTAATATTAATTTTTATAAAAAAGTTCAAAAAGGATACATTCATCTATCTAAAAAAAAAAAAAAATATATGATTATTAATTCAAACAATCAAATTGCTGAAAATAAGAAAATAATCAAAAAAAAAATAAATTCTCTTTTATTTATATGAATATAACTCCATCAAATAATTCTACTCTTATAGGATATGATCAAATTTTTTTAAATTTAAAAAAACTTTACGTCAATGCTCAACTTCCTAATAAAATCATTTTTTCTGGAAATAGCGGAATTGGTAAGTCAACTTTTGCTTACCATTTTGCTAATTATATATTTTCTAAAAACGAAGATAACAAATATGATTTAAAAGAGAATTCAATTTCAAAAAAAAACCGATCTTATAATTTAATTTTGAATAATTCGCATCCAAATTTTTTTTGGTTTCAAATGATGATAAGAAAAATATTCAAATTTCAAAAATAAGAGAAATGATTAATTTTACAAATAAATCTTCATTTAATGATGACTATAAAATTATATTAATTGATAATGTTGAGCATTTAAACATAAATTCAATTAATGCATTATTAAAAGTTATTGAGGAACCAAATGATAAAATATTTTTTTTTTTAATTCATAATAGCAAAACAAAAATTGTTGATACATTAAAATCTAGATGCATTAAATTTAATTTATATTTAAGTAATGAAGATAGGTTGATAATTATTGATAAATTAACTAATTCTCAATTTTACAATCATTTATGCAATGATTTTAAAAATAATTATAATTCACCAGGTGATATAATTTTATTGTACAATTTTTTTAAAAACAACAAAATTGAAGAAGACATATCAATCGATGATTTTTTAAAATTGATAATTGAAAAAAAATTATACAAAAAAGATTTATATATAAAAGATAAAATATCTTTTTTTGTTGAATTATATTTTAATAAGAAGTTAATTCACTTTGAATCTAAAGATAAAATTTATAATCTATATAAATATTTTTTATCAAGAATTTACGAGTGCAATGTATATAATTTAGATATTGAAAATATTTTAATTGAATTAAATGGAAAATTATTAAATGGGTAAGTATTTTTATATAACCACTCCAATATATTATCCATCAGCAAGACCACATATGGGACATGCATACTCAAGCATTGTCTCAGATGTAATAGCTAGATTTAAAAGATTGGATGGTTATAACGTAGAATTTTTGACTGGCACAGATGAGCATGGATTAAAAATACAGCGAGCAGCTGAAGAAAAGGGAATTGACCCAAAAAAATTTTGTGATGAAATAAGCAAAACTTTTAGAAATTTATCTAATACACTTAACCTCTCAAATACTGATTTTATTAGAACTACAGAGGATAGACACGTTAAATCTGTTCAAAATTTATGGAAAATTTTAGAAGAAAAAAATGAGATTTATTTGTCAAAATATTCAGGTTGGTATTCTGTTTCTGATGAAGCTTTTTACAATGAAGATGAAATTAATGAAGATAATGGTGTCAATATTTCAGTTAACTCTGGTTCTAAAGTTGAATGGGTTGAAGAAGAATCTTATTTTTTTAAACTATCTAAATGGGAAAAAAAATTATTAAAATTTTATGATGAAAACCCAAATTTTATTCTACCCAATTCTAGGCGAAATGAAGTTATAAGCTTTGTAAAAAGCGGTCTTAAAGATTTATCAATAAGTAGAAAATCTTTCTCTTGGGGCATTAAAGTACCTAACAATAATGATCATATAATTTATGTTTGGTTGGATGCCCTAACAAATTATATTAGTGCATTAAATTATCCTGATACAAAAAATAAAAAATATAAAAATTTTTGGCCTGCAGATGTTCACATGATTGGAAAAGACATACTAAGGTTTCATGCTGTATATTGGCCAGCTTTTTTGTTGGCTGCTGACTTACCACCACCGAAAAGAGTCTATGGTCATGGATGGATATTGTCTGGAGAAGAAAAAATGTCTAAATCAAAAGGCAACATTTTAGATCCTTTAGAAATTGTTGAAAAATATGGTCTAGACCCTTTAAGATATTACTTACTTAAGGAAGTTTCATTTGGAAATGATGGAAGTATCTCTCAAGACAAACTAGAAAATTGCATAAATAGCGATTTAGCAAATAACTATGGCAACCTATGCCAAAGGGTAATTTCATTTAACGAAAAAAACTGTAACCTTTTAATACCTGAAAAAAATAAATTTGAAAAAGAAGATTTGTTAATTTTAAATAAAGTAGGGGATAGTGGTAAACTTTTAAGATCACATATGGATAGACAGGAATTAAATTTATATACAAATTTTATTGTTGATTGTTTATTTGATGCAAATAAATATTTCAATGATCAGGAACCATGGAAGAAAAAATCTGATATTAAAAGATTGAATACTATAGTTTATGTTTCGTTAGAGATTATTAGAAAAATTTCTATTTTGTTAAATCCAATTATTCCTGAAACTTCATTAAAAGTTTTAGAAATTTTTAATTTAAAACAAAATGATCTTAAATTTGATTCTATTAAATATCATGAAAGTTTAAAATCAAATGATAAAATTAAGAAAATTGATATTTTGTTTAAAAAAATAGAAAAAAATGATTGATTCACACTGTCATTTAGATCATGAGCCAATGTTTAGTGATCTTAAGAATGTTGTCATTAGATCTAAAGAAAATGGTTTGGAAAAAATTTTATCTATTTGTACTACGAATGATAGTTTTAAAAAAATTATAAAAATTGTTCAATTTGATCCGATTATCTATGGAACATTTGGTATACATCCACATGAAACCTCAGCTGACAAAACTACAAAAAAAGAAATTATAAATAACGTTAGATCTAATGAAAAAATTATTGCTGTAGGAGAAAGTGGTTTGGATTTCTATTACAATCATAGTTCTAAAGAACAGCAAATATGCAGTTTTAAATATCACATAGAAGCTTCGATTGAATTAAATGTTCCAATTATAGTTCATTCTAGAAATGCAGAAAAAGAAACTTTTGAAACTCTAAGTATTTATAAAAATTTCAAACCAAAAATTCTTATGCATTGTTACACTGGTTCAAAAGAGTTTGCTTATAAATTATTAACATTAAATAGTTATTTTTCAGCTAGCGGAATAATAACGTTTAAAAATAGTGTTGATCTTCAAAATACATTTAAACTTATACCAAATAATAAATTACTAATTGAAACTGATAGTCCTTACCTATCTCCAGTTCCATATAGGGGAAAAAAGAATGAGCCTAGTTTTATTAAGCATACTTTAGAAAAACTTTCAAAAATAAAAGATATTGACTTAAATAAAATTGAGGAAATTACTAATGTGAATTTCAATTCATTGTTCAATTTAAATTAGCCATGCAGTTAAAATTTACTATTTTAGGATGTGGCAGTTCATTGGGAGTTCCTAGAGCAGATGGAAATTTTGGAAATTGTAATCCAAATGATAAAAAAAATTATAGGACAAGATGTAGCGCTATAATTACTTCTAAATTTGGAAATACACTAATCGATACATCTCCAGATTTAAGATTTCAGTTATTAAAAAATAAAATAAAAAATGTTGACAGAGTTTTATACTCACATTTTCATGCAGACCAAACTCATGGTATTAACGATCTAAGAATTTTTTATTTAAAAAATAAAAAAAAAATTCAAGTTTTTGCTGATCGAACAACAGGAAAATACTTGATTAACAATTTTAAATATTTTTTCAAAAATATGTCATCATATCCCGCAATACTTGAATTAAATATTTTAAAAAAAAATAATGTTTTTATTGATAAAGAATTAAAACTTAAGATTAAAACTGTTAAAGTAAAACATGGAGATATTAAATCTTGTGCTTTTATTATTAATAATAAATGTGCTTACATTAGTGATGTTAGTAAAATTTATACTAAAGATTTAAAATATTTTAAAAATTTAAATTATTTTATCGTCGATTGTTTGAGATATAATAAGCATCCTTCTCATTATTGCTTAGAAGATGTTCTTGAATTGACAAAAATATTAAAGCCTCAAAAAACTGTTCTTACTAATTTGCATTCTGATCTAGATTATAAAAAGTTAAAAGAAATACTGCCTAAAAATATTTTGCCAGCTTATGATGGTATGAGTTTTGTTCTGTAATAATTTTTCTAATTCTTAACAATTTATTTCATTTTTTGGATGTGGCTAATATCAAGAAATATCCAGATAAAGTGGATAGAAGTGACCCAGATAAAACTCCTAATTTTACCCCATCAATATATTGAGTATTTTCTATAAAGGCTAAATTTCCAACAAATAAACTCATGGTGAAACCTATTCCTGTTAAAATTCCAACTCCATATAATTCAATCCAATTAGAATTGTTTGGCATTTGTGCAAATCCTAATTTTATAGATACGTAAGAAAATAAAAATACTCCTAGCTGTTTACCAATAAAAAGACCTAATAGTATACCAAGTGGAACTGGTAGAAGAAGAGATGAAAACGAAATCCCATCAAGAGAAACACCTGCATTTGCAAATGCAAATAATGGCATTATACCAAACGCTACATAGGGACTTATGGCATGCTCAAGTTTTATTAATAATGAAAAATCTTTTTCTTTTTTTCGGTGAGGAATAGTGCATGCTAGTAAAACTCCAGAAATAGTTGAATGAATTCCAGACTCATGAGTAAAATGCCAAAGCAAAATACCAATTATCAAATAAGGTATAAATATTTTTACCCCAAATTTATTTAGAGTCAATAATCCTACAAATGATATGAGCATTAAAGTTAAATTGAATACACTTAAATCACCAGAGTAAAAAAAAGCAATAATAACTATTGCTCCGAGATCATCAATTATTGCTAAAGCTGTTAAGAAAACTTTTAAAGATATTGGAACTCTAGAACCTAATAGAGACAATACACCCAATGAAAATGCAATATCAGTAGCCGAAGGTATAGCCCATCCATTTAAAGTTTCAGCATTTCCAAAATTCACATATACATATATTAATGCCGGAAACAACATTCCACCAACAGCGGCAATTATTGGAAGAATTGCTTGTTTAATACTTGATAGTTCACCTTGAATAAACTCTCTTTTAATTTCAAGTGTAACAAAGAAAAAAAATATTGCCATAAGCACATCATTTATCCAATGTAAAATTGATAATTTAAGACCGAAATTATTCAGTCCAATAAAAATATACTTGTCTAATGTTTCAAAATATAATGATGATATAGAAGAATTACTTATAATAAGTGCAAAAATTGCACTCACTAACAAGATTAATCCACTAGCAGCTTCTAACTTAAAAAACCACTTAAAAGGTGATGCCAAATATTTTAACATTTTTTATTTTATTAAATCTAGTGTGAAAAGTTTTATATCTATAATTGATTGGTATAAATTATTTAATAATAAATTTATATCAGGAAATATTAGTGATATTTGTGCTTCAAATGTATCTAAAATAAGTATGAGTGCAACAGTTGACAAAAGCATGATAAAAAAAACATTCAAATAATTAACATTATTTCTTACTTTTTTTTTATTAATTTTTTCTGGAATATCTTTATCTATTTTTTTTTCCAAACCACTTTCGGCTTCTTGAATAATAGTTTCGGTATTTTCAGGTAATATGTTTTTAGGAGATTTTATATCTTTATTAATTTTTAATTCAAAAAACCATTTATAATTACAACTTCCGCATTGGAGCAATCTTCCATTAGCGGGTATTAAATTTTGATCAATATCAAATTTTTTATTACATTCTGGGCAATCTATAATCATATCTTCTTATATAGCAGATTCTTTATAATTTCTTGCATTTTTGATATTGTTTATGCTTTGAAATTTGCAATATGTAATGTATTAGTATGCCATTCGGGGCGTAGCGCAGCCTGGTAGCGCATCTGGTTTGGGACCAGAGGGTCGCAGGTTCAAATCCTGCCGCCCCGACCAATTATGAAAAAAGCTAAAATATACAAACCATCAAAAACTGCTATGCAATCGGGCTTAAAAAAATATGACAAATGGATAATTGAATTTATAACAAAAAAACCAGGTATTAATCCTTTAATGGGATGGGAAAGCTCTTCAGATACATATTCAGAATTAAATCTTGAATTTAAAACAAAAGAGCTTGCTATTGAATATGCAAAAAAAAATAAAATTGATTATGAATTAATTGAACCCAAGACCAGAAAAATTAACAGAAAATCTTATGCTGATAACTTTAAAAATTAATGTATAAATTTTTTACACAAAAAAAATGGTTTTTGTGGAGTATTTTTGGATCATTATTAATATTAGTTTCAACATGGTATCAGGTACAACTTGATGTTCTTATTAATGAATGGTTTGGAGAATTTTACGATACATTACAAAAAGCTTTAACAACTCCTAATTCAGTTAGTGAAAAAGAATTTATTGGATATTTATTTACTTTTGCAAAAATAGCTGCTTTATGGATTTTAATTGCAGTCTTTACCGGATTTTTTACAAGTCATTGGGTATTTAGATGGCGAACTGCTATGGCTGATCATTATCATGGGCAATGGTTGAAAGCTAGACTGACAGAAGGTGCTTCTCAAAGAGTTCAGGAAGATACTTTAAAATTTGCTAGAATTATGGAAGGTCTTGGAACTGGTTTGTTAGATAGTGTGATGACCTTGATTGCATTTACACCAATTTTATGGGGATTGTCTAAACAAATTGATATATTGCCATGGATAGGTGAGGTTGACCATGCATTAGTTTGGGTAGCAATTATATCTGCTCTTGGTGGAACAGTACTTCTTGCCGCTGTAGGAATTAAACTTCCTGGAATTGAATATGATATTCAAAAAGAAGAGGCTGGTTATAGAAAAGAATTAGTTCATGGTGAAGATGATCCAATAAGAGCAGCACCACCAACAATTGGACAACTTTACAATAGAGTTAGAGGAATACACTATAAATCATATTTTCACTATTTATATTTTAACACAGTTAAATGGAGTTATTTTCAAGGAATGGTTGTTGTACCATATTTGGCTTTAGCACCAACTATAGTTACAGGTGCTATTACGCTTGGATTCGTTCAACAGATAACTAGAGCTTTTGGTAGAGTTGAAGGTTCTTTGCAATACCTAGTTAAAAGTTGGTCAACGATTGTAGAATTTATATCCGTTTGGAAAAGATTAAAAGAATTTGAAGCAAAACTATATTCATCTGAAAATGATATTTCTATTAAAATTTAATAATGAATCTAGATAAAGAATTAATTGATAAATTAGTTAATATTACTTCTAGTGCATCGATAGCATGCCACAAATATGTTGGTAAAAATGATAAAATCATTGCAGATAAGGCTGCAACTGATGCAATGAGAAAGAATTTAAATAAGCTGGATATTGACGGAGAAGTTGTGATAGGTGAGGGTGAATTAGATGAAGCCCCAATGCTTTATATTGGGGAAAAGTTAGGAACTGGTAACGGTCCAAGTATTGATATAGCTGTTGACCCTCTCGAAGGAACAAATTTTGTTGCCAAAAATTTACCTGGGGCACTGTCTGTGATGGCTATTACCTCAAAAGGAAATTTATTCAACGCTCCCGAAACTTACATGGACAAATTAGCTGTTGGAAAAGATGTGCCTTACGATGCTACAGATTTAGACTTTTCTATTGAAAAGAATATTAAAAACATTGCTGAATCAAAGAATAAAGATATTAGCAAAGTAACTGCCTGTATACTTGATAGACCAAGACATAAAGAAATAATTGACAAATTAAAAAAATTGAAAATAAATTTAAAACTATTATCGGATGGAGATGTATCGGGAGCTATCTTGGTTACAAGTGAAAAACATAATATTGATATATTTTTAGGTATCGGTGGTGGTCCAGAGGGTGTTTTAGCAGCATCAGCTTTAGATGCATTCAATTGTAAATTCCAAGGAAGATTTTTGTTTAAAACAGATGAAGATATTAGCAGAGCAAAAAAGATGGGAATAAAGGATTTGAATAGAAAGTATGATTTGAATGAAATAGTTCGAGGAGATTCTATTTTTTGTGCTACTGGAATTACGTCAGGCGATCTTGTTAATGGAGTTAAATTAGAAAATGGAAAATTTATTACTGAAACATTGGTTACACACAAAAACTCTATGATTAATATAGTAAAAAAAGAGGTACCAATTACTTGATTAATTGTATCATTTACAATAAAAGAGCAATTTTTGGTCCCTTCGTCTATCGGTTAGGACATATGGTTTTCATCCATAAAAGAGGGGTTCGATTCCCCTAGGGACCGCCATATTTGATGTATTTTGTTTATCTATTACTCTCAAAAAACAAAAATAGAACAATTTCTTATGTAGGATACACAAATAATATAATTAAAAGATTAAAACTACACAACAACTCAAAAGGAGCAAAATTTACGAGAGGAAGAAAATGGAAGCTGGCATACTATAAAAGATATGATAATAAAATTTCAGCTATGCAAGAAGAGTACAAATTAAAAAAAAATTACAAATTAAGAAGTAAGATTAAAAAAGGTTTATAAATTGAAAATCTCAATATTATTACCATTTAAAGAAAATTTTTCACCAAAATATCCTGGCGCAGTTTCATTATTTATTAATGATACATTAAAAATTAGTAGGTACAAAAAAGAAACTATTGTTTACGGAAATACTAATTTTAAAGTAAAATTTAAGTTAAAATATAAGAATATCACTATCAAAAAGAGCTTTTTTAAAAGTCAAAATAAATCTTATGTTGAGGAATTTGCTAGGTTAGAAAAAAAAAGAAAATCAGATTTAATCGAATTACATAATAGACCAATATATTTAAATTATTTACTTAAGTTTTTAGAAAAAAGAATTTACATACTTTATATACACAATGATCCACTAAAAATGAATGGATCAAAAACTATATCAGAAAGAATTTTTTTAATAAAAAATTGTTTTAAAATTATATTTAATAGTAATTGGACAAAAAGAAAATTTCTCAACGGCATGTCAAGTGAACACGCTAATAGTGAAAAATTAATTGTAGTTAATCAATCAGCAAAAAAAAGCAAAATAAATTTAAAATCTAAAAAAAAAATTATAACATTTGTAGGAAAACTAAATAAATCAAAAGGTTATGATATATTTGGAAATGCTATTATAAAAATTTTAAATAAATATAAGGATTGGTCTTCTATAATTGTTGGTGATGAACCTCGTCATAAACTGAAGTTTAATCATAAAAATTTAAATAACTTAGGATTTATAAATCACAATGAGGTTCTAAAAATTTATAAAAAAACAAGTATTTCTGTAGTTTGTTCGAGATGGGAAGAGCCTTTTGGCAGAACTAGTCTAGAGGCTGCAGCAAATGGTTGTGCGGTTATTATAAGTAATAGAGGGGGATTACCAGAAACAATAACGAACGGCGTAATATTAAAAAAATTAAATCACTTAGATCTATATAAAGAAATAGAAAATTTGATTAAGAATAATAAAAAAAGATCTAAACTGCAAAATTTATCTTTAAAAAATTTTTATTTATCACACACATATGTGTCTAAATTAATTGATAGCGTTAGAGACCAAAGATTAAAGCTAATCAAAAAATTTAATATAAAAAGAAAAATTATCTTAAGAATATTGCATGTAACAAATTTTAATGAAAGACATGATGGAAGATTGTTCTTTAATACTGGTAGAAGAATCAATAATGGTTTTATTAGACAAGGTAATAGTGTTTTAGAATTTAGCGATAGAGATATTCAAAAAAATTATAAATCTTATTCAGATCTATCAGGATCCAAGTCATTAAATGAAAAATTAAGGAAAACTTGTTACAATTTTAAACCCGATCTTATAGTTCTAGGTCATGCAGATCTAGTATCTGCAAATACACTGGGTGAATTAAAAGATGAATATCCATTTCTTAAAATAGCTCAATGGTTCCTTGATCCTTTAAATATAAAAGGTCCAGATTTTTCTAAAAACAAAAAAAGAATTTTAGATAAGTATAAGTATCTAGATGCAAACTTTATAACTACTAGCCCAGATGTATTAAATTTCTTACCTGATAATCATAAAAATTTTTTTATACCAAATCCAACAGATCCTTCTATTGAAACACTGAATAATTTTGATAAAGAATGTTCAAATGATGTTTTTTTTGCACTTAGCCATGGTGTGCATAGAGGCAGTTTAAAATATAGAGGTTTTGATGATAGAGAAAAATTTATTAGAAAATTAATAAGTATCACAAAAGACACTAGATTTGACATTTTTGGTCTAGATAACGTCCAGCCAATTTGGGCTGATCAATATTTCAAAACTATTTCAAATTCAAAGATGGGTCTAAATTTAAGTAGAGGTGATCCAATAAAATACTACAGTAGTGATCGTATAACACAAATAGCAGGTAATGGATTGGTAACACTAATAGATGAAAAAACAGGATATAGAGACTTTTTTAATGACAATGAAATGGTTTTTTACTCTAATATTAATGACTTATCAGAAAAAATATCAAAAATAAGTAATGATGAAAGATTGAGAAAGTTAATTGGAAGAAAAGGTAAAGAAAAATATACTAAATACTTTAATTCAAATTTAATTGCGGATTTTATTATAAATAAAACTTTTGAGATCAATAATAAAACTAAATATTTGTGGCATGATAAATGAAAGCTATTATTTTAAATTTATCTGCGTGGGCAGTTCTTCCTTTTATGGATACGATCGCAAAATATTTGTCTGCTGAATTATCTTTTTTTCAAATTACTTGGGCTAGATACTTTTTTACTGTCTTTTGGACACTTCCTTTTATGTTTGTTTTTTTTAGAAAAAAATTAACTTTGTCTGAAAATCCAAAATTGCAAATTTTAAGAGGATTAACTCTTTTTTTTGCTAATATTTGTTTTTTTTATTCGATTTCAGTTATATCTATGGCTAAAGCTTTGACACTTGCCTTTGTAGCCCCTTTGGTAACTACAGCATTATCTCCAATTCTATTAGGTGAAAAAGTTGGGCTTAGAAGATGGACGGCTGTTATAGTTGGATTTATAGGAAGTTTAGTTGTTATAAGACCAGGTTTTATAGAATTTAATTTAGCAACTATTGCAGCTTTAGGAACAGGATGTCTTTATGGTGTTTATTTAATAATTACTAGAAAACTTCACACTACAGATAATCCATTATTAACACTTTTGTTAACTGGTATAGTAGGGGCCACTATAGCAACATTCTTTGTGCCTATAGTTTGGGTTAACCCTACAAATGTACAGTGGTTGTGGCTTGCTATAATGGGTATTTTTGCATGTTTAGGTCATATCCTATTAATTTATTCTTTAAGATATGCTGATGCTTCTAAATTAGCACCATTTGGCTATTTTGAAATTATAACCAATATAATATTAGGTTATTATGTTTTTAAAGACTTTCCTGATCTATGGACTTTTTTAGGATTATTCATAATAATGTCTTCAGGCATTTACATATTTAGACGAGAAATAAATTATACGTAGTTTTAGTAAAGTAAATATAACTAACCTATAACTTGATATTTTACTTTAAATAATAGTTA
>MPMB02126197.1_pt1 | contig 15844 bp, 18 predicted proteins | sample 1617371 | NCBI WGS metagenome assembly MPMB02 (sample SAMN05944808, study PRJNA350692) | marine metagenome | biome: marine; feature: ODZ; material: water; isolation source: 300 m water sample filtered on 0.2 um supor filter | place: Pacific Ocean | collected 2012-04-08 | depth 300m m
CTGTTCACGATCTCGCGCCGAGCTATAAATCTCGAAATTCAGAGCGAAAATTATGAAAGACGAGGAGGCATATTTAGATATGGCAACGAGCCTTGAATGATTTGCAGCCTGAATTTCGAGATTTTGGCCGGCGAGCAATATTCTTGCTCTCTTCTTGCGGCGAGATCTTGAACAGGCTCTAGGCCGGGCTGTGCAGGTAATAAATTTCAGAGCCGTGATTGTATACCCAGAATCTGCGGTTTCGAGCCCTACACGAGTGTCAAAACTTGATACCATTGTAATATATTAAACTTGTTTGTCAAGTGTTGATGAGAAAGCGGGGCGAGGCCCTACACCAGACGGTGCGGGGCGAGGCCAGGTTTTTCAGTCAAAATTTAAGGAAAAGATTAGGAATTATTTAAGCAATCTAGTATCTGTACACTATTCATAAAATATTAATGTATAACTTTTGTATGTTGAGAACTCCAAGCGTAAAGTGTTACTGCGGTGGAAGCCGCAACATTTAAAGACTCGCACCTTGAACTAATGGGTATGGATATTAAAGTATCGCAAAGCTCACTTATTTTTTGACGAATACCTTTCGCTTCATTTCCAAGAATAAACACGCTTGGCTTGTCAAAAACTTCATCGGAAAGACTGTGTTTAGATTCGCCATCAAGGCCATAAATCCAAAATCCCTTATCTTTTAAATCACGAACAACCATATTTATATTCCCTATCTCAACAAGCGGAATGCGAAATGCCATCCCGGCAGAGACTTTAATCACCGTTCCTGTAACAGGCGCTTGTTTGTGCTGAGGAATGAGAACCCCAGAGACACCAAACGCGGCGGCCGAGCGTATTATCGCGCCAACATTATGAGGGTCCTCTATTTCGCCCAAAAGAAGCAAAGATGTGTCCGGAGTGATTTCAATATTATTGATAAACTCATCATAAGGCTGTATTAGTTTATTTAAAGATATGCGGCCAATAACACCTTGATGCGCCTGCCCGCGCAGGGCTGATAAACCACCAGTATTTTTAGATTTTTTATCGGAGCCCAGAGGTGAAACCTTAATACCCGCTTTCTTTACGGCAGATTGTAGCGCTCCGTCTTTGTTACCTTTTGCAATGGAAACTTTGTCAACAACTCCTGGTGCGTGAGTAAGCGCTTCCGTCAACGCATGTTTGCCATATATGTAAATTTTATTAGATTTAATCATTTTTGTTGGCGATGTAGGAGCGAGCGAACACCACCCACTACGCCCATCTCTACACTATTGACATATATATCTACTACATGAGATAATAACGACAGATCTCTTGGTTAATTATCGTAGCACAATAAGCGTGCATACCGAAAAGGAGGAGGATCTAACGATGAGCAAGTCAAGCCGTATTGCAATTGCTTTATCACTCTTTGCTGTCGCTCTGTCGGTTGCTTCTTTCGCAATCGATGAAAACTTGATTCCACTGCCCCATAAGTCGCACATAGCTTTGTTTGACGTATCAGCAGACCGTCATCTTAAGATTCCCGTGCCCGCTGAGGCATTGATTGTTTCGGATCAGTGGGGATACATAGCTGTGATCTTCCACGACTATCACGGAACGTCGACTCTCAACAAAATTATGATTTTTGGCGATGACGCGAGCGACGAACCTTACGGAAGAAAGAGTTTTGTGGCTGACGAAGTTGGATCAGAGGTATGGAAACTGTGGTCAGAACGCTTTTCGTTCAATCGTAACAAGGTAAGTCTTGCAGAGCCCCACGCGACAGTCATTCGTTTTTAGCTTTCGGTACTACCCATCAATTCGCGGGTGCCCCTAGGGGCGCCCGCTTTCTTTTGTCTATAGTAAAGTGGGTGTGCTGCGCGGAGCGCGCAGGAAATGCAAAGGTTTAAAGTTTAAGAGCTTAAAGATTTAAAGTTTAAAAAAACGTTGTTATAGAATTTAGATTTTCTTAATTTTGAATGCAGTTCGTTGGAAAAAATAAATAGCACGTAAAAAACATCAAGGTTCGGTCTTAATGTTTTTTAAATTCTTTAGTTATTTTAATTTAACGGCTGTGCCATAAGCCAACAATTCGGCTGCACCAGTAAGTACTTGCGAAGTAGTGAAGCGAATATTAACAACTGCATCCGCGCCCATATCCTCAGCCTCTTTATTCATTCGCTGCATTGACTGCTCTCGTGCCTCATTCATAGCTTCCACATATTCTTTTATTTCACCGCCAACCAGCGTGCGCAGTCCTGCCAAAATATCTTTTCCGATATGTTTTGCGCGAATGGTATTTCCACGCGCTATACCAAGCACTTTAACTATTTCCCTTCCAGGTATATTATCTGTTGTTGAATGTATCATCTTCGTTTTTTTTATCTTTTATACGCTCAAAGACAAGCGAGGTTAAGCTTATAATAATCCCAAATGCTACTAATCCCAATCCCCATTTAACGATAGCGGGAATTTCATCGGTACGAAAAAATTCCCCCACAGTTTCATATAACATAAACCCGAGCAAGAGAAACACGCCTATTCCCAACAACCACAATGCTATTTTATTTGAACCGGACATATTTTTATTAACGACGTGGAGTGAGCGCAATCTGAAAGTTTTATTTTACCATTTCCTAGCCGACTTCGTCAGGCTCGCTGTTTTGCTTGACAGTATGGAGGTATTATGCTACCATATATACTAGTTACGTAGAAGCTCCCTTTTCGCTTCTTTGTCGTTTTTAAATTCGCCTTGTGAATGTGTGCTTGCTTGTGGCACACTACCCATTTTTCTGCAATAAACATGGAGAGCGTATTCTTTCACTGTTTCTTCCTCGTGTTTGCGGTTCAAAGAGCGAACAAAACTAAAACAAGTGTAGCATCTTTTGTGCTGTGCGTCAAGGGTTGCAGAAACGAATATGTGCGCATGCCAGGACTCGAACCTGGGACCTCGTCATTATCAGTGACGCGCTCTAACCAGCTGAGCTACACGCGCAAGTGTAAGAATGGTAACAAAAAAGACCTTGGCTTTCAACGATTTGTGCTCGCTCTGACAATGTGTCGCAAAAATTTGGGAAAATGCTATTATTGTACTTGGTCTTTAAATAGATATTGGAGGAATGGGAGCAATGCGCAATGCGTCGTCTTAAATTAGGCATTTGGTCCAATCGAGGTAGTATGCGAGAGAGAAAAAGTTCAGCACGACCAAAGGGTGTTAAAAGGAGTCCGGATTTCAGTGAGGAAAAATTGGCTAGATTGCGGAAAAGAAGAAGAGAACGCCAATTGGATGGTTTCAAAAAAATGTCCGAGAAGGCTCGAAAGAGGATTTTGAGGGAACGACGAAAAAGAAAAAATTTGATGTCATTACTCTTCACACAGATATGCTTGAAAAAAAGTTAATCTGACGTTTAAATCGTCTCGCCTAAATCGTCTCGCCAAAAGCGAGACGATTTTATTAACGACGTAGAGCGAGCGCAATGAGAAAGTGAAGCGAAGCCGAGTCTGACTCGGCGAAGCGGAATTTTCTCATTGCCGAGTCGAGGAGTTAACAAAGATTCAATACCTCGTGCCTTTAGGCCGAGGAACCTTTATTTTAACATGCTCTACTGCCCCGACTTAAGTCGGGGCGGTTTTTTAAATTATTGAAACTATTGAAGTCGGACGAATACATTCAATAGTCTTTTTTGTGTTATTATACGAAAGTGAAAAACACTAATGGAAAAATTGTATTGGCGCACTGCGGCTTCTTTGATTATAAATGCAGAGAAAAATATAGGGAAAATTCAAAAGAAGTTTGTGAATTGGCAACAAAAAAAGACTACGTAGATATTATTGAACTTGATGTAAGAAAATCAAAAGACGGAATTATTTATTGCTATCATGGAAATTGGTTTTTTTATAATATAAGCAGTAAATTCCCTAAAGATTTTTCTACCTTGAAACAAAAATATAACGTGGATTCATTAAAAGATGTACTTAGCGTTATAATAGAGGATAAAATTATTTTTCTTGACATCAAGGATACAAATGTAACCAGAGAAGATATACTGAGTTGTTTTAAAAATAAAAAATTAAAAAAGATAATACTTGGCAACAAATCACCTTCATACTTAAAGAGGTTCTATTCTATGCCGAACAATTTCGTAAAAATATTTAATGGGAACATTTTTTGTAAATTCTACAACTTAAAAAAACTCAAGAAAGATAATTTTCGGTATTTTGAAGTTGTTTTTCCGTTTCAAATAAGCAACGACATAATTAAAAAAACTAGAGATAATTCACCGGAGTTCAGGTGCGCTAGTTTGTTTTTTAAAAATAAGAAAAGTTATTTTAAAAAAATAAACAAATACAACGTAAAACACATAACGAGTGATTTTTTGTGATAATATATGGATATGAATCCCGTAGCAGAAAATGGCACAAGTACAAGCAAAGCTAATCACTGTGGGAATACCTGCGGTAATTTTTAATAAAATTTAAAAGTTTAAAGATTTAAAAGTATAAGATATGACTCAAAAAACAATTGGAGTTTATCCCCACACCTTTTATACCGTAGCGTCAGTATTTTTTATCTATATACGCACTAAATAATTTATGGGCACAGCAATACACAATAATGAGGACATAACAATACCGCAAAAAAATGACGGTATAAAAGGTGTGGGGATATATCACAAAGGCTGTTTGGACGGTACTGCGGCGGCGGCAGTGCTTCTTAAAAAATTTCCAGATGTTCTGCTACGCCCTCTTTCTCATCGATATAAAGAGGAAGATCTAAATAACATAGTAGAAGAAACAGACAACGAGGCAATTGTGTATATTGTGGATTTTTCATTGCGCGAAGGACATTCGGAAAAATTGATTGAGAAAGTCAAAGAAGTCGTAAATATTGACCATCATATTGGTTCAGAGGAAAAGCTAAAAATTCTGGATAAAAACTATTCTAATTTCTCTTTTGTTTTTAACAACGAACGATCAGGTGCATCGCTTACGTGGACTTACTTTTTTGGAGAAAAAGATATTCCGCAATTAGTAAAATATATTGAGGATAGCGATATCTGGCGATTCACATATGGAGATGATACGCGATACGCTGTAAGTTATCTATATCAATTTTCTGGACACCCGGAAAAAATGCTTGACTATGTAAACGCGTCAGAAGAAGAAATAGAAAAAATTCTTATGGATGGAAAAATGATTAAGGAGTATCGGGACGGACAAAGAGATGTTCTGTTGAGGGATGTGAGTCCGATAAATCTTAAGATTAAAGAACATGTTGTCCCAGTTCATAATACGCCAGAATTTTTGCGTTCAGATGTAGGCCATGTACTTGCAACACAACTTGGAAAAACTGTTGCTACTTTCGTAATTAACGGAGATACAGTTAAGCTACATTTCCGAGGCAACGATGAGCACGACCCGTCGGCGCTTGAATTGGCAAAAATACTTAACGGTGGAGGGCATCGGAATGCCGCGGCGGCAAGTGTGACGCTTGGTGAGTTTTTTGAGATGGTGGAGAAATAGAAAAGGCCCGACGCGCGTGTCGGGCCTTTTGGGTTGTGAGCGGGTTTATTGTGGATATAATTCCGCCCCTCCGTTATGTAATAACGCTGCTTCCTGGAAGATGAGTGTAACTACCATAAGTACGGCAAATACAAACAACACCCGGAAGAGCATACTGTGAAACATATCTCCGATTATCTGAATCATTTAGACCTCCTTTTCATTTCACACGCACAAGATGGTACGGCCCGTCTTTTTCATAACCGCAATCATGCTTCTTGCCTGTGTAGTCTTCAACAGATAGACATACCCCTTCTGACCAAGATTTATAAACCGTCGGAAGTTTGGCATACCATTCGACATACCACAAAGCAACCAAGAAAAAACAAATTGTTGTTATGAATGTTGTTAATGCGTAAGTCTTGATTATCATTCTCATTCTAAACCTCTTTCCAGATTTACTGGTAGTTGATGATTGCCGAGATGACCACCAAGAGAAAGATTATCGTTTCCACGACAAACCCTTCGATGTACGCATTTCGGGTTTCTTTTCGAAATCTGCAAACTGACTCTAGTTGCATTAGATGCTTCCTTTCTTCGTGTCAATTTTTTTCTCTGCTTTCGTTATACCATATAATAAACCTATATGTCAATACCATAAAATCCCCTTATTTGAGGGGATTTTTGGGGTTTTTTCACAACCTAGAGAAAACTGTACCGCAAGGTCTGCAATGTCCGCAAGGTCCGGCCTTTTCCCGTCGCTTCGCTCCTCCTCAAGGCCAGACCTGGTACAGATTCCTACTAGCTAGTTTAATATTCTTTCTTTTGTTCCGCTCAGTCTTGTCAGAGACAAGACTTTCAGTCTTTCCTGAATGTCAAATTGATTTTAAAAGATACGCAATTATTATCTATAATCCTGTTATTCGCTTGTGACAAAAAACAGGAATCGCCTAGTAAGCTAATCATCTCACGACAGTGCGATGATTAGCGTTTTACTTTGGAATTGATCCACGACCAGCTTCCGCTAGCCGTGCCTTGTTACGACTTTATCCTTGTTACCGAATTTACCTTAGGCCCTCCACTTTGCATACAAGCACAAAGTGACATTTAACATTTGACAAAACAGTCAAAGGTCTCCGCCAAAGGCGGAAAATGTTCCGCTTTGTTTGCTTGCAAACAAAGTGGAGGGACTTCGGGCACTCCCGGCTCCCTTGACATGACGGGCGGTGAGTACAAGACTTGGGAACGTATTCACCGCGGTATATCTGACCCGCGATTACTAGCGATTCCGACTTCATGAGGTCGAGTTTCAGCCCTCAATCCGAACTGAGGCCACTTTTAAAGGATTAGCTCAGGGTTACCCCGTCGCAACCTTCTGTAATGACCATTGTATCAGGTGTGCAGCCCAGGACATCAAAGGGACATGCTGACCTGGCGTCATCCCCACCTTCCTCCAACTTACGCGGCGGTCTCGCCTGACACGTATAACAGACGATAGGGGTTGCGTTCGTTTCCCCACTGAAGGGAACAGCTCAAGCCACGAACTGACGACGGCCATGCATCACCTGCCCTAATGTCCTTGTGAGAAATATCAAGTCTCCTTGATACGTCATTAGGGTTTCAAGTCCTGGTAAGGTTCTTCGTTTATTGTCGAATTAAGCCACCTGATCCACCGCTTGTGCAAGTCCCCGTCTATTCCTTTGAGTTTTAAGCTTGCGCTCGTACTTCCCAGGCGGTTCTCTTAACGCGTTAGCTTCGCCTCCCAGAGGGTCGATACTCCAAAAAGCTAGAGAACATCGTTTAGGGCGTGGACTACAGGGGTATCTAATCCCTTTCGCTACCCACGCTTTCGTGTCTCAGCGTCAGAAATGCGCCAGTCTATTGCCTTCGCTTTTGGTGTTCCCCATGATATCAACGGATTTCACCCCTACACCATGAGTTCCATAGACCTCTCGCACTCTCAAGTTTCACCGTTTCTTTCGCATTTCTCCGGTTAAGCCGGAGGCTTTAACGAAAGACTAATGAAACCGCCTACACACCCTTTACGCCCAGTAATTCCGGATAACGCTTGGGGCTCACGTATTACCGCTGCTGCTGGCACGTGATTAGCAGCCCCTTATTCCTGACCTAATGTCAATCCGCATCACGCTATGCGCGATACGGCTAGGCTTTAGGAAATTAGGCTTTAGGCTTTAGGAAACATTTTCGCCAAAGGCGAAAATGTCCTAGTGCCTAGTGCCTAACGCCTAGTGCCTAACCGCATCACACGCAGTGTGATGCGGACTTCTTCAGTCATAAAAGATGTTTACGTCCCGAAAGACTTCATCCATCACGCGGCGTCGCTCCGTCAGGCTTTCGCCCATTGCGGAAGATTCTCGACTGCGGCCACCCGTAGGTGTATGGGCCGTTCTCAGTCCCATCGGTGGGGGCCAGGCTCTCACCTCCCCCAAGCGTCATAGCCTTGGTAGGCTTTTACCCTACCAACAAGCTGATACTCCGCAGGCCGCTCCCAAAGCGAAAAATCTTTACCGAGCACTACTTTTTGAAAATGACTTGACAAATAAAAAATAAGTTGATATAATGTACTACAGCATTCACATCCACAACTGAAGCAAGGAGTAAGAAGATGAGATTTCACATCGTGGCATCCCTTAAGACGAGCACTGACTTCAAAATAGTCGGTACGGAAATTGAGGTTAGCAGAATGGCAGTCCTTTTGAAACAAGTTACAGAATTCATTGAGAGCGAGATTCGCAAAGAACCACCTGATACAAAACTACTTTCAGTTTCTCACACGAGATACTAACGAAACTCCATCCAAATGCACGAAGCCGATATGGTCTCGTGTTTTATTTTTTATTTATCACTTCCAAAAAGTAGAGCTCGGACTATCGGGAATTACCTCACCTTTCGGTGAGCTATGCCCGACTTTGGGGTGCGTTCCTACGTGTTACTACCTCGTCTGCCGGTGCCCTTGCGGGCCCCTTGACTTGCATGCCTTATCCACGCCGCCAGCGTTCATCCTGAGCTAGGATCAAACTCTACAAAAAAAATAGAGAACTTGATCACACCAAAATGTGCATACTCTACACATCCTGGGTCCCGATGCTCTTTTAGAGATCGAGATCCCGACTCTCGACACAAGGTCGAAGCGTCGGGACTAGGATCAAACTCTACAAATAAATATGCCAAAGGCATATTTAACAATTGTGATACACCTATGGCGTATCACTAAGCGGAACAAAAGAAAGAATATTATTTTCTTAAGAACCTATTAGACTTCTTGCAAAACCCTTCCTACTGCAATTTCTTATTTATTGCTGCAACTTCGTCAAGTTTCGCAAAATGTCTCTCGGTGTACCTACAGTACACCATCAAGTCATTTTACTCACTTTCCTTGTTTCGCTAATAAATAAGAAATTTCGTAACGAAAGAGGTTTTGCAAGAAGTCTATTTAATTTTGATGCATTAAGTTGTCAAGGTTCACCACAAAAGTGCCACACAGCACTTCAAGAACTATTATATATATGCGATATATGATGTCAACCCCCACACCTTTCAAATTTGACTTTTTATCAATGTGTGTGATACGATTAAGGTAGTAGAAAAATTTGCTCTTTTTGTTAATTAGAGATGGGAGACTTGTTATGACTATACTGTGTAAGGATAAGAAATTGAGGAGAAGTAATATACTTGGGATGATACCCTGGATAATTATTTATGGTTCAATCTTATCATTGGGGGTATTTTACTTTTTCATACCGTGACGAAATAGTTGCCTACAATCATGCCCAAAAAACTCAGTTGTCCGTCAATTGTACAACACACTGACGACGGCATTCTGTTCTCGGTGTTGGTTATCCGAGATACCACTATTGGCTCGGCCATAAAGTCTGCTGAAATAAACGTTTGCCGAAATTTCGACAGGACCCGCATCGCTTGACGATGCGGGTCTTTTTCTTTTTTTTTGTTTTGTGTAGAAAAAACCGTCTGTTAGAACGGTTTTTTGGTTGATGAACTGCTCAAAGAAAATACTCAAAAGTCAAAGACTTTACGGACTGCGGCGCAGATGCGCTCCTCGCTTGGGATATAATCCAGCTCTTGACGGAAGTATGGTGTCGGAACATCATATCCAGTCACGCGTTTTATTGGCGCAAGCAGTGACGTACTTTCAGTATAGAGTCTTTTTTTGTAGGATTAGCAAGTTTTTCCGCTCGTTCTTGTAAAGACGAAAGTTCAGCCTCCATGCTCTTTTTCTTCACTTCGCCAGAAGGTGCGAGGTTGTGTTGTTCAGGCGCTATGCTCCCTTTCTTCTCCTCACCAAGAGGCTCGGGATTGTGTTGTTCAAATGATTCAAACATATTATGTATTCCGCTTTAGTTGCGCGATGGTAACCAAAAGTGGACTTGCTAGGAATAAAGACGAGTATGTACCGGCGAGAACGCCGATTGCGAGTACGAGTACGAAATTTTTTGTTGCCGCGCCGCCGATGAAAAAGAGCGCAAGTAGAACAAAGAGCGTGGTGAGTGATGTGTTGATAGAACGAGTGTATGTTTGCCTCAAGCTCTCGCCTACTGTTTCTGTAAATGTTGCTTTTGATTTAGATTCTTGGTTAAGTCGTAAATTTTCTCGCACGCGATCAAACACGACAATTGTGTCGTTTACTGAATAGCCTAAAATCGCAAGCAGCGCGGTCACAAACAATACGTCAATCTGCGCGTCTATGAAGCGGCTTCCTAAAAATGCAAAAATGCCAGTTGGAATAATTATATCATGGGCAAGCGCAACAATCGCGGCAACACTATAATGCCAATGCGAAGCGCCGCGGCTTATGCTTTGCACGCTTCCGTGAGAAACTTTTCTAAATGCAAATGCTACAAACAAAATAATTCCTAAGAGCACGAGGGCGATTGCGATCCATGCTTTTGTGCGCAATTCATGTCCGATTGATGGGCCGACTAAACTGTATCGTTTTTCTGTTACTGATTGTGTGCCGTCTTCTGAAAGAGTTGAGAATAATAAGGCGCGCCTTTCTGTGTCCAATTCTTTTGTTCTGATGACAAGTCCGTCTTTGTCCGTTTCTTGTACTAATACTGCTTCAAAACCAACGCTCTCAAGGACTGTTTTCACGTCTTGGGCAGGAGGACGCTCTTCTGTGTAGGCAATTTCAATAATTGTGCCGCCGGTAAATTCAATGCCAGGATTTAGTCCCCAAAAGAATATTGAAAAAATTGAAAAGACGGCCAGTGCGGCTGAGAGAATGAAGAATTTGGTTTTGTGTTTTATTATGAACATGATGCGAGTCTACGTATTTTGTATCTATATTTAATTCTCTTTAGCATACGTCGTTTTGTTAAAGTTCGCAACTTGTTTAGAGGTTGAACCTTTAAATGTCAGTTTTGGAGTTTCATGGTACTGCGTGATTCGCCGCAAGGCCGGACCTTGTAGGGTAGGTTTTCCACAGGTTATCCCCATACAAGGCCGGGCCTTGCGTTAAGAAAAACCCCCTCGCCTTTCGATTCGGGGGTTGGTTAATTGGGAGCTAAGATTCTGGAATTAATTAATTAGGAGCTAAGATTTAAAATGCCTTGTTTACGCCGCGGCTTTGGTGGGTAAGTCGGTGGGCAGATTGTTATTGGAGAAAACGCGACAACCCGCATCCCAGCAACCGATACCAAGCCGGACGACGCGTACATCCCACCCGCGAAGACCAGCACGCCAGTAAGTGTGGACCACAAAAATCTCGTTGTCTACACCGCGAACGTAGAAGATGCTCGCGTAGCCGTTTACGAGTAAGCCGTCCTCCTTTTTCTCGCCATTCTTCTGGCGTTTTAGCATTTCCGCAAGATGTGCGCAAAAGATACTTACATCCTCAAAGACGTGGCAGTCTCTGAGTTCCGCGCGTATCTCGTCGTCCGTTAAGGGCTTCTGGAGGTCAAACGCAGTAAATATCGCCTTCGGTGTTGACTTTACCAATGAGACAGCCGGGAGAATGTGCTTCCAGAAACCGTCCCCCGCGTAGAGCTTGACGCCAGTCACGAAGAACACCTTGGGGTTGAACTTCTCACTGCACGCTGGGATTGATATGGTGCCGACGAAATGGAGATGTCCAAACAGGTTCTCGCCACGATTGAATTTGTCGAGCCAATGAAGCCATTGTCGCCCATCATTACCCGAGAGATTCATAAAAAGCTTGATGACTTGTTCTCGAGCTTCGCCTGGTATTATGCCAGATGCTTCTTTTGGCCAATCACCACCTAGACCTAGTCCTTTTGACATGTGATCAACTCCTTTCTATCCTATTTATCTGCCAACGAGTTTCCCGCACTGTGCGGGATTTGCTATGGCAAATGTGTTTCAAAATCTGCGTGTATTGTGCCGTAGATGGTGCTGTTTTGTCAAGGGATCGCACGATAGTGAGTGGTTGACGGACGGCGTCCTTTTGACGCCGCCCGTCGTAGGATGGCTTTTCGTTATCGGAGTTAAGATTTTGCGCCGAAGAGGAATCTGGTTATGCCTTGAGGGGTATTTTCTGATGATATTGCCAGTAATAGAGTTCTCGTCACGCTAATCGCTGTAATCATTGATATTAAAACACCAATGCCGAATACGAGGGCAAATCCTTTAATTAAGCTTGTGCCAAACCAAAAGAGAATAATTGCTGTGATGATGCTTGAGATATTGCTGTCGCGAATCGCAAGCCACGCGCGAGAGAATCCTTCGGTAATAGCCAACCGGACATCTGTGCTTGTTTGTGTTGCGTCCGTGTTGTTCTCGGCGCGCGAGCGTGAGCGAGTGCGCAATTCCTCTTTCATGCGCTCAAAAATTAAGACATTCGCGTCAACTGCCATACCTATTGAAAGTATAAAACCAGCGATGCCAGCGGCTGTTATTGTCACGGGAATGATTTTAAAGAGCGCGAGCATGAGCGCGATATAAATTCCGAGAGCAATAATCGCTATTAAACCAGGTAGCCTATACCAAAGAAGCATAAATATTGCCACGGCAATTAATCCTACTATTCCTGCTTTAATACCCTGTGTTTTTGCCTCTTGCCCAAGTGTAGAGCCGATTGTTTGGCTTGAAAGTAATTCAATCGGTACTGGTAACGCTCCAGAGTTTAAACGCCCTACTAATTGTTTTGCTTCCTCTTTGGTAAACACGCCAGTAATTTCCGCGCTGCCGCCGCGGATCTCTTGTTGGATAACCGGCTGTGAGATAGGAGCGCCATCAAGATAAATCGCAAGAATTTTTCCTATATTCTCGCCGGTAATTTCCGCGAAGAGGTCTGCGCCATCTTTGTTAAAATCAAGTAATATACGCGGAGCTCCTGTTGTTTGATCAAAACCAAGTGTTGCTTTTTGCAAGAAGCGACCGGTTAATTCAGTTGTGGTAAATAACTCATCAACGTTTGGCAAGTCAGCTTCGGATATTTCTTCACCTTGTTGTAGCGTTTCCTTAAATGTTTGCAGTTTATTTAAAATGTTTTCTTTTTCTGGGCCATCAGGGCGTTCAAGGCGAAACTCAAGAAGTGGAGTTTGTCCGATCATTGCTGTGGCTTGATCTATGTTTGTTACGCCAGGCAATTCAACAATAAGGCGTTCGTCTTGCGTGTCTGAAATGATACCCGCTGTTCTTTCAATTTGGACATTTGGTTCAGCAACGCCAAACAAGTTGATGCGGCGTTCAATTACATCGCGGAGCGCGCTCATTGCGTCGCGTACTTCTTCCGGGGCTACTCCGGAAACATCAGCGCGGTATACTAAGTGTGTTCCGCCGGAGAGGTCAAGTCCAAATTTGAATGGGAAGCTTGTGCCTTCTTGCTGTTCGGATTGTTCGGAAGAAAATATAAAATATCCGACTAATATGCCGGCAAGAAGTAATACAATAGCTAGTAGGCGGATTTTAAGCATGATTTTTGTATTGTATATTGTATCAAAAGAGCGTCTTTTTCTATACCTTGACAAAGCCATTGGGGCGTCTTTGTGACCTGCTTGCCAAAAGGTAAGCGGGTTTTCTTTTTCGGCTAAACCCCCAAAATGCGGGCACTTTAGGGGTTTAGCTTCTTTTCTTGACTGGATGAACGCAGACTTTTGCCGTGGTAGCCATAATCAGCTAAGGTAACTAGCTTGTGTAGAGTTGAAGCCGCCGAAACGCTCTGCGTTTCGGCGGCTTTTGTGTTTTATTCTTTTTGTTCTTGGGGTGTGGGTTTTTGGTATTTTTGATAGAGGGAATGGATAGCGACGCTTACTATTCCTCCTAATATTAGTCCTCCGAGAATATCAAGTGGCCAATGTACGCCGGCGATGACGCGTGAAGTACCGACTAACAGAGCGCCGAGTACGAAAAGCCATGCGGTGGGTTTGCTGTAATAGAAAAGTCCCGCCGCTAGCGCAAAGGCAATTGTTGTGTGTCCTGAAGGGAAAGAGTCGTAGTCTCCGTGTTCAAACAGGAGATTTATTCCGTCAAGAACGAGAAATGGCCTTGGGTTTGGATAAAGCGTGTTTATAATTTGTGAGATGCCCCATGCGACGAATATTGAAATGAATAATATTAATATTCGTTTTATGCTGTTTAGGCCGTTTTCTTTTTTTGATAGGAAGAAAACCGCGGCTCCTGCTATGAGCCAAAAAAGGAGATATTCTGCGGAAAAGATAAGAAGTGTGTCAAGAATTGAAAACTTTCCTGCGAGGTTGTTTAAAGAGAGGAATAAGGATTCGTTTGTCATGTAGTTAATTGTAACAAATTTTTCTCTACTAACGGTGATTTTTAAAAAAAGAGCGCCAGCCACTAATGTGACGACGCTCCTTGTTTTTTTGGGTACGGCGGTAATACACCCCCTTTTGTCTGGTTAAAATCTATTGATTCGATAAGATGTTTCGGTAAGGTTACCAGCCTATTCTAAGTGATCATATCCCTTTTTTTCGAGGCTATTGCCCCTACTCTGCTTTGGAACTTTCACATCCGATTTTCAACGTCTTATTGGCTTATTCAAAAGCCTTGATATCAATGTCTTCACAGTATACCAGCTAACTATATATTTGTCAACCCCCTGGCAAGACAAATGGACAAAGAGGGTTCAGTTTTTTAATAATACTAAAAGATTTCTAAACAATACTGCAACGGTAATTGGTCCGATGCCGCCGGGGACTGGGGTAAATAAGGATGCTTTTTCTGCGCAAGTTGGATCAATGTCGCCTTTTAATGTGCCGCCTTGTTCAGAAGTACTTGCGCTGAGCGCAGTCGAAGTGCCCGCGTCAAGGAGTACTACCCCGCTTTTCACCATATCTGGCTTTACGAAATGAGGTCTTCCTGTGCCAGAAAGAATGATGTCAGCGTTTAGGATGTGGTGTTCGGGATTTGGAGTTTTGCTATCAATAATTTGCACATTGCCTTGGTGGCGTTCAAACCATATCGCGGACGGCTCCCCCACAAGTCTCCCCTTTCCGATTACAACAATGTTTTTGTTGCCGGTGAAGACATTGTGTTGGAGTAAAATTTCTTTTATTGCGCCGACGACTGGCGGCATGATTGTTGAGTCGCCATTTTTAAATAATTCAAATGCTTTTTGAGAGAGCACGTCAACATCATGCGATACGGGTATACTGTTCAAGACAGCGGTTTTGTCTATGTGGTTTGGGAGTGGAAGTTGTACTATGATTCCTCCCCTTTCATTCTTTAAGCTCTGTATTTTTTCAATAATTTCTTCTGTGGTGATGTCTTCGTTTAATGTGTGTTCGGTGACAGTGATTCCGATTGCTTCGCCAAATTTCTTTTTTTGCTGGATGAATTTTTGGGTTACGGGATTCTCCCCCACAGAAATTATAAAGAGTTCGGGCTTCTCTTTTGTGTTTGTGCTTGTGTTTGTGGCGCTAATTTCCTGTTTTAATTTTTCTTGAATATTTTGCGCGATTTCTTTTCCGTTGATGAGCATGTGTTTAGTATAAAGTAGAAAGTGTAAAGTATAAAGTATAAAAGCGCGGTTTGTGTGCCGCGCTTGGTGCTTTTTTGGCTCAAGGTCTTAGTTTTTGAAATTACATCTTTTTCGTTATATAACAATACAGTTTATAAACGAAAAAAAAGACGATGACCACAAATACATACGAAATTGAAAGTGACAACCAATACGAGAACTGACAATCAGAGGTTTGATGGGTAGAACACCATGGATATATCTTCAGAAAGAGGAATAGGTTTAAAAAGACAGCAAAAAAAGAGCTTAAAACTGCTAACAACAGGAGTTTTGTTGACATCGTCATGGCAAATTTCCTTTTGTGTTTCTGGTGTTTCCGATTTCTTCTGGGTTGTAGGATACTATGTTCTTAAAATATTGTCAACTTTTTGGGGCGATTTTGCGGAATATGCAATAAAG
>MPMB02064302.1_pt1 | contig 15808 bp, 16 predicted proteins | sample 1617371 | NCBI WGS metagenome assembly MPMB02 (sample SAMN05944808, study PRJNA350692) | marine metagenome | biome: marine; feature: ODZ; material: water; isolation source: 300 m water sample filtered on 0.2 um supor filter | place: Pacific Ocean | collected 2012-04-08 | depth 300m m
AGGTGAAATAAACAGCGTTGTTGACATGACCCATCGAGTCAACATCGCGAAAAATGACTTCCAGATTATGGGTAAAAGGGAAGCTATCTGCGTTCAAGTGTGTTGTTCTCCCATCGAGGCAAGCCAGCGCGCGGCGCTGCGATTGCGCGTGGCGCGCTGGCTTTCGGGATTGTAACATAATGAATCAACTTCCCGGGTGCTTGCCCACGGCGCTGCGCTCCATTATAGTTGCGCGGGAACGATGATGGCAGTTGACGAACGCGTCGAGGGTTTCTCTCCGTTTCGGGAAACTGTCTCGCGCGGCAGATCGCGATAGACAGAACCGGAAAGGTGCGGAGCACTTGACGGAGCGCGAATGGATGAACTTCGATGACCTGACTGCGCGCGCAGAGCAGGCGCGCAAAACGCTCGCCGCTGAACGCCAGTCCGCCACTATGCCGTTAAGGTACCTGCGGCAGCAGGCTCACCACACCGCCCCGGCGTCCGCGCTGAATGAGACGCCATCGGTGCTGGTGGCCGAACGGAGCACCTAGAGTTTTTCGTTCGGAAGCATGTCCGTCCACATAATGCGAACGCGCCCGTCGGCGAGCACGTAAGAATCCGGCACGCCCCACGCGGGGTGCTCATGCTCCTGAGTGATTCCGGTTTCTGCCTCGGTTATCCAATCGACGCCGTCGCTGCTGGTTGCGGTGCGGATGCTGCCTTTCCCGGAATCCGGGCCTCCGGGCGGAATCTCGGTGCAGTACATGCGCCAACCGCTCTCGGTGCGCACCAGTGTCAGGTCGGCGCCGGGCGGAGTGCGCGCCTGCACTTTCTCAAAGGTGACGCCGTCGGCTGATTCCCACACATCCATACCCATGGACGTCACGTACAGGCGCACGCGGCCATCAGCGAGGATGATTGCATCAGGGCTGACGCCCTCCGGGCCGAGCGCATCGTGTTCGGCGGTAAGCGTCCAGACGCTTTCCGGAAGGCTGGTGGGCGTGGTGGCCGCCGTCTCCGTTGGCGGCGGTTCGATCGCCGGTTGCTGCTGTTCTACCGCGGCGGTTGTCGGCTGCTGCTCCACTTTGGTTGCCGCCATTCGAGTTTCAGGGCCGCCGCACGCGGCCAGCAGCGCGGCTGCAGCCAGGCAAAGCACCGTAGGTATTATCTGGTTGCGTACAAACATAATGTTCCAGCCTCTGATTTGCTCGCGCTTGACGAACGCTTTGTGTTTTGGTTCACTGGTGTCATGATTTTCGATTATGTTCTATTTCGGCTTGGTCGGCATCAGCACATGTAGATGAGCGCGGCCTCGTTGAAGCCGCTGACTTCCGCCGCAATCGCTGGCGCTGCCACCGCCAGCGCCAGCGATTGCGGCGGGGAAGGGGGGTGAAACCTGTCCACCTCGTCAGTTGCCATGGCAGCGATTATAATGGGCGCGGGGCGCATCAGGTTGTGCGGTGCATTCGCCATAACTGACGACGAGTGGGCAAGCGCGCGAAAACACGCGTCTTTTCCGACCAATAGCAGGGGAGTGATATCGTAATTCTTGCACATGACACTGGCGAAGATTAGGGAACGCGCGCAGGCGCTGCACGCTGATATCCACGCTCACAATCACCGCTATTACGTACTGCAGTCCCCGACAATATCGGACGGGGAGTTCGATGCCCTGCTGCGCGAATTGCGGCAGTTGGAGGAGAAGCATCCCGAGCTGGTTACAGCCGACTCGCCTACGCAGCGCGTCGGCGGGCAACCATCCGAGAAGTTCGAGAAAGTTCGTCATACGGCGGCGATTTTCAGTCTTGGCAACGCCAACGGAGCGGAGGAGACGCGCGCGTGGTTCGAGCGCATCGCGCGTCTGGACGAGCGCGTCGCGGCGGCCGCTTTCGCGGTCGAGCCGAAGATCGACGGCCTGACGGTTGTGCTGCACTATCGCGATGGCGTCTTCGTACGCGGCGCGACGCGCGGTGATGGCGAGGTCGGCGAGGATATAACCTCCAACCTGCGCACGTTGCGCACGCTGCCGCTGCGCATTCCCGCCGATGCGGCCGCTGCGCCAACCGCCCCGCGCATGCTGGTGGTGCGCGGCGAAGCCTACATGCCCCGGCGCGCTTTTGCGCAGTGGAATGAAAGGCTTGTGGCGCAGGGCGAGCGCACCTACGTCAACCCGCGCAACGCCGCTTCCGGCGCGCTGCGCCAGCTCGACCCGCAACTAACCGCCCGCCGGCCGATTGCGCTGCTGTGTTACGGTCTGGTCGCGACAGAGGGCTTCGTGGCCAGCAGCCAGTGGCAGGCTCTGGAATACCTGCGCGCGATGGGCTTTCCGGTGGCCGATATCTCGCGGCGCTTTTCCGGCCTCGATGACGCCATCGCCTATTGTGAGCGTTGGGCTGCGCGGCGCGATTCGCTTGATTATGAAATTGACGGCATGGTGATAAAGATTGACGAGCTGCCGCTGCGCTCCGCGCTTGGCGTGGTGGGAAAGGACCCGCGGGGCGCGGTCGCCTTCAAGTTCCCGGCGCAGCAGGTCATCACCAAGCTGCGCGAAATCGGCGTCAACGTCGGCCGTACTGGCGTGCTCACCCCGTATGCGCTGCTGCAGCCGGTGGAGGTGGGCGGAGTGACGGTTAAGCAGGCCACGCTGCACAACTTTGACTTCGTGGCCGAAAAAGATATCCGCGTGGGCGATCGCGTGCTGATAAAGCGCGCCGGTGAGGTCATCCCCTACGTGATCGGCCCGCTGCCGCAGGCGCGCACGGGAAAAGAAACGCACTTCGAGCCTCCCGCAATCTGCCCGAGCTGCGCGCAGGCGCTGACGCAGCCGGTGGGCGAGGTGGCGCTCTATTGCGTCAACGCGGGCTGCCCGGCGCAGCGCGTGCGCAATCTGGAGCATTTCGTCTCGCGCGCCACGCTGGAGATAGAAGGTTTCGGCGAGAGTGTGGCCGCGCAACTCGTCGAGTCCGGCCTGGTGGAGGACGTGGCCGACATCTTCGCGCTCAGCGAGGCGCAGCTGATGCAACTGGAGGGTTTTGCTGAGAAGAAAGCACGCAGCCTTCTCGCCGCCATCGAAGGGGCCAAGCAGCGGCCGCTCGAGCGGCTGCTTTCCGCGCTCGGCATTCGCGGCGTGGGAGCGGTCGCCGCCCGCGCGCTGGCGGTGCGCTTCGGCTCGCTGAACGCACTGGCGGGGGCGACGCTGGAGCAACTTCAGCAAATTGAGGGCATCGGGCCGAGCATCGCGGCGGCCGTGGCGGAATGGTTCGCGCGGCCGGGCAATCAAGAGCTGCTGCGCAAATTGCACGTGGCTGGATTATGGCCGACGCGGCAGCCCGTCCCGGCAGTGGAAGGTGGGGCGCTCTCCGGACGCACCTTCGTGATCACCGGCACGTTGCCGGGCTGGACGCGGCGCCAAGCTGGTGCCTTTATCGCGGAGCACGGCGGCCGGGTGAGCTCGAGCGTGAGCGCGAAGACCAGCTATCTGCTGCTGGGGGAGAACGCGGGCACGAAGTTGGCGCGGGCGCGTGCGCTCGGGGTACCCGAAATCGACGCCGAGGGACTGCGCGCGCTGCTGGCCGCTTCCGGGCCGCGCGATTGACAGAACGCCCGCACTGCCCTAAACTGTTGTAGTTTTGTAGTTTTTCTGGTTTTTCTGGAGGCATTATTCCTAAAATGACCGACACAGCCGAAAACGGTATTCAGGCGCGCATCCGCGCGATGGATGAACGCGTGCAGGGCCTACGCGATAACGACATGTATTTCTACAACATGCCGGTTTCGGAGCTGAAGGGCAGCGCCGAGGTGGTCATCGACGGGCGCACCATGCTGATGCTGGCCTCCTATGGATACTTGGGGCTGCTGGGTCACGCGCACATCAACGCCGCCGCCGCCGAGGCGCTGCAGAAATACGGTAGCGGCACCCATGGCGTGCGGCTGCTAGCGGGCACGCTGGATTTGCATCTGGAACTGGAGCGCACCATCGCCGAATTTAAACACGCCGAAGACGCGGTCACCTTTTCCAGTGGCTATGTCACCAATCTGGCTGCCATCTCCACGCTGGTCGGCCGCCACGATGTGGTCTTTTGCGACAAGTACGACCACGCCAGCATTGTGGATGGATGCCGGCTTTCCGGCGCGGAGCTGAAGCGCTTTCGCCACAACGACATGGAGCATCTGGAGACGCTCTTGCGTCGCCACGCCGACCGCGCGACGAAACTGGTGATTGTGGATGCGGTCTTCAGTATGGATGGCGACATCATCGATCTGCCCCGTACTGCCGAGATCTGCCGCAAATACGGCGCACAATTGATGATGGATGAGGCGCACTCGGTGGGCGTGCTCGGCGAGAGTGGCCGTGGGGTGGAAGAGCATTTCGGCATGCAGGATTGCGTGGACGTGAAGATGGGAACACTGAGCAAGACCATCCCCAGCGTAGGCGGCTATATCGCCGGCAGCCGCGGCTTGATCAACCTGATGAAGCATGCCGCGCGCGGTTTCATCTTTTCCGCGGCCATTCCGCCCGCGCAGGCGGCGGCGGCAAAAGCGGCGTTCGAGGTGCTTCTGGATGAGCCGGAGCGGGTCGGGCGCGTGCAGCGCAATGCAGCGCAGTTCATGGACGGTCTGAAGCGCGCCGGTTTCGACACCATGCAGAGCGAGACCGCAATAGTGCCGGTGCTATGCGGCAGCGATGAAAAGGCGTATGAACTGGTGCGCCTATGCCAGTGCGAGGATATCTTCGTGCTGCCTGTTGTTTCGCCGGCCGTGCCGGAGGGCATGGCACGCCTGCGCGCCACGGTGACCGCTGGACACACCGCCGCGCAGATCGAGCGCGCGGTGGACGTGCTGCAAAAAGCGGGCAAACAGGTCGGGCTGATTTAGCACCGCGCGGTCTCTGCCGCGCCCGGACCACCAACCGCGCTGCCCTTTTTCGCACTACGCGAGTCCCTTCGGTCGCCCTGTTCCTTCAGGTTGACATGTCAGTGTGACTGAGGTTGTTGCGCCATCACCCGCGCAAACCGGCCGCCTCGGCCCAATCGAGAAATTCTGGCAGGCGCGGGTGCTCGGAGTACACGCCCCGGTGGCGCGGAGGCAGCAACGCCGCCAGGCGCAGCATTATCTCCTCGGTGTGCGTGCGCAGCTGCGCCGAGCGCTGCCCCGGCGTGAGCGGCGGCAGGGTGAATGGCGGCCCGATTTTCAGCGTCAGGCGCGGCCGCTGCCGCCGGCGCAACTCCGCGAAGGCGCGGTCGGTGTTAATCACCACCGCCGGCACGATGGGCACCTTGGCGTTCGTCGCCAGAAAAGCGATGCCCGCTTTTGCGGGCTGCAGACTTCCATTGCGGCTGCGTGTGCCCTCGGGCGCGACGCCGAGCATCATCCCGGCGCGCAACGCCTGCAGCGCCGCCTGCAGCGCGGTGCGGTCCGCCTCGCCCCGGCGCACCCAGATCACCCCGGCGCGATTGAGCAGCCAGCGGAAAAAGAGACTGCGGCGATACTTGGTGGCCACGAAGGCGGCCATGTGTGGGTGTTTCACCAGAGTGAAAATCAGCGGTGCATCCACAAGGCTCATATGGTTGATGACCAGCAGGCAGCCGCCCGCGGCGGGAAGGTTCTCAGCACCCAACAACTCGCGCCGCGAGAGCAGCCGGTACACGATTTCGAAAGCGCCGCGCAACAGCGCCACCATGCTCATGGCGATCCGGCGCGGGCGTGCGCGCTCACCGCGAAGCGACTGATTTCCTCCGCTGGAACGGTGAAAGTCGCCACTATCTCGCCGCTTGTCCCCGCTGGCAAACCCTGATCCAGATCAACAATGCGGAAGGTGCGCAGCTCGTCCTCCGCGTTGTACCCGCTGATGAGCACCGCGATGGCGTTGGCGTGCTGTGCGGATTCATTCATGATTACTGCGCTGACTGTGTAATGGTCTGAAGCGGAAACCTCGCCGGCGGTCGCGCCGATGGTGACTGTGAGAAATCGTTCCACCAGCGCGCTGCCATCCTGTGCCGCGACCACCCGCGCAGCCGCGCCCCACACCGCGCCCAGGTCCTCGAAGCGCGCAGCCAGCGGCGCACTCTCGCCCGGCAGCACGATTTCAACCGGCGCGAAGGTGACCTGGCTCGGCCCCAGTTCGCCATCGGGCAGCACCACGGTCACCTGCACCGCAAGGTTGATTACCGCCTGCCCGCTGTCGTTGCGCGCCTCGCCGAGGCAAAGCTGCCCGCCCGCCGGCGTGGGATAGCAGCGGAAAGCGGTCAGGTTGAGCGGCAGTGGGGTCGGCGAGGGCAGGTAGCCGGTGGTCGCGTCAGCCCCCGCGAACGGAATTATTAAATCATGGCCGACCTGCAGTGCCAGCGGGTCGATGCCGGCGTTCACCAATTGCAGCGCTTCCACCGTCACCCCGTGCTCGGCAGCGATGGCTATCAAAGTGTCGCCCGAGCTGATTCTGTACGTGTGCGGGGTAGCGGTCGGCCCGATCGGCGCGGGCGTTGGCGCGACGAATGATCGCGTGAGCAGTGGCGTGGCCGCCGTTGTGGGCGGCAGGTCGCGCAGCACAGCCTTTGGCTGGGGGGTGCGAGTGGCGGTCGGTGGTGAAGCGGCCGCGCAAGCGCTCAACGCGGCGCACAATGCTGCCACTGCGCGGAGTGCGCGCAATCTCTCCCGGCTAACTGTGCTCACGTGCACATTATAATCAGGATTGTTGCGCCGGGCGACCTGACGTAAAACAGATACGCACTCACAGAAGGGCACAGGCACATGACTGACCTTCACTATCCTACAAAAGTCCTCTTCGCGCGCACTCGCACGCAAACAATCCGCCAACATTTCTGGTGTATAATGCGCGAATAGTTATCGAGGCCGACCATGCCGGTTTACGCTTATCGTTGCGAAAGTTGTGGGGTGCAGTTTGAGCGCATGCAGCGCTTCAGTGATAACCCTGTTTCCGTGTGCCCGGAATGTGAACAGCAGGCGGTGCGGCGTGTGATTCAGCCGGCCGGCATCATATTCAAAGGCTCCGGCTGGTACGTGAAAGACAGCAAGACCTCCAATTCTGCCGGAAAACCGGGCCAGAAGGAAAGCGCGGGCGAAAAGGAAAGCAAGGCAGAAAAGGCTAGTACGAGTGAGGCCAGCACCGGGAAAAGCAGCGCGAGCGAATCGAAGGACTCCACCACCACGGATTCCAGCAGCAGCGCAAGCAAGGACGACTGAGCGCGGCCTGCGTACCTGAGCGCCGCGAGCGCCCCTTTTGAGGGCGCTCTTTTTCTTTAATCAGGAATCCCGCTGTGCTGGCCGCCATGCCCGCCGGGATAGCCGCTATAATGATGCGTTGCGTTGTACGAAGCATGTGGAGGTGGCTGTGCCGGTAACAGTTGTGGTGGGCGCGCAATACGGGGACGAGGGCAAAGGGCGCATCGTCGATTTTCTCGCCGGCGATGCCGACATGGTGATTCGCTTCCAGGGTGGCGACAATGCTGGTCACACCGTGGTGAATCATCATGGTGAGTTTCGGTTGCATCTGGTTCCCTCAGGAATATTCCATGCGCGCGCCACATGCCTGATTGGTACTGGCGCGGTGGTAAACCCGGCCGCGTTACTACGCGAGCTGGCCGAACTGGAAGCGGCCGGCATCGACACAAGCCGCCTGCTGCTTGCGGACCGTGCCCAGATGCTGCTGCCGCATCATCGCGTGTTGGACGGCATGGAAGAGGAGGGGCGCGGAGAGCACCACATCGGCACTACCAGCCGGGGCATCGGGCCGGCGTACCGTCAGAAGGCAGCGCGCTCCGGGGTGCGCATCGGCGACCTGCAACACCCGCAATACCTGCGCGAGCGCTTGAAACTGCAATTGCCGAGCGTTAACCGTGCGCTCGCCTATTTCGGGGCGCCGCCGATCGAGTTGGAACCATTGCTGGTGCAATGCCGTGTGTGGGCCGAGAAACTGTCCGCGCGCATCGTGGACCCGATACCGCTGCTGCGGCAGGCGCTGCAAGATGGCAAGCACATTCTGCTTGAGGGGCAGCTGGGCGCGATGAAAGATTTGGACTGGGGCACTTATCCGTTCGTCACCTCTTCTAACCCCACTGCGGGGTTCGCTGCCGTCGGTGCCGGCCTGCCGCCACAGAAAATTGGAGAGGTTCTGGGCGTCGCCAAGGCTTATCAAACTGCGGTAGGGGCCGGCCCGTTTCCGGCTGAATTGAATGACCAAACCGGCGATAGATTGCGTGATATCGGACGTGAATACGGCGCAACCACCGGACGTCCGCGCCGCACAGGCTGGTATGATGCCGTGGCTGTTCGCCACGCGGCCTGGCTGAACGGCATGACCGCGCTCGCGGTGACCAAACTTGATGTACTCGATGCCTTTGCGGAAATCAAATTGTGCAATGCCTACCGCCTGCCGGATGGGACGCGCATTGACCATGTCCCCGACACGCCCGTGCTGGAAGAAGTGGAGCCGGTGCTGGAGAGCTGGCCGGGCTGGCAGCAGGCCACCACCGGCGCACGCACTTGGCACGAGCTTCCGTCGGCTGCGCGGTGCTTCCTCGAGCGGCTGCAGGAGCTCGCGGGCGTCCCAATCCGCTACGTCTCGGTTGGCGCGGAGCGCGAGGCCATGTTCAGCGTATGACCTTTTCGCACGACACTTTCATTTCACCGCTGACATGGCGCTACGGCGGCGCGGAAATGCGCCGTCTGTGGAGCGAGACGCACAAGCGGCAGTTGCTCCGGAGAGTGTGGGTGGCGCTGGCGCAGGCCCAGTACGAGGCCGGGCTGGTGACCGCTGCGCAGCTGGAAGACCTGCGCGCGCACATGGACGAGGTGGATATTGAACGCGCTGCCGCCATCGAGAGCGAAATCAAGCACGACCTGATGGCTGAGTTGCGCGCTTTCGCCGAGCAATGCCCGCGTGGCGGCGCGGTGTTGCACATGGGCGCCACTTCGATGGACATCCTCGATAACGCGGACGCGCTCCGTATTCGCTCCGGCCTTGAGCTTCTCCGCACCGAGATGTGCGACTTGCGCGAGCATCTAGCTGACCTGATTGAGCGCTGGGCAGACACCCCGGCAATGGGCTTCACCCATCTGCAGCCGGCCGAACCCACCACCGTGGGCTATCGGCTTGCGCAGCACGGCCAGGATTTACTCAGCGATGATGCCGAGATTTCGCGCGTCTCGGCGGGCGTGCGCGGCAAGGGGTTAAAAGGCGCGGTGGGCACTTCGGCCTCCTTCGTGGTGTTGCTGGCGGGAACGGACACCGGCGCAGCCGAAATGGAAACGCGCGCCATGGAACTGCTGGGCTTGGAGGCCTTTCCGGCGGCCACGCAGATCTATCCGCGCAAGCAGGATTGGCATGTGCTTAACGCGCTGGCCGGGCTGGGCGGCACGCTCTACCGCTTTGCCTTCGACCTGCGCCTGCTGCAATCGCCCGTCATCGGAGAATGGTCGGAGCCGTTCGGCGAAAAGCAGGTCGGTTCCTCCGCGATGCCGTTCAAGCGTAACCCGATTGGCGCCGAGAAAATAGATAGTCTGGCGCGCTATCTCGCATCGCTGCCGCGGGTGGCGTGGGACAACGCCGCGCACTCGCTGCTGGAGCGCACGCTAGATGATTCCGCCAACCGGCGATTGCTGCTGCCGCAGGCTTTTCTGATTGCGGATGAACTGTTGCGCGCGGCAAAACGATTGGTGGACGGGCTGCAGGTGGATGAGACTGCCACGGCTGCAAACATGCAGACCTTTGGTGTTTTCGCCGCCACTGAGCCGCTGCTGATGGCGCTGTGCAAAGCCGGCGCCGACCGGCAGCACATGCACGCGCGCATACGAGACCACGCCATGCAGGCGTGGCAGGCTGTGCGCGCCGGCGGCCCGAACCCGCTCGCGCAGGCGCTCTGTGCTGATGCGCAGCTGTTGCGGTATCTGCCGGCGGATGAAATCGCGGCGCAGCTCTGGAGCGACGGACACGTCGGTCTGGCGCCAGAACGCGCGCGCGCCATAGCGCAAGCGCTGCGCGAGAATTGAACGGGTGCGCCTCGCGCGGGTGAGGGCGAATGAGCACTGTTCTTCTGGAAACTATCATTGACGCGATGCACACCGCTGACTGGGTTTCTGTGCGCTCTATTTACAGCGAGGGCGTCACCACCGGCCAGGCTACATTCGAAACTGAGGCAGGCGATTGGGCAAGCTGGAATGACGCCCATATGCCCGCTCCCCGGCTGGTGGCGCGGGATACTGAGCGCGTGCTGGGCTGGGCCGCGCTCAGCCCGGTCTCAGGTCGCTGCGTCTATGGCGGGGTGGCTGACGTAAGCGTGTATGTCGCCGTAAGTTCGAGGGGAAAAGGCATTGGTGCAAAGTTGCTGCGCGGGCTGATTGCAGCTTCTGAGCGCGAAGGAATTTGGACGCTGCAGGCTGGCATCTTCCCAGAGAATGTGGCCAGCGTGGCATTGCATCGGGCGTGCGGTTTCCGCGAGGTCGGCCGTCGGGAACGTCTGGGTCAGTTGCACGGGGTCTGGCGCGATGTGCTCATTTTCGAGCGGCGCAGCCGGTCGGTGGGGCAATGAAATCGTAATTCGGAGGGCTTGATGGACAGCACTATTACAACACTCAATGCGCGCGAGATTCTGGATTCGCGCGGGAACCCGACCGTGGAGGTTGAAGCCACGCTGGCGGATGGGTCCCGCGGCCGCGCTGCCGTCCCCTCGGGCGCTTCTACGGGGGAACACGAGGCGCTGGAATTGCGCGATGGCAAAGCGGCGCGCTATTCTGGCAAGGGGGTGTTGCAGGCGGTGCGCAACGTCAAGACCGAAATCGCCGACCTGCTTCACGGGCGCGATGCCACTCAGCAGAGTGAAATTGATCGTGCGTTGATCGAGCTTGACGGCACGGCCGGCAAATCGTGGCTGGGCGCCAATGCCATTCTTGGCGTTAGCCTGGCGGTGGCAAAAGCGGCGGCTCATTCGCAGGGGCAGCCTCTCTTCTATTATCTGGGCGGCGGCGCGGGCACGGTGCTGCCGACGCCGATGGCCAACATTCTCAACGGCGGTGCGCACACCGGCTGGCAATCCACAGACATTCAGGAATTTATGGTCATGCCGCTTGGCGCAGGGACGTACTCCGAGGCCTTGCGCTGGATAGCGGAAATCTACCACGTGCTGAAAACTGTGTTGCGCGAGCAGGGTCACCTCACTCTGGTGGGAGACGAGGGCGGTTATGCACCGGTGCTGCGCACCAATAGCGAGGCGGTGGAGATAATCCTGACCGCCGTTGAACGTGCCGGTTACCGCCCAGGCGAGCAAGTCGGCATCGCCATTGACGCTGCCGCCAGTGAGTTCTTTGACGCCGAGTTGGGCAAATACGATTTGCGCATTGAAGGCCGCCAATTGGACTCGGCTGAAATGGTGGTCTTTTGGGATGAATGGGCGCGGCAGTATCCCATCGTCTCAATTGAGGATGGCCTTGACGAAAACGACTGGGACGGCTGGGAGGAGTTGACCGCGGTGCTGGGAGAACGGCTGCAGCTGGTGGGTGACGATCTGCTGGTGACAAACCCGAAGCGGGTGCGACGGGCGATAGACGCCCGCGCCGCGAATTCGCTGCTGGTAAAATTGAACCAGATTGGCACGCTCACTGAGACCGTCTCGGCGGTGGAGTTGTGTCATAGCGCGGGTTGGACGGCCGTGGCCTCGCACCGTTCGGGTGAGACCGAAGACACCACCATTGCCGACCTCGCCGTGGCGCTCAACATGGGCCAGATAAAGACGGGCGCGCCAGCGCGCTCAGACCGGGTGGCCAAATACAATCAGTTGATGCGCATCGAGGAGCAATTGGGCGAGACGGGCAGCTACGCCGGGTGGGGCGCTCTGACAAGCGTCGCTTGAGGCGCTATCATCATCGGGTGGGGCTTCCGTCCAGCGCGGCGCGGCTCTCTCGGCCCGGGGCCGGCGTGCCGCAGAATGCGCAGACGTTCCAGGTCAGGTCTAGCATTTTCTCGCAGTTGGGGCAAGGTTTCTTCAGGATGGTCTGGCAGTATGGGCAGACTCGCCAGTTGCCGCGCGCGGGGCGATTGCAACCCGGGCAGAAGGGGCGCTCCTCAATTTCCTGCAGCAGCGCTTCTGCTTCCAGTGAGCGCTCGTATGTATCGGAAAGCGTCTCTCTGGGGCGCAGAATCAGATAGATGATGAAACCGGCGATCGGCAACATGGCGGCCACCATGGGGGCCAGCAACTGCGCGAACAGGTCTCTCGAGCGAGCGCGCATGTCGCGGTAGGTCCACACGACCAGCGCCAGCCAGAGTGCGCCCGCAAAAGCACCCAGCAAGGCGACGCTCCAGCGCACATACGTAGTCAGTGAATTGAAATCGAATTCGGGTGACATGGAATGCCGAAATGGAAAAGGTACGGGGATTATAGCATCAGCGCCGCGCCCGTCAAATCGCCGCGTGCACTTGACCGTTTGCGTTAACGAAATTAAACTGCGCTCGCATGAATGCTGCCGTCGACCGCCGAATTGAGGATAGCGCCCGCTCGGGATTGAGCACAACCGACATGGCCGCCGCTGACCGGCCGCGCGAACGGATGCTGCAGCTGGGCCCCGGCAGCATGGCTACCCCCGAACTGATCGCCATTTTGTTGCGCGTCGGCGGGGAAGGCGAAAGCGCGCTGCAGGCAGCGCAGCGCGTGCTAATGGAAGTCCATGGCGTGACTGGGCTGGGACCACCGACGCGCGCTGCCTGTGCACCGTCCGTGGCATTGGAGAGGCGAAGGTGGCGCAACTGATGGCCGCGGTTGAGCTCGGCAATCTCATCGCCCGTGAATCGCTTGGCGATCGACCTAGAATTGATTCCGCCAGAGGCGCCTTTACGCTGCTGAAATCAGAATTGGGCACTGAAGAGTAAGAACGCGTGGTGATGCTGCTGCTGGATGCAACGAATCGAGACATTCACACATCGGATGTATGTCGCGGCTCTTTGAACGCATCCATGATACGAGAGAGTGAGATTATCCATGATACGGTGCGGCACAACGCCGCCAGATTAATTGTGGCGCACAATCATCCCGGCGGCGATCCGGAGCCCTCGCAGGAAGATGTGGTCGTCACGCGCAACAGTGTGGAGGCCGGAGAACTGCTGGATATCAATGTAATCGATCATTCGGTAATCGGGCGCAGGCAACACGTGTCGTTGCACGAGCGCGGGCTGGACTCTGATGTGGCCTGAAACGCGCTGGCGGCTGCTATGGTGAAACGTGGCTGAATACCAGATCATCCTATTGCCGAAGCGCGATTACTACATATGGGTGGCTGCCGCGCGAGATTATGTGCTGCGCTACCACGCCAACCTGACTTCCGATGCGGACGTGGCCGGACGGCACATGTACCCCCATCAAGTAATCACAATCGCGGATTCGCCCCAAGCGTACGGGCGCGACATCGCGGCCTGGTACCGGCATAATTACCCCGAAGCACGTCTGGACATAATCGAGGCTGCCACGCCGCCGGATTTGCAGAACATCCTCGGAACCCGCCTGAGCAGTGGCGACCGCTTTGGCGGGGCCGGAAAGAGCTTTCAATTGCTCTGGCCTACCGACTATCTGAAGATAACGCAGTCCTTTGGTGTCAATCAGGATCTCTATCGCCGCTGGGGTCTGCCCGGCCACGAGGGGTTGGACATCCGTGCCCCACTGCGTTCAGGTGTTTATGCCTGCGCCGTGGGTACAGTCTACCGCGTGCACGATGGCGGCGGCGACCATCCTTACGGCGTGCATGTGCGCCTGCGCCATCAGGACGGCTATCGCACCATTTACGCGCATCTCTATCGCCCGCTCGTCGCGGTGGGGCAGCACGTCGAGGCCGGAGAGCAGATTGGGCTGGCTAATTCCAGCGGAAATTCTACCGGCTCGCATCTCCACTTGACTCTTAAGAAGGAAGGCGCGTCCGCTGCCGGTTTGACCGCCTTTCCATATGATGTGGTCGATCCGACCCCGTTTCTGCAATTCCCGGAAGATGAGACCCAGCTGCCGGGCCGTGCCATCACGGTGAACTGGGAACACGAGCGCTGCCTTGTAGGCGTGCACGGGCGCGCCGACGGGCCGCTGCTGGAGCCGGACTTTCCGGTGATTAGAGATACACACATGGAAGCCGTGAAGATGCTTTCCAACGCGCCACCGGAGAACATCGATCGGTTGCGCGCGATAAATGAAAACATATTTATACTGGTGCGATTGTTCGCCGGTTTCCGCGACCGCACTGTGAGTTCGGCGGATTTTGTCTCATGGGTAGAGGCCGACGTGGAGCAGCTATATCGGGCCGGAGTGCGCTATTATGAAGTACACAATGAGCCGAATCTGCAGATTGAGGGCTGGCAGCATTCGTGGCAAGATGGCGCTCAGTTCGCGGGCTGGTTTTTGGAAGTGGTAGAGCGCATGAAAGGCCGCTTTCCGGAGGCACTTTTCGGCTATCCGGGCCTTTCGCCGGGCGCCGATATTAGCGGTCAGCGCATGGATTCGTGGGCGTTTCTGCAGCAGTCTGAGCCAGCAGCGATGTCGGCCGATTGGATGGGATGCCATTGTTACTGGGTCAGCGATGCGGACATGCTGCGCCCCGGAGGTGGCCAGGTATACGCGGAATACCGCCGCCGCTACCCGGAGAAATTACTCTTCATCACCGAGTTTTCCAACCCATCGAGCGAGACGTCGCCGAGGGCGAAGGGGCAGCAATATGTGGAATATTATCGCCGCCTGCGAGAGGTATCTGGGGTGGGAGCGGCGTTCTCGTTTGTGATTTCCGCTTCTGCCAATTTCCCGCACGAGGTCTGGCGCAGCGAGGATGGATGCGTCTCAGAAATAGTGACTCTGGTGGGGCGGCGCGCTTTCTAAGGCGTGGCTCTGATTATTCCTTGTTGACAACGAACAATTCGAACATGGGCACGCCGCTGCGCTTGCGCACGACGCCAATTTTCTGCAGTACGTAACCGCTGTTGGCAGCGATTTCGGTGAACTCGGTGCGCCGCTGGAAAATCGTCTCCTCCGGCGTGTGGAGCACGAACACGGTCCCCGGCTGCTGGAACAAAGGCTGCACCCGGGCCCCAAAACCGGCGTCCGCCGCGTACCCGTAGCCGAACACCTCGCTGGGCGTGATGCGCTCGGAAGTCAGGTAGCGCACCTGCGGGGCAATGCCCCAGTCGAGGGCGACCGTGTGGGCCGGCTGAAGGCTCTTTAGCCGCTCGGCCAGCGCGTAAATGGCGGCGCTGTGCGGGCCTTCGCCGCCGCCTTTTGCCAGTGCCCGGTGCATATGTAGGTCAGCGGTGACGTCGCCGCTCACCAACGCAGTCAATCCGAACGCTATGGCGATGAGCGCGGCGCGGTGCTGTCGCGCTAGATGGGCGCCCGCCGCTGCGCCAACCGCGACCACGGTCGTCCACAACGGCGTGAAGAGTGCGAGGTGATGCGGAAAAAGTCCGGCCGGGGTGGGCGTTAACGGCACCAGCAGCACACTTGTGGCCAGCAGCAGCACCAGTGCCAGCCCGCGGCGAGCGTGCGCATCCCGGCGCGTCGCCTGCGCCACAATCGCGAGCACAGCAAGGCTAAAAGCCCAAAGCCATAACCGGTTGCCCGGTGAACTTCCCAGATACCAAAAGTGGTTCTGCGCGGTCAGCACGGCAGTGAAGTGATCCAGTCGCCCCCAGAGCTGACCCCAGCCGGCTGCGCCGGTGGAAAACATTTTTCCGGCGAGCGTGAGCGCGACGCCGCGACTGAGCGCATGAAATGCTAGCAGCGGCGTGACGCCAACGGCAAACCCCCCGGCGGCCGCCAGAGTGGATGCAAGGGTGGGGCGGCGGGGCCAGGCG
>MPMB02087321.1_pt1 | contig 15702 bp, 14 predicted proteins | sample 1617371 | NCBI WGS metagenome assembly MPMB02 (sample SAMN05944808, study PRJNA350692) | marine metagenome | biome: marine; feature: ODZ; material: water; isolation source: 300 m water sample filtered on 0.2 um supor filter | place: Pacific Ocean | collected 2012-04-08 | depth 300m m
CAAGAGAAATCAAGGTAGAGGCACCCTCGACAGAAACGCTCCTCACCACCCTGCGAGAGAGGCTCCAACTCACCGGCACCAAGGAAGCTTGTGTAGAAGGTGAATGTGGGGCCTGCACGGTTCTTGTCAACGGCCGACCTGTTGATTCGTGCATCTACGCGACTGCGGCCGTAGATGGACTTGCCGTCACAACGGTGGAAGGGCTTGGAGGTCTGGATGGAAGTATCACGCCACTACAGCAGTCCTTCGTAGACCACTTTGCCATCCAATGTGGATTCTGCACTCCGGGTCTCCTGCTGACGCTCAGTGCCCTGCTGGACGCAAATCCAAATCCCGACCGTAAAGAAATAGAGAACGCAATCTCTGGGAATCTCTGCCGCTGCACTGGCTACACCCAGATCGTAGAAGCCGTTGAGGCTGTGAGCCAGGAGGAGCGCTCCTGATGACTGAGGTCGGCCAGTCCTCCATCCGCAGCGACGGCGTTGTCAAAACCACAGGAAGGGCTCTCTTTGGCACCGATGTCATCCTTCCAGGGATGCTTCATGCTCGTCTTCTCCGGTCACCCGTGCCAGCCGGTCGAATTGTTGCTCTAGATCTCTCAAAAGTTGCCGAGTTTCCGGGAGTCCGAGGTGTCCTAACAGCAGTTGACATACCCGACCGGCGATCGGGCCTTGTTCTTATGGATGCACCACTCTTTGCGAGCCAGTTTGTGAGATTTGAGGGTGAACCGATTGCCGCCGTTGTCGCCGAGACAAGAGCCGTTGCGAAGCAGGCGTTGGCGCTGGCCGTTCTTGAGATAGAAGAGATGCCGAGCGTCGGCAACATCGAGGATGCAATTGCTCAGAATGCTCCTCTTGTACATCCGGACTGGGAATCCTTTGCGACTCCGCCGGGACTGGAGTGGCCGCGGGCGGGAAATGTTGTTGCCGAGACGTGTTCTGACCCAGAAGGTGTAGACGAAGCGTTTGCTGGGGCAGCTGCCATTATTGAGGATCGGTTCGAAGCAGGCCGCCAATACCAAGCCTACATGGAACCCCGAATGGCTGTAGCCGAATTCGATGGTCAGCGATTCACAATCCACGTCGCTCATCAGTTCCCCTACAACGTGCGTGATCGAGTAGCCGCGGCCATTGACGTGAGTCCCTCAGATGTTCGAGTGATAGGCCACCACATAGGGGGAGGCTTTGGCGCAAAACTCGACACCGGCCTTGAACCCTACGCGGCGCTGCTAGCCCGTCATTCTGGGAGGCCAGTGCGATTGGTAAACGATCGGTCAGAGGATCTATTGACCTGCCAGTGCCGTGAAAACGCCGTCATCAAGATCCGAACCGCCGTCAGCCAGAGCGGTGAGTTGTTAGCCCGTGACGTTGACGTACTCATGGATAGCGGAGCCAGTGCAACTGACATTCCATTCCTGACCAGTATCCCCATGCATGTATTCGGCTCCCTCTATCGGATCGGTCCGGTGCGAATCAGAACTCGAGCCGTCTATACGAACACAGCACCGACCGGGGCATTCCGCGGCGTCAGCGGGACACACCTCTACTTCGCCCTGGAACGCCATATGGATCACATCGCGAACAGGCTGAATATTGATCGCCTGGAATATCGCAGGTCAAACCTTCAACATGATGGAAGCAAGTTGCCCACAGGCCAGGTTCTTGAGGACGCGGGAATCCTTTCGGAAGCGTTCGACGCTGTCGAGCGATTGGCTCCATGGACGGAACTAGGGCAAGGCCCGAACCGTGGTGTCGGTATTGCCGCTTGCATGTGGCTCACCAATCCGATGCCAGGTTCCGCAACGCTCAAACTAAACAGTGACGGGACGCTCGGCGTACTGACTGCGGCCACGGAGAACGGGTCAGGAGCAATTGCTACCGGCGTTCGTCAGATCGCCGCTGAAGAGTTCGGCCTACCGGCTGACAAAGTCGTAGTGACTATGCCCGACACGGATGCGGCAGCATTTGATGCCGGATCACAGGGAAGCCGCACCACTCACATAGTGGGGAGGGCCATACGCGAGGCGGCCATTGAGGTCCGAGCCCAAATCCTCGATACCGCAGCCAACATGCTTGAGGCGGCACCGGAAGACCTTGAGCTCGTGAATGAAATGGTCCGTGTCTTCGGTAGCCCATCGAAACAGATCTCTCTAGCTGAAGTCGCCGCTACCGCCCAGGCGGAAAGCGGTCCGATCAGTGGGACCGGTTCGTACACGACACCCATGCCACCGATCAATCCAACATGCGCATCCGGGCTTCTCTTCCCCGCCTTCCCGACACCCACCTACCACGTGCATGTCGCAGAAGTTGAGATTGATCCCACTACCGGGGTAGTGCGAGTGCTTAGGTATCTAGTCGCTCAAGAAGTCGGAAAAGCCATCAACCCAGAGGCCGTCCGCGGCCAGATTCAAGGAGGAGTCGTACAGGGTCTGGGGTACGCCCTTTGGGAGACCCTTCAAATAGATGCTGGTCAATACAGCCAGCGAACTCTTGAGGCGTATGGGTTACCACTAGCAACGGACACCCCCGAAGTTGAGATCGTCCTGCTCGAGCACCCCGATCCCGCAGGCCCCTACGGGGCAAAGGGTGTCGCCGAGCCACCAATTATTCCTGTCGCCGCCGCAATTGGGAACGCTGTCGAACACGCCATCGGGAAATCAGTCAACGCGATCCCCATTACCGCCGAATGCGTCCTCGAGGCACTCAACGGCTCGTAATGGCTTCAAATCTTCGAGTCGGCGTGGACGTCGGCGGCACCAACACAGATGCAGTGGTCATGGTGGGGGACGCTGTTGTCGCGTCGGTAAAGGTGCCAACTACAGACGATGTAACGGGTGGGATCCTTTCTGCCCTGACGGAACTCTTCTCGGATACCAATCTCTCGCCCGCTTCCATCGTGGCGGTCATGATTGGCACGACCCATTTCACAAATGCCGTGGTTGAGGCCAGTGGACTAGCTCCGACTGCCGTTATTCGACTCGGTCTCCCAGCAACGTCCTCGCTGCCCCCACTGGTGGATTGGCCTAATCGATTAACCAAAGCCATCGGAAACCACACCTATATGTGTCGAGGCGGGCATGAATATGATGGGCGAGAGATTGCTCCCCTTGATCATGAGGGACTACAACGGATAGTCGAAGAGGTCGCGCTTGCGGGAGTGCGGTCTTTCGCCATCACCTCAGTCTTTTCCCCGGTGAATCCGGAGTTCGAACATGAGGCCGCCTCGATTATCAAGGAGAGTGTCGATGGTGCCTCCGTTAGCTTGTCGAGCGAAATTGGGCGAATCGGCCTGCTTGAACGAGAGAACGCGACCGCCATGAATGCCTGCCTGATTGATCTGGCTAGTCGAATCGTGGATGCTTTTGAGGCCGCTATAGCTAACTTCGGGATCAGCGCTCCTCTGTACATCAGTCAGAACGACGGCACACTCATGAACGCTGACCACACCCGGCAATATCCGGTCGCGACGTTTGCTTCAGGGCCAACAAACTCAATGCGCGGAGCAGCCTTCTTGAGTGGCCTGACCGACTGCGCCGTTATCGACATCGGGGGAACCACATCTGATATAGGCGTTCTAGTAAATGGATTCCCCAGAGAAGCTTCCGCCACAGTTGACATATGCGACGTACGGACAAACTTTCGCATGCCCGACCTCATATCGCTTGGCATAGGCGGCGGCAGCCTAGTTAGAGACGTGGATTCCCCAACTGTGGGACCAGACAGTGTGGGATTCAGGCTAACTAACAAGTCACTCGTCTTCGACGGTGACACGCTCACGGCGACAGACGTAGCAGTGGCAGCAGGTCTAGTAGAAATTGGTGACCCCAGTTTGGTTACCCACCTTGATTCGACGCTCATTGCTCAAACACGAACTGCCATCCAAGAGTCATTGGCTGAGGCTCTGGATCGACTGAAGATCCGACCTGAGGACGTGCCTCTTGTCGCAGTAGGCGGAGGAAGTTTCCTCGTAGAACAGGGTCTGCCTGGCACTAGCAAGGTGGTTATGCCCGACAACGGACCAGTAGCAAACGCCATCGGAGCTGCTATCGCCCAAGTCGGTGGAGAGATCGACCGGATCTTCTCTCTTCAAGAAGTCAGCCGGGAAGAGGTCCTAGACCTCGCACGCCAAGAGGCAATCCAGCGAACCATCGATGCTGGGGCTTCATCTGACACCGTAGAAATAGTCGAGGTAGAAGAAGTGCCGCTCTCCTACCTCCCTAGTAGCGCTGTACGAGTCAGGGTTAAGGCCATCGGGGACCTGGAGTTCACTTGAAAAGAAACGAGCAATTCCCACTAGAGGGACACACAGCTCTAGTTACAAGTTCTTCCCGGAACCTCGGAGCCGAGATTGTCCGGGTCCTCGCTGCATCTGGAGCGAGCGTCATCACGACATACTTCCAGTCCAAATCAGCGGCTGAAGACCTGGTCGACGAACTTGCCGACACGCCTGGAAGCCATTCAACTGTTCACGGCGACACCCACAGCGCGACCGCAACCTGTCTTCTACTTGAGAAAGCAATTGCCACAGCACCCGGGACGATCGACATCCTGGTCAATAACTCGGGTCCCTTCTCCATGACTCCGTTCACCGAGTTGCCGGTCGCCGAATGGGACCGAATCTGGAACGGAAATGTGACAGCCGCCTTCCTCGCCGCACAAATGCTTGCGCCGCAGATGCGTTCACTCGGCTGGGGTCGAATCATCAACGTGTCGGCCGGCTCTGCCTACCTTCGGAACCACTCGATTTACACAATCGCGAAAAATGCAATAATCACATTGACCGAATCTATGGCACTGGAACTCGCCCCCGAAATCACTGTCAACTGCATTGCCCCAGGGCAGATAGTCGAATCGGCTAACGACATAGCCGAATTTGATCCTTCATTCGTAGAACGAGCAATCGATCGAACGCCTGCCGGTCGCCTAGTGACACGAAACGAAGTTGCTGGACTGCTCCTGGCTATGTGTCTTCCAGAATTCGACATGGTCACTGGAGCGACAATTCCTATAGAAGGCGGCTGGCGAATCAACCGCTTCTGAGGCTCTATCGAACGACCAAATTCATTGGGCGTATTTGCCTACCGGAAGCAACACAGTTAGTGTCGCTGCAATGTTTATAAGGTGCAATCGCAATTTATAAGGCAGTCAGAACCGACGAGTTAGAAGCAATCAGGAGGATGTAATGAGTCCAGTTCACACTCAGTCTCGGGTCGTCCGATTGATAGGTATTGCGTTAGTGCTCTTGGTCATCGCTACCGCATGCGGTAGCGATGACGACACTGACGCTGCACCGGCGACGACAGCTGCACCGGCGGCAGCGACGACAGTTGCACCAGCGGCGACGACAGCTGCATCAGCGGAGAGCGCTCCGGCTGGCGACAGTGGCCCATCTTCAGACAGTGGCCCATCTTCAGACAGTGGCCCATCTTCAGACAGTGGCCCATCTTCAGACAGTGGCCCATCTTCAGATTGTCAGCCGTTGCGGGTTTCAGATGAGTCCGATACTGACATTCTCGAGTTGCATCTGTTCCGGAGTACTGGGGCCTATACGACGACACGTGCGTTGAGTTGGCCACCTCTGGATCAGACATACGTGGAGAATGACGGGATTCTTGAGGGGACCTGGGAAACTGTCCCGAGTGCGTTGATTGAATCGGTTGAGTGGTCTGACGACCGGAGTTCTGCGACATTCGTTGTTCACGGTGACGCTAAGTTTGCTGATGGCAAGCCAATCACCGCTCACGACTTCGTGTACACGTTCAAGAGGGCGATCGACTCCGCGGGAAGTTACATTCCGCTGCTGCTGCCATTCGTGGATATTGATTCCTCGGATTTGATCGAGGTGGTTGATGACCGAACCTTTACGGTCAGCGCCAACCGCCCAACTGCACTACTTGAGCGATTCCTCACCTTCCAGGTATTTGCCCCCATTGACAAGGAATTGGCTGAAGCGAATTCCACAGAAGAGGACCCGTGGGCCTTCGACTACTTCGTTGACCACAACAACTCTTCGGGTCCGTACACCTTGACGAACTGGGACCGCGCCACTGGTGAGTTGGTCCTCGACGTGAACCCGGGCTTCCCCGGCGAGGTCAACAACTGCGGCGTGATCATCAAGAACATCCCCGATGCGGAACAACGTGTCCAGCTCCTCCAGAACGGTGAGCTTGACGTGATCATGGGTGTTCCACCACGGCTACTGTCGACACTTGAAGATGACCCGAACGTCACTGTGTATCGGGCTCCTTCCTCAAGCATCAACTACATGTACATGAATCGAGCATTTGCTCCACTGGACAACAAGTTGGTTCGTCAAGCCATCTCATGGGCCGTGCCTTATGACGCCATTCTGAGCAATGTTCTTTACGGCTATGCCCAGCCGGCAGGCACCCTGGTTACCTCCCCAATGGAGACCTACCAGGGCGACGCTGCCGGGGTGTACAGCTTTGATCTGGACAAAGCCAGGGAAGCGTTTGAGGCATCGGGAGTCGAGCCCTTCTCAATCGAGCTGGGGGTCCAACAGTCCCAGACGCAAGACCAACAGGCTGCAGTCCTGATCCAGGACAACCTCCGCCAGATTGGTATCGATCTGGAAATCAACATCCTTCCCGACGGCGACTTCCAGAGTCGGCGGAACAACCGAGAGATGCCAATGTCCTTCCACGACTGGTACTCGTGGGGTGATGACCCCTTCTATCAGATGACCTTCCTTGGAGGTTGTGGTTCGTTCGTGAACTTCGCTGATGGCTGCAACGAGCGCCTCGATGAGGTCGTGAGCGAAGGCAAGTTTGAGACCGATCCGGCACGTCGAGAAGAACTCTCACTTGAGGCCCAACAGATCATGGTTGATGAGGCATCACGGGCATACCTGTGGGCAAAAGACTGGATCATTGCTACCCGATCTGACATCACCGGAATCAAGAAGGACTTCAGTTCCGTTCCACGCCTTGAAGCCCTCGGAAGAATGGGCTAAGAGGTAAGACGGCTCGAAGAGAGCAAGGTCAAGCGATGGGTGGGGAAGCACCGGCTCCCCCGCCCATCTGCTGACGTGACATCGGTTAGTCGAGCGAAGTTGCGTTTAGTTTCAGCCGCGCTCGCGTAGCAGGTACCATTTTATTTGTAGCTCGATGTGGCTAGAGAGGTTTGGCATTGAGGAAGTATCTCTTGAAGCGTGTCGCCACCTCGCTACTCACGATCCTTGGGATCGTCGTGGTCGTCTTCTTCATAGTCAGAGTACTTCCAGGGGATGCTGCAGCGGTAAGAGCTGGTCCCTATGCCAATCAGGAGTTGATTGACCGAATAGCCGACAAATATGGGCTCAACGATCCCCTGCACGTCCAGTTCGTCGACTACGTCTCTGGCTTCGCTCAGGGCGATTTGGGCATTTCCATCCGAACTAACCAGAGTGTGACCAGGGAACTTCTCGACCGACTGCCTGCGTCTTTAGAACTTGCCGTCTACTCGGTAATACTCGCTACCGCCGTTGGAGTAAGCCTCGGCGTGTTGTCTGCGCACCGGCAAAATACTTGGATTGATCGACTTTCGCGGATCTTCGCGGTTGTCGGCTCAGCTATGGCTCTGTTTTGGTTGGGTTTGCTCTTGACCTTCTTCTTTGCCTTTACGTGGAGGTGGTTCCCTGGCCCGGTAGATCGCCTAGCCGTCGGGAGCGAAGACCCAGGGACGTATACAGGCTTCTACACAATCGACGGGATACTCTCCGGTCGCCCAGACATCACCGTGGAAGCATTTCGGTATCTTGCCCTGCCCGTAATCACATTGGCGTTCGTTCTTGCTGCGCCGATTCTAAAGATGGTTCGATCGGCAATGATCGAGGCCTTGGACAGTGACTTTGTTCGTACTGCCAAGGCGGTTGGAGTCCCGCGGACGCAGATCCTCTTCGTGGATGGATTCCGAAACGCCCTCATTCCCGTTACGACAACCATTGGGATTGTGTTCGGCTTCATGCTCGGTGGAAATATCCTTGTGGAGTTCCTCTTTTCGTGGCCCGGCATTGGCCGTTACGCCTTCGATGCGATTACTACTCGGGACCTTGAAGCCCTTCAAGGCTTTGTGGTCTTGGTAGGCGTGATGTACGTATTCCTAAACATGGTCATTGACATTGCCTATGCAGTGATCGATCCTCGGATACGACTCGGTGGTGGGATTACGAAATGACTCAAGTCCCAGAGCCGTCATCAAAGAGGCCAGCCGATTCTCAGTTTGTGGTTCGGCGCGTCTATGTGCCGAAAGAGCAGTCGCTGCCGAGACGGTGGCTCTCGTTCATGCGAGCAAATCCGTTGTTCACCATTGGCTTGATCCTCCTGACAATGTTCGTGGGCCTAGCGACCATCGGACCTTTCTTCGTCGGCGACCCACTCCGCACCAATATCACGGAGAGGTTCTCTCCTCCCTCTGCAGAGCATTGGTTTGGAACAGACGTATTCGGACGAGACGTATTTGCCCGAACTGTCCACGCTGCCCGTTTAGACCTCTCCATAGGTCTGACAATCGCCTTTGTTGCGATGGTCATCGGTTCAACCGTCGGAGTCATATCTGGCTACTTCGGCGGCTGGGTCGACGAGATCATCATGCGGCTTACCGACGTCCTCTTGGCCTTTCCGGGTTTCGTCTTGGCCCTAATCATTGTCGCCGCTCTAGATGAATCGCTGCTTAACGTGGTGATCGCCGTCGCCGCCGCCTATGTCCCCTATTTCATTCGACTAACCCGCGCACAAGCTCTCGTAGAGCGTGAGCAGGAATATGCGGACGCGGCCCAGCTGGCTGGTAGCAGTCCGTTCCGAGTTGCATTTCGTCACGTGATGCCCAACTCGCTGCAACCAGCGCTCGTCTCAGCCACCCTCGTGACAGGATGGGCTGTTCTAACGGTTGCCGGACTTGCCTTTCTGAGCGTCGGAATCCAACCTCCCAAGGCCGAATGGGGTGTGATGGTCGGAGAAGGCGCACGTGACATCATCACCGGTGAGTGGTGGACCTCTCTATTCCCCGGGGGAATGGTTGTTCTCGCCGTAATGGCATTTCACTTCATTGGCGATGACCTCACCGAGGCAAGGGCATGAGCCTCTTCAGGGCGACTGGCCTCAACGTCGAAGTGACCGGTAGCCCGTACCCCATACTCCGTGAGGTCGAATTTTCTGTGGAACCCGGAGAAATTCTCGCCCTGGTCGGCGAGTCGGGCTCAGGAAAGACCATGGCTGCGCTAGCCGTCATGGGTCTATTGCCGTTCGGTATAGATATGACTACAGGAGAAGTAAAGCTGGAAGGCAGGAATCTGGCCCGTTCCGATGGAACGGTCGAACGAGACGCCAGCCAGATATCAATGATCTTCCAACACCCCGTCGGTGCTTTGAATCCGACTATGCGGGTTGGTTCTCAAGTCGCCCGGGCCATCCAGTTCAACCAACATGTAGGCCGCAGTTCGGCCCTTCAGACCGCTATCGAAATGATTGGCCATGTCGGAATACCCGGACCAGAGCAAGTAGCCCGCAGATACCCACACCAGCTATCGGGCGGAATGTGCCAACGAATCATGATCGCCATGGCAATCAGTTGCAAACCTCGGCTCCTTATCGCCGACGAGCCCACTACGGCACTTGACGTTACGGTCCAAGCTCAGATATTTGAGCTAATCAAGGCGTTAGTAGAAGAAATCGGCTGCGGCGTGGTCTTTATAACCCACGACCTGGGCGCGGTAGCCGAAATGGCAGATCGAGTAACAGTGATGTATGGCGGACAGGCAATGGAAGAGTTACCTGTAGCCGAACTGTTAGGTAGACCTAAACACCCCTATACCCGTTATCTTCTCGAATCCGTGGTGCAAGAAGTTGACCATCGAATCGAAGATATTGGGGTGGATTTTGCCCTCACAGGTTGTCGCTTTGGTCATCGCTGCCTCCTGGCTCACGACAGTTGCAACGAATACCCAACACTTGAAGAGATTTCTCCAGGGCATCGACTCTCCTGTTTCGCAGAGAAGGCAGAGGCACCGTGACTCTTCTGGATATTCAGGACCTCTATAAGACCTTCGGCCGTGGTGCAAATGCGCTTCCCGCGGTGCGCGGTGTTGACCTTCGACTCGAGCGCGGCGAGACCCTTGGCTTGGTCGGAGAATCCGGATGCGGAAAGACAACGCTGGGCCGGGTACTTGTCGGGCTGAACGCGCCCACCTCGGGGCGAGTTCTGTTCGATGGACAAGACATTGTGGGACGCCTAAGCGAGTCCCAGTTCCGATCGCGAGTGCAGATGGTCTTCCAGCACCCTCTGTCATCACTGAACCCGAGGTTCCGCGTGGCCACCACACTAAGTGAGCCAGCCAAACTTCTAACCGCAAATTCTGACTCGGAGAAGATCTCAAAAGCCATTGCAGAGACTCTTCGCCTCGTGGGACTCGGTCAGGAATACCTCACGAGAAAGCCCGGTCACCTCTCCGGTGGGCAACAACAACGCGTCGCAATCGCCCGAGCTCTAATGAGTGCTCCTGACCTCGTTGTTCTCGATGAGCCAACGTCAAGCCTTGATCAATCAATCCGCAGTCGAATCATCTCCCTACTCAAGGACATCCAAGCAACAAGGGCTGTGGCCTATCTGTTCATCAGCCATGACCTAAGTACGGTTCGAAAGATTGCTCACCGGGTAGCCGTTATGTACCTCGGCCGCATTGTTGAAGTATCCGAAACCAACGAACTCTTCGAGGACCCCAAGCACCCCTACACCAAGGCCCTGCTTTCAGCAGTCCCTTCTCTCGATTCAAACGGCCGATCAGACAGGATCATCCTTCGTGGTGAGACTCCAAGCCCAACAGAACTACCGGTCGGATGCTCGTTCCAGGATCGATGCGATCTCGTTCATGACCGGTGCCGGGCCCAACGACCCGAGTTGGGTGAGATCGGACCCTCCCATCAAGTGGAGTGTTTCGCAACTCAATGAGGTCCAGCGATTGCTTCAACATCCTTCGGATCGATATAGACACTCACGCTGCGGATCAAACCATCGGCGAGTTTGAACACCTCTGTGAACTCAATCCGGTATTGGACACCATCTGCATCACACCCCGAGCTCTCAAATTCTGCAACAGCGGTTTCTCCCTCTGCGATAACCACTTTCGCGCTCATCCGCTCATCAGGTAGAGCAGAGAACAACTCCTGGAAATGAGCCAAGATTGCATCCCGGCCCTCGCAGAGATCCGTGAGAGCGCTCCAATAGGTTGCGTCACAATGGTAAAGGTCCCTAAGGCCTCCCAGATCTCTTGCGTTGTAGGCCTCAACTACTGCAGAAACTAGAGCACGAGTCTCATTGCTACTCATATTACAACAACACCCCCACACGAAAGGCTGAACGATAATGCCAAAACCCTCTATTGGCCTAGTCATGGGCAGTGCTATTGCCCCCGAACAACTCATGTCTGGCGCGCGCACTGCTGAATCAGTTGGTTTTGAAGAGATATGGCTTGCTGAAGACTACTTCTTCAGCGGCGGGATCTCTGGTGCCACCATGGTTCTTGACGTAACGAACGAGATCAAGGTCGCTACTGGAATCGTCTCAGCGATGGTTCGCCATCCCGCCGTTCTTGCAATGGAAATCTCAACGCTGTCTAGAGCACACCCTGGACGGTTTACTGCCGGTATTGGACTTGGGGTCCCCGCCTGGCTGCGTCAGATGGGTCTCCATCCACCTTCGTCTTTAGCGGCCATGCGCGAATGTGTAGAGTCAGTAAAGACCCTGCTAGAAGGCCAGGAGTTGAGCTTTGAGGGAAGCACGTTTTCATTCGACAAGGTCAAACTCACATATCCGGAGGATGTACCTACACCGCTTCATATGGGAGTGAGCGGACCCAGGATGCTCCAACTATCTGGCCGTATTGCCGATGGAACAGTTCTCTCGGTCGCAGCGAGCCATGATTATGTCCGTTGGGCAAAAGAGCAGATCGGTATTGGGTCCAGAGAGGCAGGACGCACTGAGAATCATCATATGACTGTCTTCGCCCTCTATTCAGTCGACGAGGACCCGCAAGTCGCTCGTGATGCCGTTCGTGGCCCACTCGGCTTCTACAAGTCTCATGGAACTAACGCTCTCACAGACGTCTACGGGAACTCTGCTCAGGTCAAAGAGTTACTTACTGAGTATGGGACAGAATCATTGGCCGAGCACATGCCCAGTCAGTGGATTGAGGACTTAACGATTGCCGGCACTCCAGAAGAGTGCGCAGAAAAGATCAGAGCCTTTGGTGAGGCTGGCGCAGATACCGTGGCGCTATTTCCTTTACCTACGGAGAATATTGACGATATCATTGCCTTGACTGCGCGTGAAGTGTTGCCGATTCTAAATACCTGATTGGAGTCAAATCCAGATCTCTATTTCACCAACGGGTAAATCTAGATCAGATCTACCGGTTTACTTCCCGCCGATCACCAGTGAGGATTCCATCAATATCAACCTGACTACCTGAAAAATGATCCCCCCTAATACTCAGCTTCAGTGCTGCCATACCTACAGCTGTTGGTAGATAACCAGCTACATCGCCCCTCACCACACCAAGCACAAGTCCGGCAGCAAACGCGTCCCCACATCCGATGCGATCAACAACCGCTGCCTCTACACCTGGCTGTTCAACAATGCCTTTAGCGTCACAGAGTAATGCCCCCCGCGACCCAACGGTTAGAGCAACGTACTGAGCGGCGAAAGTGTCTTGTGCTTTTCGAATCAGATCCCGTGGAGGGCCCTCAAACCCGAATACATAGCGTGCGTCCTCTTCGGTGAGGATGGCAAGAGTTGCTCCTTGACAGAGTTCCAAAAGTATGGGTTTTGCCTCCTCAACTGCCCATAGGTGAGATCTGTAATTCACGTCTACGCAGACAGACACATTTGAGGACCTTGCACGCCGAGTGAACTCGATAGATAGTTCGCGAAGCGAGTCCGACAACGCCGGAGTTATGCCGGTGATATGTACTGCCTTTGCTGACTCAATGACTTCCCAAGGTACGTCCGAAGACTCCAACCGGGTTACGGCAGTCTCCTTACGGTCATATATCACTCGGGTAGGACGGGGAGCGGAGCCTGGCTCAACAAAATAGATCCCCAATCGGCTACCCGGCGAAATATGCACGAACTGGGTATCGACTCCGAGGCTCCCTAGTTGAGCCAGTACATGGTGGCCGAGATCGTTGTCAGGCACAGCAGAGACCCAAGTCACCGAGCACCCCATTTGAGCCACCGCCACGGCCACATTCGACTCGGCTCCACCAATCGATGTCGTAAGTCCACCCAGTCCCTGAAATCGTGTCCCCAGAGGAAGTGAGAGCCGCAACAAGGTCTCTCCTAGTGTGACCACATCAACACTCATGACATGACCTCCACGAGTTCCCGCGTCATCTTAGAGATTGCCGTGTAATCGCCAGCGGCCATCGCACCCGCCGAAAAGACAAAGCTGCCTACAATCAGTCCAGCGGCACCAGCAGACATGTATTCAGTCGCATTAGTGGTTCTAACTCCCCCGCTCGGCAACAGGGGTATTCCACGGAGTGGTACCTGAAGAGCCCTGATGTAGGCAGGTCCACCTAACTGCTCAGCAGGGAACACCTTCACAGCAGTTGCCCCTAACTCCATGGCATGTTCGATCTCGGTGGCCGTTGCAGCGCCGGGAATACAGGGAATACCCAGCAGAGCCGCCCTGGACAGGACATCGCTGCGTGTTGAGGGTGCTACGAGATACTGAGCCCCGGCCTCAACAGCTGTATCCACTTGTTCGCTTGTTCTGACTGTTCCCGCTCCAACTAGTACTTCGGGAAACCCATCGCACAAGAGCTCAATCTGTTGCAGAGCATCACCATGATCAAGTGTGACTTCTAACAGTTTCACTCCCGCGGTAAAGGCAGCGTCGGCGACAGCGACTGCATGCTTGGTTGGACAACCCCGCAGCACACCAAGCACCGGCACGTCCGACAAGCAGTTGAAGAACCTGGTGCCCAAAGGGTTCGGATCCATAAGAATGAGCATATTTGATATCTTGTATCAACGCCTTTGGGAGCCGAAACCAGAGTCTGGCTGGTGCTTCCTGATTGGCCCTTCTCATTGCCGACACAGTCGGCAATGCTCTCTGCAGGCAACTGTCGCTCTCACCAGTGCACCACAAGAAGGTTGTGTCACGAATAGAGATCAGTAGACAAGTACTTCAGCCCGCTGTCACAAGCCAGCGCGGCAACCGAGATAGATCTGTCAGATCCTTTTAAGAGATCAAGAGCCGCAGCCACGTTCGCTCCAGTGGAGAAACCGGCAAATACTCCTTCGAGCCGAGCGAGCAACCGTGTCGTTCGAATTACGGTTTCGTCGTCGACTGTCAGATAGCCGTCTACAAGCGACCGGTCCAGGAGGGGCAGTTCGTTCATTGAGTAGCCACCCCCTTGGATGCGGTGGCCCAACCTACTTATCGAAGCACCAGAGAGAACCGCGGCAGTATCAGGTTCTACGACATAACCCAGAACCCCGGCATGAGATTTTCTTAGGGCACGCATGACCCCGGTAAATGACCCCGCAGATCCAACAAAATCCACAAAAGCATCAATTTGCCCATCACTTTGGTCCCAAAGTTCTGGTCCCGTGTATCTTTCATGGGCCTGGACGCTGCCAAGAAGTAGGAATTGATCAGCTCGAAATGCATCCAGGTCCTCTGCCACTTGCCGCGTCCGGGCTTCGACCAGAGCCAGGTCCGCTCCTGATACCTGGCCGGGACTACCGCCAGGAGCCTGATCGACCAACTCAACCGTTGCTCCAAGCGCCTTCATCATCTGCGCCCGTTCTACGCTATTACCCCGTGACATCACCGCAATAAACGGGTGGCCAAGAGCGCCGCAAACGATCGCCAGACCTGTTCCTGTGTTGCCACTTGTGAGTTCAACCACGGTCTGACCAGGGGTGAGGGATCCATCCCGTCTCGCATTTCTGATCATCTCAAGTGCTACGCGATCCTTCTTGCTCGATCCGGGGTTCAGGTACTCCAATTTCAACAGCACTCTGCCGTGAAGACACATATGCGAAACCAAACGGTCGAGTTGAAGCACCGGCGTGCCACCTATCAGGTCAATCACCGAGCCGACGACTCCTTGAGCCATCCGGCGCTTAAGCACATCACTCATAGCTAGGAAGGTCTTGTCTTGCAAGACGAAAAACGTTGTTCACATGGACCAAGCGAACATGGCTGCCAATACTTTTCAACACATCCATCCCGTAGTTTCGTTTCGGATGGATCGTGTCCGGGGCGATTCTTATCGGTGTATCGCTGTCTCTTACGACAGCATTCCAGTTGGTCGGGGTGGATGTACCGATCGATGCCGTGCAAATGCTTCCGTTCATAATGATCCTGATTGTCTTGTCGCTGTTCGGTAGAGACAGCTATCTGCCCGCATCTCTAGCTGTTCCCTACGATCCGGAGTCTCGCTAGCTGGTCTGGTCTTGTGGCCGGTGGCTCTTCCACAACGCTTCTATCGGGTGTGAAGTTGATGCTCACCCTCGGTCCCGTCTCACGTTGTTGGCGGCGTCCTTCATCCGGAACAGCATGTCGGCAAAGGGAAGGAACCACGGTGGCCCCCGATGCCACCAGCGGGTCGGAAACCCGGAGCGTGTGAACACCGTCTCACCCTCAGGGTCGCCCAGAATCTTAAGAGCGGCCTTGTGGCCCAGGTAGGGGGCCATC
>MPMB02031339.1_pt1 | contig 15682 bp, 8 predicted proteins | sample 1617371 | NCBI WGS metagenome assembly MPMB02 (sample SAMN05944808, study PRJNA350692) | marine metagenome | biome: marine; feature: ODZ; material: water; isolation source: 300 m water sample filtered on 0.2 um supor filter | place: Pacific Ocean | collected 2012-04-08 | depth 300m m
GTGGACGATTTCATTAATGACGAGGCCAAGGACACCAACGTCATCGGTGCCCACTCGATCGAGGAAATGGTCGGCCACCTCAAACGGCCGCGCCGCGTAATGATGCTCGTCAAGGCGGGGCAACCGGTGGACGACTTCATCGACCGCGTCATCCCGTACCTCGAACCGGGTGACATCATCATCGATGGGGGCAACTCGCTGTATCAGGACACCATCCGACGCACCGAGTACCTGCGCGCCCGCGGGCTGCTGTTCATCGGTACAGGCGTCTCCGGCGGCGAAGAAGGCGCACGACGCGGCCCGTCGATCATGCCGGGCGGCCATCCCGATGCCTGGCCGCACGTGAAGGATATTTTTCAGGCCATCTCGGCCAAGGTCGATGACGGCTCGCCGTGCTGCGACTGGGTCGGCAACGACGGCGCCGGCCACTACGTCAAGATGGTGCACAACGGCATCGAGTACGGCGACATGCAGCTCATCTGCGAGGCGTATCACCTGATGAAGGAAGGCCTTGGCATGAGCGCCGACGAGATGCACAAGGTGTTTGCCGAATGGAACGAGGGCGATCTCGACTCATACCTCATCGAGATCACTCGCGACATTCTGGCCTTCAAGGACAACGACGGCAAACCGCTGGTCGAGAAGATTCTCGATACCGCCGGCCAGAAGGGCACCGGCAAGTGGACGGTGATCGATTCAGCCGAGTTGGGCATCCCGATCACGCTCATCGGCGAGGCGGTCTTTGCGCGCTGCATCTCCGCAATGAAGGAGGAGCGCGTTGCCGCCTCGAAGAAACTTCGTGGCCCGAAGCCGGTCATCAAGACTAACCGCGAGAAATTCATCGACGACATCCGTTGCGCCCTCTACGCCTCGAAAATCATCTCGTACGCACAAGGCTTCATGCTGCTGCGCGCGGCCGCCGCCGAGTATGGCTGGAAACTCAACTACGGCGAGATTGCCCTCATGTGGCGCGGCGGCTGCATCATCCGCAGCCAGTTCCTCGGCAAAATCAAGGAGGCATACGACAAGCGCAAGCGGTTGCCAAACCTGCTGCTCGACCCGCACTTCAAGCGCGAGATCCGCAGGAGCCAGCGCGGCTGGCGCAACGTCGTGGCCACCGCCGCCAAGAAGGGCATCCCGGTCCCGGCCTTCTCGACCGCACTGAGCTTCTTCGACGCCTTCCGCAGTGAACGCCTCCCGGCCAACCTGTTGCAGGCCCAGCGCGACTATTTCGGCGCACACACCTACGAGCGGATCGACCGTGAGCGCGGCGAGTTTTATCACACGAACTGGACCGGCCGCGGCGGCGACGTCTCCTCCTCCACCTACGACGCCTGAGAATGAGCGACCCCGCACAAGCCCTGCGCGACTTCGTGCCAGGCAACGAGTTTTTCATAGGTATCGACTCCGACGGCTGCGTGTTCGACTCGATGGAGATCAAGCAGAAGGAATGCTTCGCGCCGATGTTCGTGAAGCACCACGGCCTGCAGGCGGTCAGCAAGTATGCCCGGCAGGTCTGGGAGTTCGTGAACCTTTACTCAAAGACCCGGGGCGTCAACCGCTTCCCCGCCCTCGTGCGTGCGCTTGATCTGCTTCGCGAACGCCCCGAGGTGCTGGCCCGCAATGCCAGCGTGCCAAGCTACCCGGCGCTCGGCGAGTGGATCGAGAGAGAAACCAAGCTCGGCAACGCCACCCTCGCCGCCGAGGTCGAGAGCGGCAACGACGGCCTGGCCCAAGTCAAGATTTGGTCGGACGCCGTCAATGCGCAGATTGCCGACATCGTCCACGGTGTGCCTCCGTTTCCGTTCGTCCGGGAGTGCCTTGGCCAAGCGCTTGGGCGCGCGGACCTGATGGTCATCTCGCAGACGCCGGGCGACGCCCTGGAACGCGAGTGGGCCGAGCACGACCTCGAGCGATTTGTCAAGGCCATCGCGGGGCAGGAGATGGGTACCAAGACCGAGCACCTCCAGTTCGCCGTCGCCAGCAAGTATCCGGCCGAGAAAGTGCTTATGATCGGCGACGCGCCGGGCGACCACAAGGCGGCCAAGGCCAACGGCGTGCTGTTCTACCCGATCCTTCCCGGCAGCGAGGAGGCGTCCTGGGAGCGACTCCAGAGCGAGGCGCTTGATCGGTTCTTCGCCAGCACCTACGCCGGTGACTACGAAGCGAAGTTGTTTGCCGAATTCGACGCCAGCCTGCCCGAGCACCCAAGCTGTTAGCTACTTGACACCGAATGACACGTGGGCGACTTTCTCCCGAGTGAACGGGGAGCCTACCGGCCGATTGCGGCGAACGGCTGAGAGACCTGCGCGGGTGCGCGGGTGACCCATCGAACCTGATTCGGCCAGCACCGACGTAGGGAGTCACGCCTTCCCGTTCCCGCCTGAAAATGATCGCATCAAACGATTCCTTTGAGCCGTCGAGCCAGTACCAGTTGCCCAACTCAAAACGGATTTACCTCAACGGCACCATCCATCCCGACGTCCGCGTGCCGTTCCGCGAGATTTCACAAAACCCCACCAAATCGCTCAGCGGCCAAGTCGATGAAAATGCGCCAGTGCGTGTTTACGACACAAGCGGTCCGTGGGGCGATCCGGACTTCAGCGGCAATGTGGCCGACGGCCTTCCCGCCCTTCGCAAGTCATGGATCCGCGATCGCGCCGATGTCGAGGAATACGACGGCCGCAAAGCCAAGTCACTCGACAACGGCTACCTCTCCGAGGCACACGCCCGGCAGGCCACCCGGCGCGAGAAAGGCAGCCAGCTCGCCGAGTTTCCGGGGTTGAAACGCCGGCCGCTCCGCGCCTCCGCCGGCCACCCGGTCACCCAGCTCTGGTACGCGCGGCAGGGCATCATCACGCCGGAGATGGAGCACATCGCCATCCGCGAAAACATGGGCTTGGCCAAGCGCTGCAGCGAAGGCCAAGCGCCGGCCAACTCGCTGGCCCATCAGCATCCCGGCAACCCGTGGGGAGCGAATATCCCGAACGAAATCACGCCGGAATTCGTCCGAGACGAGGTGGCTCGCGGCCGCGCCATCATCCCCTCCAACATCAACCACCCGGAAGCCGAGCCAATGATCATCGGCCGTAACTTCCTCGTGAAGATCAATGCCAATATCGGCAATAGCGCCGTCGCATCGAGCATCGAGGAGGAGGTCGAGAAAATGCGCTGGGCCACCAAATGGGGCGCCGACACGGTGATGGATCTCTCTACCGGCAAAAACATCCACGCCACCCGCGAATGGATCATCCGCAACTCCCCCGTCCCGATTGGCACCGTGCCTATTTACCAGGCGCTCGAGAAGGTGGATGGACGCGCCGAGGCCCTGACATGGGAGGTTTTCCGTGACACGCTCATCGAGCAGGCCGAGCAGGGCGTCGATTACTTCACCATTCACGCCGGAGTGCTGCTTCGGTTCATCCCGCTGACGGCCAAGCGCATGACCGGTATCGTCAGCCGCGGCGGCTCCATCATGGCCAAGTGGTGCCTTGCGCATCATACCGAGAGCTTCCTCTACACGCACTGGGATGACATCTGCAAAATCTGCGCTGCCTACGACGTGGGCTTCAGCATCGGCGACGGCCTGCGTCCCGGCTCCATCGCCGACGCCAACGACGAGGCACAATTCGCCGAGCTCGAGGTGCAGGGCGACCTGACCCGACGCGCCTGGAAGCATGGCGTTCAGGTGATGAACGAGGGCCCCGGCCACGTGCCGATGCACATGATCCACGACAACATGACCAAGCAGCTCGAGTGGTGCGACGAGGCACCGTTCTACACTCTTGGCCCGCTGACGACCGACATCGCCCCAGGCTACGACCACATCACCAGCGGCATCGGCGCCGCGATGATCGGCTGGTACGGCTGCGCGATGCTCTGCTACGTCACGCCGAAGGAACACCTTGGCCTGCCGAACAAGCAGGACGTGAAGGAGGGCGTCATCACGTATAAGATCGCCGCCCACGCCGCCGACTTGGCCAAGGGCCACCCCGGCGCGCAGCACCGCGACAACGCGCTGAGCAAGGCACGGTTCGAGTTCCGCTGGGAAGACCAGTTCAACCTCGGCCTCGACCCGGAACGCTCGCGTGAATTCCACGACGAAACCCTTCCGGCAGATGGTGCCAAGACCGCGCACTTTTGCAGCATGTGCGGCCCCAACTTCTGCTCAATGAAAATAACGGATGACGTCCGTAAATACGCGGCCGAAAAGGGCCTCAGCGACGAGGAGGCACTCGAGGAAGGCATGCGCGAAAAATCCGCCGAGTTCACCGAGCAAGGCGCTGAGGTTTTCTCCAAGGCTTAGACTCATTTGGAATGTTGACAGGAGGCCGGGGAGACCATATTAGCATCAATATCGTGGGTGCAGGACCAGGGGGGTTGACTGCCGCCATGTTGCTGGCGCACAGAGGCTTCAAAGTTCGGCTATTCGAGAAAGCGAATCAAGTCGGTGGCCGCAATGCCGCCATTATTCGGAACGGATACAAGTTCGATGTCGGTCCAACCTTCCTGATGATGAAATTCATCCTTGATGAAGTCTTCGAGGAAGCTGGCCGAAACATTGATGACTACCTGAAATCGGTGAGACTGGAACCGATGTACCGGCTGCAATTCAATGATATCAGGCTCGAACCGACAACTGAAAAAGAAGCCATGCTTGAGCAAATCAATCGAGCCTTTCCCGGAAATAGGGACGGGTATGATCGCTTCATGACTTCAGAAAAACGGCGCTTCGACTTGATGTATCCTTGCCTACAAAAAGATTATGCCACCTTCAGCCAATACTTCTCCAAGGCTTTCATGAAAGCTGCGCCGAACCTTTCCTTAGGTCGATCGTTAATCAGCGTCCTTGGAGACTATTTCAAGGACGAAAAATTAAAATTTTCATTCACATTCCAGTCAAAATACCTGGGCATGTCAGCCTGGGAGTGCCCAGGAGCATTTGCCATTCTTTCATATTTGGAACATGCATTTGGAATCTACCACACGATAGGTGGACTGAGTGAAATATCTGAAGCTATGGCCAAAGTGTGCTGTGAACATGGGGTTGAAATCCACCTGAACACCCCGGTAAAGCAACTGGTCATCGCAAACAAAAAAGTCCGCGGCGTTGAATTGGATAATGGAGAACAAATTCTTGCGGATGAAACAGTACTTAACGCCGACTTTGGTTATGCCGTGAAGAATCTAGTTCCTCCCGGCATCCTCAAGAAGTACAGCCCGGAGAAAGTTGACAGCAAAAAGTATTCCTGCTCCACCTTTATGCTGCACCTGGGACTCGACAAGATTTATAACCTTCCGCACCACACGATTTTTTTTGCCGAAAACTACCAGGGAAACATTCAGGATATCTTTAAAGACAAGGTATTGTCTGAAGATCTCTCGTTCTATGTTCGCAATGGCAGCGTAACGGATCCGACCCTTGCCCCTGAAGGCCATTCATCTGTTTACGTTCTTGTTCCAGTGCCAAACCAGAAGTCTGAAATTGACTGGGCCATTGAGAAAAAAAACCTCCGTGATCGTGTCATTAAGGCGCTTATAGAACGTGCAGAAATGACCAACCTTGAGGATCACATTCGCGAGGAAATCGTTTTCACGCCTCAAACATGGCAGGATATGAATATCCAATACGGAGCGACTTTCAACCTCGCTCATTCAATTATGCAAATGCTTTATTTCAGACCTCGAAACAAGTTTGAGGAATTGGACAACTGCTACCTTGTTGGTGGCGGCACTCATCCTGGAAGTGGTCTCCCTACGATCTATGAATCCGGACGTATAGCTGCCAATCTCATTTCAAAACAACACGGCATCCCCTTCCAATCCAAGAATCAGCAAATATAGAGAAGCACTTGACCAAACGCTGGGATCAGACTTTGCGCTTGGTTTTCTTTTTTGGGAGGTAGGAGACAATGCTTGGCTTAGGCACGTTTTCCGTCCCGTCACCGGAAAGGTTTTTGAGCTCGCTGACCTGGTCGCGCAGCAGCGCGGCCTTTTCGAACTCCAGTTTCTCGGCCGCCTCGATCATCTCCTTCTCCAGTTCGCGAATAGTTTCAACGACGTCGAGATCCTCCGCCGACTCGCGCAGTGTCGCCGCGTTGGCCTGCCGCCCCCCAAAGCGATCGCCCAAACGTTGCTCAATTGGCCGGCTCACGCTGCGTGGCGTGATGCCGTGCTTCTCGTTGTGGGCGATCTGCTTTTTTTGGCGGTATTCGGATATACGCAGGAACTCGCGGATGCTCCGGGTCTTTTCATCCGCGTAAAGGATCACCCTCCCGTTGAGATGGCGCGCCGCGCGTCCGGCGGTTTGCACCAGGCTCGTGGTTGAACGCAGAAACCCCTCCTTGTCGGCGTCGAGGATCGCAACCAGCGACACCTCAGGAATGTCCAGCCCCTCACGCAACAGATTGATGCCGACGAGCACGTCGAATTCGCCGTGACGGAGCGCCCGCAAAATCTCCACCCGTTCGATCGCTCCAATGTCGCTGTGCAGATACCGGACGCTCACGCCGATGTCGGCGAGGTAGTCGGTCAACTCTTCCGCGGTGCGCTTGGTCAGCGTTGTCACGAGCACCCGCTCGCCTTCGCCCACACACTTCCGCGCCTCCTCGATCAGGTCATCGATCTGGCCCCGGAGCGGCTTGAGGGTAATCTGCGGATCGACAAGCCCGGTTGGCCGGACGATCTGCTCCACCACCCGACCCTTGGCCCACTCGATCTCGCGCTGGGCCGGTGTGGCGCTGATGTAAAGCGTCTGGTTTTGCAGCACCTGGAACTCGTCGAAATTCAGCGGCCGGTTGTCCAGCGCGCTCGGCAAACGAAAGCCGTGCTCGACCAACACAGACTTGCGGGATCGGTCGCCGGCGAACATCCCCCCGATCTGCGGGACAGTGGCGTGCGACTCATCGATCACAAGGAGGAAATCTTTTGGAAAAAAATCGATCAACGTGCTTGGCCGTGAACCGGGCGGACGGGCATTCAGGTGGCGCGAGTAATTCTCGATGCCGGAACAGAACCCCATCTCAAGCATCATCTCGAGGTCGTACTCGGTGCGCATCCGGATGCGCTGGGCCTCGAGCAGTTTCTTCTGTTTCTCCAACTCGGCGACCCGTTTGCCAAGCTCATCCCGGATGGTGACCGCGGCACGCTTGATGTTGTCCATCGGCGTGATGAACTGCTTGCCGGGAAAAACGATGACGCCCGGCACCTGCTCGAGGGCATTGCCGGTGAGCGGATCAAAACGGCTGATGCGGTCGATCTCGTCGCCGAAAAACTCGACACGGATCCCCTCCTCCATTTCAGCGGGACGTATCTCGACCGTGTCGCCGCGCACACGGAATTTGCCGCGCTCAAACTGGATATCATTGCGCTCATACTGAATCTCAACCAAGCGCGCCAGCAGGCGTTCACGGCCAAACGCCTCGCCGACGCCAAGCCGGATGACCATTTCCTCGAAATCGCTTTTTTCGCCGACACCGTAAATACAGGAGACGCTGGCGACGACGATCACGTCGCGCCGGGCCAGGAGTGAACTCATCGCCGAGAGGCGCAACCGCTCGATTTCGTCGTTGATGCTCGAGTCCTTCTCGATGAAGGTGTCGGTCTGCGGGATGTAAGCCTCCGGTTGGTAGTAGTCGAAGTAACTGACAAAATACTCAACGGCATTCTCCGGGAAGAATCCCTTGAACTCGGCGTACAACTGAGCGGCCAGGGTTTTGTTGTGGGAGATGATGAGCGTCGGCCGGTTGAGGTTGCGGATAACGTTGGCCACGGTAAACGTCTTCCCGGAACCGGTGACGCCAAGCAGCGTCTGGTGTTTTTCGCCGGCCAGCAACCCGTCGGTTAGTCGCTCGATCGCCTCGGGCTGATCCCCCGCCGGGTCAAAGGGTGAATGAAGTTTGAACGCCTGGCCTTCCACAAATCAGCGCTTGGCCATACAGAAACCCACGCTGAACCTCAAGCTAATGATGTGCCTTGGCCGAACTCGTGGAGCCAATGCGAGCCAAGTGGTAGTAGGATGAAACCCCCTCAAGCTCGAACCACTGTTTTTCAAAATGGAACTTTTTCCATTGTTCCCAGAAACGGTCGTAAAATTCACCGGCCTGAGTGTGGGTAAGCTTCAATCCGCTGGCCTTTTGAGATTTCAGGTCGTAAGCCAGCGAGTTAGGGGCATACGGGTCAAGCAGCTTGGCCAAGCGCTCCAGGCGCGCCTTCACCTTGTCACTGACGAGATCGCCAGCATCTTCTAACTCAAGAAATTCATCTACTTTCAAAGGCAAAACAGCACCTTGCAGGAATAAGTGGTCAAATCGCGTAAGACCAAGCCCATCCCGAAGTGTTTTGAGCTGATCATTAAAGCTGGATAAAGATTCCATTAAATTTCCATATTTCAAAACGACATCTTCCCACTCGGGTTGATGATTAAGCTCCCTCTCCTTCAAAGATTTTTGCCATAGATTAACCTCGGCATTCCAGAGGGTAACCGGCCCGGCGTTTGAATGCGTAGCGTGCCCCTCTTCGGAATGTGATGCATGCCCTTCTTCGGATTGCGTAGCGTGCTCCTCTTCGGAATGCGTAGCGTGCTCCTCTTCGGAATGCGTAGCGTGCCCCTCTTCGGAATGCGTAGCGTGCTCCCCTTCGGAATGCGTGGCGTGCCCCTCCTCGGAATGCGTAGCATGCCCCTCTTCGGAATGCGTAGCGTGCTCCTCCTCGGAATGCGTAGCGTGCTCCTCCTCGGAATGCGTAGCGTGCTCCTCCTCGGAATGCGTGGCGTGCTCCCCTTCGGAATGCGTGGCGTGCCCCTCTTCGGAATGCGTAGCATGCCCCTCTTCGGAATGCGTAGCGTGCCCCTCTTCGGAATGCGTAGCCTGCCCCTCTTCGGAATGCGTGGCGTGCTCCCCTTCGGAATGCGCAGCGTGCTCCCCTTCGGAATGCGTGGCGTGCCCCTCTTCGGAATGCGCAGCGTGCCCCTCCTCGGGCCCCTTATCGGAATGCGGAGAATGGCTCAATTTATACCGCTTTTCGATGCGGTCGGCCGATTGCATCATCGAGTTCAAGTGAACCGCCGCCTGTTTGACGGAATGCATTTCGAAGTCGTCCACCTTCAGACTCAATTCCATTAGGACTGCCAACACCTCCGGCCTCACCAAGCCCTGATCAATCGCCTCGTCCGTGCTCAGGCTGCCCATTTGCTCCCTGATGGATATCATGTGCTCACTGAGCAACTCCCGCGCCCTCTGCCTCTCGAACGAACTCATTCCAATCGCGGATTCTAGGTTGTATGCATCCATCTTGGCCAGCTTCACCCGGCGCATGAACCGGTTCAGCTTCCCTTTAAACCTCTCGGCATCCGGCCCAAACGTCGAGTCACTGGTGATCGAGTCTCCCGTAAGCTCAAACCAGTTGGCGTACGCATCCTTCCTGTCTTTCATTAACCGGTCGCGGAATGTCTTAATTTCATCAAGGGACATTTCATCCAGTCGCGCAAAAGCCTTCTTGTTTGCAGCATTCTCCAGTGCACCACGGTAAACCGTGAGCCGCCCATGCATCTCCTTTTGATCGGCTTTCAACCTCGACACCTGCTGGGCCTTGAGCGCTTTTTTCTCCTGCAAATAATTCGTCACCTGTATGACGGTATAAATCAAACCCACGCCAAACACCAAAACAGCCGCGAAGGGCAGCAATGCCTTGAAGTTGACCGCTTTTTTCTTCGGGGTTATCTCGTCCTCGTCTTCCTCCCCACCGAATATGACTAACAGCGACTCCACGACGGCACCCTTGGCATGGTTGATGTCCGCCTTGCAATAGGGACACCGGTAGACGCCGAATTTCTTCTCCTCACTCTCGAGTTTGATACTGTTGTCGCACTTGGCACAATCGACTGAACTTGGCATCACCTCTACGAGCCAGAACTCCCTCTCCGGAGCGGCTTCCTCCTCCTCGGCCTCAGCGGGATCCGGCTCCCCGGGTTGAGGCTCCCCGCCCGCGTCATCACCATCGGCCTCGACCGGATCGCCCTCCTCCTTCGCCGGTGATTCTTCGGTGGCATCCTGCTTATCCTCAGCAGGTTCCGGCTCTTTTGTGCTACGCTCGCTGGCGATCTTCGACTCAACTAATTCCTCGCACTCTGGACAGAAACACAACCCCATCGCCCGCTCCGGCTCGGGTAGTTGAATCTCTTTTTCGCAATTGGGGCACGAGAATTGTTCCGGCATGAGAGACTCGCTTCGGCTCGCCTCAATCAAGCTCTTAAGAAGAGTCTTGTCCACTTTCCCTCCAGGCTCTTCCGATTCCTCTTCCGATTCCTCTTCCGATTCCTCTTCCGATTCCTCTTCCGATTCAGCAGGCGGTTCTTCCCCGCCTCCGTCTTCATCAACTAGTAACGGTGCATCCTCCTGTTCATCGGATGCAGCGAGTTCCGGCTCATCAACTATTTCCGGCTCGGCCATTTCACCACTGGTGTCCTCTCCGCTCTCCTCTTGCGGTGCATCTTCCGTCCCCGCATCCGCGGACTCGACATCCTCCGGCTCGGTCGCTTCCGGGGCAACTTCCTCCACGGGTACCTCTTCAACGGGTGGCTCCGGGGCCGTAATGGTTGCCTTGCAGTACGGGCAGCTGAGAGAATCCTCATCCCGTTGTTCCGGCATCAGCTTGATTGCCCGGTCGCACTCCGGGCACTCGATCAGTTCGGCGAATTTCTGTTCCGGCGCCGGGGTCGCCGTCGTTTCTTCCACAGCCTCCAGTTGTTTTGAAGCCACCGCACGAGTTTCTGCAGCGCTGTTCTTTTGCCCGCAATGCGGACAGGCAAATTCCCCGGACGCGCGCTCCGTCTCGTTCAGGAACAGGGCATTGTCGCAGGACAGGCAGGCAAACACATCCGGCAGTTCCAAATCCTCCGGTGGGGCGTCGTCCATCTTGGGCTCCTCGACGACCGGTTCCTCCTCGCTCTCCGCCGCTGCCTCAGGCGCAGGCTCGCCTGGCTCGTCAGTCGACAACGCCTCTTCAGCCGCCGCCGCCGATGTCTCATCGGATTGCTCGACGGCAGAGCCATCCGGCTCGTCGATGGATGGTGTTTCTTCAACCGTTTGATCATCGACTGACTCGGTTTCCGGCGGCTCCGCCGGCGCATCATCCTCTGCAACTTCCGTGCCGGCTTCTTCCCCCGACGCCTCCCCTTGGAGGACATCCTCCGGGATGTGCTCATGACGGCAGAACGGGCAGGCATACTTCTCCGAAGTTCGCTCATCCTCGTCGAGAAAAAGCGCCTTGTCACAGGAAACACAGGCAAATATGTCCGGAAACTCCGCCATTAAATCGATTGCTGAACAAGTGGCACAATGCGCAAACAGGCTCTTATCAGGGCAATAAAAGAAAGTTACCGCACCACTCTTCGTTGTTTATCGACAATTGGCCACAATTCTTGAGGAATTGTGCCAAAACCGACTGAACTGCTACCGCCAGAGTGGCTCGCTGTCAACCAAGCGCCCGAGCAGGCGTTTATCGGCCGGCGGGAAGTTACGCTTGGTCAAGCTCTCCCTAGTCGTCCACTCGAATGCGGCGCAGCCAATGGCCCGCGGCTCACCCTTGGCCAAGCGGCAGAGAAAGAATTTCAGGTGAACCGTTCTTTCGGGGTAATCATGGGTGATCTCCTCGAACGCTTGGCCAAGCGCAACCTCGATGCCCAATTCCTCGCGGAGCTCGCGGGCGAGGCAATCCTCAAAGCTCTCGCCCGGCTCGCGCTTGCCGCCGGGGAATTCCCACAAGCCGGCCAAGTGAGCACCGGCGGGGCGCTGGGTGATAAGAAGTTTCTGTCGGTGAAAAACCAGCCCGGCGGCAACGTCGATGGGCTTAGCGGCCAATACTCTTGTAGGTGAAGCCAAGCTGCTTCATCTCCGCCGGGTCAAACAGGTTGCGACCGTCGAATAGCAGCGGCGCCGTCATGGCATCGCGCGCCTTGGCCAAGTCCAGTTCTTTGAACTGCGGCCACTCGGTCGCCACCACGAGGGCGTCGCAGCCCTCGGCCACGCTGTTCATGTCATCAACATACATGACCCCCTCGGCCGGCAGCAATTCCCTGGCATTCTCCATCGCCTTGGGATCGTGCACGCGCAGTGCTGCCCCCTCTTTCAGCAGGCGTTGGCAAACCTCGATCGCCGGCGACATGCGAACGTCGTCCGTGTTCTGCTTGAACGCCAAACCCAGCACGCCGATGGTTTTATCCTTCAGGATCCACAGCGTGTCCGTGATTTTTTTCAGGAAACAATCCATCTGCCTGGCGTTGATCTTTTGCACCTCCTTCAGCAATCCAAAATCGTAGCCCAAGTCGTCACTGATGCGAATGAACGCGCTCAAGTCCTTCGGAAAGCAACTGCCGCCAAAGCCAAGCGACGCATTGAGGAAGCGCCGGCCGATGCGCTCGTCCATCCCGATGCCGCGTGCCACTTCCTCGACATTTGCGCCGGACGCCTCGCAGATGGCCGCCACGGCATTGATGTAAGAAATCTTCATCGCGAGGAACGAGTTGGCGGCGTGCTTGATCAACTCCGCCGAGTTGATGTCGGTGAAAATGATCGGCGCGTTGAATGGCTCGTAAATCTCCCGCATCGCCACTTCGGGCTTTTCAGAGGTCGTCCCGACCACGATGCGGTCCGGATTCATAAGATCTTCCACCGCAAAGCCTTCGCGCAGAAACTCCGGGTTGCTGACGATGTCAAAATCGCAATCCGCCTTGCAGTAACGCTTGATCGTCTCAGCGACTTTATCGCCGGTCTTGACCGGCACAGTGCTCTTGTCAACGACGACCTTGTACGAGGTCATTGCATCAGCGATGTCGCGGGCCACCCGCTCGATGAAGCTGAGATCAACCGACCCGTCATCCAGTGGCGGAGTCGGAACAGCAATGAAAATAACATCCGACTTTTCCACCCCTTCCGCCGTGCTGGCGGTGAAGTTGAGTCGTCCTTCGGCCACGTTCTTTTTAACCATCTCCTCGAGGCTCGGCTCGAAGATGGGGATGCCGCCATCCTGCAGGAGCTTGACCTTGGCCTCGTCGCAATCGACGCAGATGACGTTGTGGCCGATCTCGGCAAAACAGGTTCCCGTCACCAAACCGACGTAGCCGGTTCCGATAATTGCAATGTTCACGACTCGTGGGGGAGTTACTTGTTTTCCGGGGCAGCAGATGCCGGCGGTGCAGCGGGAGGTGTCGGCTTGGGTGCCACAGGTTGGAGAACCGGCGCGGGTTTTGGTTTCGCCACCAATGGCTCGAGCTTGGTCTGGGCTGCCTCGAGGAGAGCAGTCGCCCGGCTTTGGACAGCTACATCAGGGTTGTTGGTCAGGCTTTGATACGTTCTGATCGCAGCCGCCACATCGCCCTTGACCTCCTGGCAAATCGCCTGACCAAGTTCTGCTTCATTCACCCAATTTCCGTTCTCGTGTTTCCGAAGGTAGCTCTCAAATGCCGCCTGTGCCATATCGTAATCCGCTGCCTCAAGCCATGTTCTTGCGCTCAGGATTAATGCCCGCTCGGCAACCGGTTTGCCGGCCTGCTCGTTGCTCACTCCAGAGTAGGCCCCGGCGATTTCCACCAGGTTTGTCAGGCCCTCATTCTGGACGGCAAACAGCGCCGACTCGGAGGCTGCGCTGGAGGCAGCCTGGTTGTTTGTAAACCACAGGTACGCGCCAACAGCCAGGATGACCACCAACGCGCCGTTGAGCAGTTTGCCCTTGTTCTGGTCAAACCACTCGGCACCGTGAAACAGGATATCTGGTTCGCTCGACTCGCTCATAAACAGGCGGGGAATCAATTGCAGATCAGCCCAAAAGGCAAGGCAAAATCTCGAAAAACGGAACTTTCATCAGCCGTTGGCCACCAGTTGCCGCAACACGTAAGCGAGGATGCCGCCGTGCCGGTAGTACTCGATCTCGATGTCGGTATCGATCCGGCAACGCACCGGCACCTCCTCGCTGGCTCCGTCGGCGCGGGCGACGCGCACGGTCAATCCCTGCTGCGCCTTGAGGTCGTTGTCCAAGCCAAGCACGTCAAATTGTTCCGTGCCATCGAGTCCCAAGCTTGCGCCACTGGTCCCCTCATGGAACTGCAGCGGCAGCACGCCCATGCCGATCAGGTTTGACCGGTGGATGCGCTCGAAGCTTTCGCAGACGACCGCGCGCACGCCAAGCAACCGTGTCCCCTTGGCCGCCCAGTCGCGCGAGCTGCCGGTGCCGTACTCCTTGCCGCCGATGACGACAAGCGGCGTGCCCTCTTCCCGGTACCGGGCCGCGGCATCGTAAATGTCCATCTGCTCACCGCTGGGCTGATGCTTCGTCACGCCGCCCTCGCTGCCGGGCACCATCAGGTTTTTGATGCGCACGTTGGCGAACGTGCCACGGGTCATCACGCGGTCATTGCCCCGGCGCGAGCCGTAGCTGTTGAAATTCGCCTGCACGACGCCGTTATCGACAAGATAACGTCCCGCCGGCGAGTCGGGCTTGATCGCGCCGGCCGGCGAAATGTGATCGGTCGTCACCGAGTCGCCGAACACACCCAGCGGCCGCGCCCCGGCGATCTCAGCAATCGTGCCGGCCTCCATCCCGAAGCCGTCGAAAAACGGCGGCTCCTGGATGTACGTGCTCGCCTCATCCCACTCGTAGGCGTGCCCGACGCTCGACGGTATCTCGTTCCACTTCGGGTTTTGATCGGCGAAGTTGCTGTACAACTCGCGAAACACCTCCGGCTGGAGCGCGGTTTGCATCTGGTCGCGCACCTCCTCCAGGCTTGGCCAAAGGTCGCGCAGAAACACGTCCGCCCCATCCTCCGCTTGGCCAAGCGGCTCGGTCGTCAGGTCGATGTTCACCCGCCCGGCCAGCGCGAATGCCACCACGAGCGGTGGTGACATCAGGAAGTTTCCGCGCACGTTTTGGTGAACGCGCGCCTCGAAGTTTCGGTTGCCGGAAAGTACCGAAGCGACGACGAGATTGTTGTCGAGAATCGCCTTTTCGATCCCGGCATCGAGCGGGCCGGAGTTACCGATACAGGTCGTACAGCCGTAGCCGACGAGATTGAAACCAAGCTGGTCGAGGTATGGTTGCAGGCCGGTTTTGTCGAGATAATCGCTGACGACGCGCGAGCCCGGTGCGAGCGATGCCTTCACCAGCGGCGCCAGTTTCAGGCCGCGCTCGACCGCGCGCTTGGCCAAGAGGCCAGCGGCCAGCATCACGCTTGGGTTGGAAGTATTCGTGCAGCTCGTGATCGCGGCGATGACCACGTCGCCGTGGCTAAGCGACTCGGTGCCGTTGTTCCCTACCGGCACGGGGGCGGTAACACCGGCCAAGTCGCCGCCGTCGCGGCCGAAGCCGCCCTCGGCAACCGACTGCGAAAAGAGTTCCGCAAACTTGCCGCCAAGGCTCGGCACCTCGATTCGATCCTGCGGCCGCTTCGGACCGGCCACGCTTGGCTGGATGGAGACAAGGTCGAGCGCGAGCTTCTCCGAGTAATCGATATCGCCCTCCGCCGGGATTCCGAACAGACCCTGTGCCCTGTAGTAATTCTCATAAGCCGTACAGTGCTCGCCGGAGCGGCCGGTGGCCCGGAGGTAGTTCACCGTCTCTTCGTCAATCGGGAAGAAGCCCATTGTCGCACCGTACTCGGGCGCCATGTTCGCGATCGTGGCGCGGTCAGTCA
>MPMB02109105.1_pt1 | contig 15633 bp, 14 predicted proteins | sample 1617371 | NCBI WGS metagenome assembly MPMB02 (sample SAMN05944808, study PRJNA350692) | marine metagenome | biome: marine; feature: ODZ; material: water; isolation source: 300 m water sample filtered on 0.2 um supor filter | place: Pacific Ocean | collected 2012-04-08 | depth 300m m
AGAATGGCTGAAGATGTGATAACACCGGACATGAGAGCTCCCGCTACGCCGTCCGTAACTATATCCTGGCCGGTAAGATAAAGCTGTTTCACAGGAGTTTGAGGCCGCAACCATTTCTGGCGGAATCTTCTGGGCGTATGATTTACTCCGTAGATCTCCCCCTTGTCATATCCCAGAAAATCCCGTGTAGTCAATGGAGTTGACAACTCCAGGTGATCTACATATCCTTCTACCTGTGGAACATTTGCGTAGACGTATTTCATCAACCGGTTGGTGAGTTCATTTTTTAGGGCATCATAGTCGGCGCCACGCTTCTGCCAGGAAGTTTTTTCCCACTTAGAAAACATTTCATACGGCGCCAGTGTAATAGCTTCCATGGTGGCTGTATTACCATGTTTCTCCACCCATTGAGGATCTTTGGCCGATGCAAAAGACATGTAAACCAATGGAAGGGATTTTGAATAATCATTCAGATAATTCTCCACATTGGCGTCATGGTCATAACCGGGATACACCCAGAGGTTGGTATTTTCCAACCCCATATTCTCCGCTGTTTCATTCATTCCAATATAGAGACAGACATGAGCACAGGAAGGTTCCACATTACTCAGTTTCTCATTGTAAGAAGTAACCCCTTTTGCCAACTTTCCGAAAGTAAGTGATACACCGGCACTACTCACAACCATGGGGGCCCTAATTTCGTCTCCATTTTCGAGTTTCACTCCAACCGCCCTGTTCTTATGGACCAAAATCTCATCCACCGTTGCACTCACAATAATCTTACCTCCGGACTGCTGGATCACAGGAGCAATTGTTTCTGCAATCATTCGTGATCCGCCTACAGGATAATAGGCACCGTACAGATAGTGATTTGCCACCGCCGCACTGATGGCAAATGAACTCTGTTTCGGAGTCAGGCCGTAATCACCATACTGCCCGGTTAGGACACCAATTAATTCAGTATTGGAGGTAAGAGAGCTAAGAACATCCCAGGTTGTTTTATCAGACATTTCCAGAAAGGAACGAGACATACGGCCGTAAGTCAGGTCGGATAGAAGTTTTGGCATTGCTCTATTCATAAAGAATTTGGTGGAAGCGCTGGTACACTGTTTCACCAGATCCAGATACTTTACAATGGCATCTCTTTCCTTAGGGAAATATTCTACCATCTGATCAATGAACTGCTCCTTCCCCGCCACAAAGTTGTAGGATTTATCAGGGAATATCATTCGGTCATAATTATCGGACATAGATGCCCACTCCAACCGCTCATCTGTGATTTCATCAAATAATTTTCGTAAGAAAGCATTTTTTCTTCCTACGGCACCAATATAATGAATTCCAACATCCCACTCATATTGACCCCGTTGAAATGTGTGCGTCCACCCTCCTACCTTAAAATGTCGTTCCAAAACAAGCACCTTCTTGCCTGCTTTCGAGAGAAAAGCAGCCGTGGAAAGACCACTCATGCCCGAACCGATAATAATGGCATCAAAATTTTCTTCAGCCAATTTTTGTGAATATTTTTCCCCGATTTTAGTCATAGAGTTATAGCGGTAAGCATTTGAACTAGCGTCTGGATTGAAGTTTTGCCAATAGACGAAGGATTTCCAGATAAAGCCATATGAGAGTCACCAGAAGACCAAATGTTGCATACCATTCCATATATTTAGGTGCGCCCATCTCCGAACCTTCCTCAATAAAATCAAAATCGAGAACAAGGTTGAGTGCTGCAATAACCACAACACCAAAACTGAAAATAATTCCGAAGGTGGAGTTACTATGAATAAAACCAATACCTGAACCGAAGAAACTCATTACAAAACTGATGAGGTAAAGCATAGCGATACCGCCCGTAGCGGCAAAAACACCTAATTTGAAATTCTCTGTCGCTTTTATGAGCCCGGACTTGTAAGCAAGAAGAAGTGCTCCCAGCGTTCCAAATGTGAGAAATACAGCCTGGTTCACAATACCTGGGTACATGGCCTCAAATAACCGGGAGATCCCTCCCAACGCCAACCCTTCCAGTACCGCATAGAGTGGAACGGTATACATTGCCCATTCTTTTTTAAATATGGTTACAATGGCGGTGATAAGACCCCCTATAACGCCGAGCCCCATAAGTCCCCCTGCCCTGGGGTCACCGGCGGGCATACCCCATGTCCATGAAGCAGAGATCATGACAATTAAAAGTGACACAGCTGTTTTATTGACTGTCCCCTGGATAGTCATGGACTCAGAATAGGCAGCCTGACCAAGCCGGGTAAAGGTGGACGCGGTGAGAGCAGGGTTACCGGACCTGAGTGACAAATGTTGGTTCATCTAAGTGATTCCTTAATAATGTTATTTTATATAGGAGGCAAATCTAATCAGATTCATCAAGAATTACTCAAACTGGGAGATGTACAATTAGATCAGGAACCGGAGCTATTCGATCCACAGTTCCCGTTCCAGGTCTTTCCAGAATTCTACCCTCATTCGGCTATGAATAAAGACCCCTTTGTAATAGGGGTCGTTTTCTTTGTATTCCTTGTAGGGTCCCTCATAATCTTTCCGGCGGGTTTTGTATTTTTCATAGTCGGTAAAACTGTCGTATTCCCAGATCATCATACGCCGCCCGGAGTCATCACCGGCAGCATGTTTTTCAAAATAACGGACACTTTTCCATTCCGGGAACAATGCCTGATGCTCATTAACCCATTTGAACCAGCGATGCATTTCTTCATCGTGTTCCTTATGCTTGCCCTCTGTAATAAACCAGCTCTCAGCTTCAAATATAGCCATTCGATTGCCTCCTGTTCCTAGTATCCTTTTCGGATATTTCCAAATTCACTTCCGCATTTATTTAACACTGCCTCTATACGTTCAAGATCAGGATCGGAACAGCGTAGTTCCTGTTTTCCACTGTAGGTCGGAAAAGCAGTACCGACGGCAACAGCGCCTCCTCCTATTACCACGGTTTTCAGAAACTGTCTTCTCATCAGCCCGCCATCAGAAAGTTGTTGTTCATTTTTATTATCTGGCATTTTTCTCTCCTGCGTCATGATTATTTATTTTTAACAACAGTTCCATTGACCATCACAAAGTCTACAGATCGAAATTTCTTAATATCCCTGTCCGGATTTCCGTCAACGGCAATAATATCGGCATAATAGCCCTCTTTTATCTGACCGAGCTCATCATTTTTTCGAAGTAATTTGGCACCCATCACTGTGGCTGAATGGATCACATCCATAGGTGACATTCCATAATCGACCATAAGTTCCAGTTCGCGCCACCCTTCTTCATGAGGCATGGAACCTATATCCGTACCAAAAGCAATTTTAACTCCCTTATTCATAGCACGCTGAAATGATTTCTTATGCTCGGCTACAATACGGTTTCGGAATCGAATATCCGCTTCACTTGCTCCTTCATCTGGGAAATAGACAGTCATAGTCGGGCACCAAAATGTGCCATTTGTTACCATAAGCGCCACAGTTTTGTCATCCAGAAACATTCCGTGCTCAAGGCTGTGCACACCCCCCTGTACAGCATGATATGCACCGGTACCACCATAGGCGTGGGCGGCCACATCCATATCCCATCTGCGCGCTTCATTCACCATAATCTGAACTTCCTCCGTGCTGAGCTGGGACAGGGGTTCCAAAGTTTCTTGATTGATATGCCTCAATGTTCCTGTGGCATAAATTTTTATAAAGTCCACTCCGGATTTACGCTGATCACGAATCGCGGCTACCATATCCTCAGAATTATCAGCTATGATAGCTAACTGTTCAACTTTTTTATCTATGGATGGTCGCAAGCCGGTAAGATTCATGTGTCCACCGGTAATGCTGATCGCCCAGCCAGATACAAATATCCTTGGTCCAACAAACATACCTTCATTGATGGCATCACGGACTGCGATATCCGCCATATCTGCACCTTCATTATCAACATCTCTTATGGTTGTAAAACCTGCATTAAGTATTCGCTTTGCTGCTTTAAAGGCTTCCATGGTGCGATAAGTATTAGTTTTATAAAGAACGGGTGGATTACTACTGTAATCAGGGGTCAGGCAAATGTGGGTGTGACCATCAATGAGTCCTGGCAGTACTGTCTTATCGCTCAAATCAATAACGGTAGCTGAATTAGATTTCAACGATTTTCCGACTTTGACGATTCGATTTCCCTCTACCAGAATATCTATATTCTTTTTACTCGATTTTTTGACTGTATCAATGAGTCGACCAGCATGGATCAAGGTTTGCTGCCCCTGTAAAGAGAAAGTTGTTACCAGCAAACAAAGAATGTAGCTGATTGTTTTTCGTTGTTTCATAGTTACACTTCTAATTATTGGATTCATTAATGTAATTCCCAATTATGCCCCTGTAGAATTATAGTGAAAATTTCCCTTATATCTATATTATGATCTACTCGCTATTGTTGCGGCGAGACTACTTTGTTCCGAAGAATTCCAACACCTTCCAATTCAATTTCTACTATATCATTAGGTTTCATCGCTTTTGTTGTTCCAGGCGTACCAGTAAAAATGAGGTCTCCCGGGAAGAGGGTAACATAGTGGCTGATGTAACTAACAATTGCTTCTACATCATAGACAAGGTCCTTCGTACGCTCTGATTGCCGTATTTCACCGTTTAAGCGTGTTTGGAGTAGTAGGTCATTATAATTTAATCCTGTAACAATCGCTGGCCCTACTGGACCAAATGTATCTGAAGCTTTTGCTCTCAGCCATTGCAAATCAGCTTGTTGCCACTTACGCTCGCTCACGTCATTTCCAGCTGTGACGCCAAATATATAATTAGGTGCTTTAGACACAGAAATATTCTTCGCTTTCTTTCCAATCACAACTACCAGTTCACCTTCGTAATGCAAATCTGTAGCGTCTGAAGGAATTACAATGTTTTCTTCTTGCCCAATAATTGAGGATGGGTACTTGGCAAATAGGCCAGGATACTCAGGTACTGGCCTGTTACCAATATGGCTGCGATAATTCAGGCCAACAGCAATGACCTTAGTCGGTTTGCAGGGTGCCAGGAGGTGAACTTCGGAGAGTTTTAAGGTTTTTCCACTAGGAGTTGGATCTGAGAAAATATCCCCTACCAACTCTCGTACTGTATCTCCTTCCAGGATTCCGTAGGATTCTTGACCCTCATGTGTATATCGAACATACTTAGTAGTTTCGGATCCAGGTAAGTGAGAAGATATGGCTATAAGTAATGTAATGAAAAAACGTTTATATTTCATTGTTCCCTCTCATTTTGTGATGTAAAAAAGTATAAACATAACTATCTGCTATCTACCATTTTCATAGATCACCAGCCTGTATCCGGTACAGGTAAACACCGGCAAGACCAGCCTAACTCATCCTCATTCTGAACGCAATCTTGCAATCTTAATTCAAAGAAATGTTGCACCATGAGGGTGTTTCTTTCATCCAGATTTTAGTTATACAAATAAAGCACAATGCCAACAATAATAAGTGATCCTATAATGATAGGACGCTTTTTTGGATCATTCTGGCTCTCATTTTCATCACCGCCAAGGGCTTCAGAAATTGTCGGCTTTCCAGTAGCCGTGTTGTCCATATAAAACTGGGAGGACCAGAAGACTTTATCTGCATAATTAAGGACAGTGCCATCACCCATTCTGATAGACAGGATCCTCGATTTAGAGATTGTCTGTGGTTTTTTTGAGCCCACCGGTATGAAAACTATATAATCATCCTGCACCTCTATCAGTTTCCCTTTAAACCGTGAATTGTCAACATATGTCAGTATATCCTGTGCATTCACCAAACTCACTAGGATCAATAGCGATAGCACCTTTTTCATTTAATCTCCTCCTGACATCGAAAAAAGTATGTGGGATAAAAGGTATAAAGAACAGGTAAGGGGCGACATACCCCCGGTTGACCTAATTGTATCATTATCATGCTTTGTCTTGTTTCAATCCGCAAGATACAATGAGTTTGAATGAGTATCAAGTAAGCAGGAGGTGGTTTCTTTATTACAAGAAAAAGCCCCTCACTTAAGAGAGGCTTAATTCTCGGTATGTTCGGCAAGATTTTAATTCACGTCAATTTGCTAAAAATACTGAACAGAGTCTTACCTAGTTTGTAAATGTCTATTTAACCATGGTCATCACTTCATTAGTTATACCATTGATATGTTCACTCAGAACATCGCTAACATTAGCTTTGAAGCTTCCTTTACCATTGATCTTTTCATAATTTGATTGAAATCCTTCTGGTAATCCCTGAAGACCTCCTTCGAAGCTAGCCCAGCTATCAAAGGGATAAACAAGTATAACGTCTCCTTGATCTGTTCTGAATGCACTTTTGTATACCCGTCTTGCAATTTTTGCATTTGTTTTTTTAAGCACATCAGCGATTGATTTTACAGCAACTTCAACTTTCGCTAAACTGGATAGGTCGCCCTGTTTGACCAGTAGTCGTTTCATTAAAATATTCTCACCTACTGTTTCATTCTCAGGGTTATAGGTCATTGCTTCATCCCGAACCATAAATATATGGGTATGCGAGCGGGCATATTTTTCTACATTATTTTCCCAGTCTTTAACATGTGTTTCAGAGAGTGGCTGATCCATATCCGAAAATTTGGATGGTCCTACCGCCCAACTGTATTGGCCGGAATAAGGTCCTGTGTTGACATACCATAGATATGCTTTTGGACCGTTTTCACCATTGTGAAACTTGTCATTATGTTTTTTTACTCCTGCCTGTAAAGCAGAATGTTGCCCATTTCTTAACTCAAGATATTGTGTGTTAAACATGACATAGTCTTGCCCTAGAGCGAAAGTAAGCAGCATGGCAAGGGTAATGAGTGATTTTTTCATTGCTCGAATCTCCTTATTTGAGTGAATTGATAGAGCCGTTTGACCCTCCCCTCCCGCTTTAGCCAATAGTAAGAACGAAAGAGATAAAAGTCAAAAAAATATATCACGCTGGGGGTCCTTCATTTAACCTGTCCTTCCCTCCGTCATTTACCAGGATGAGATCGGGAAAGTGGTTGAGAAAGCTGATAACACTATTTATTCCCTATAGCAGGAGCATTATTAATTTCAAACCGACTTGGCATACTTAATTTTTCCCCTTCATGTGCCATAAGCAGTTTATAATGGCAGTAGCCTATTATAACTACGGCATTAACACGCAGATTGGGTTAATCAGAGGCGGGCGAGTGATTTTTTTCAGGATTAAGGGAAATAATGATAGCCAATCAGGAGCTCTAGAAACAAAAAAGCCCCCGTGAGGAGGCTCAATTGCTTATTATTCTAATATAAATTAAGGGTCAAGACTAGTTGGCATCGGATGAAAAGCTGTAAGTTCTATAATAACAATGAAAAACAAGTATGTTAAGCGTTCGAGAATTTCGGAGTGGAAATTTCGTCAACTTGTTAAGCTGTTTTCCTTGGATCTTGATGGGGTCCAAATTGCCGCACTTACCCATCTTAACCGGAACACAGTTAATCGGTATCTTGCCGCCATGCGTTCCCGTATTGCAGAGTTCTGTGAATTGGAATCTCCCCTTAAAGGTGAAGTTGAAATTGATGAAAGTTATTTCGGTGGCAGAAGAGTCAAAGGGAAACGAGGTCGCGGTGCTAGTGGCAAAACAATTGTATTTGGAATCTTCAACCGTAATGGCAAAGTTTTTACAGAGATTGTACCTGATGCTCGTCGGAAAACGCTCCAGGATATCATACGGGGTCGTGTAGAATTGGAAACAATTATTCATTCAGATGGTTGGCGTGGGTATAATGGATTAGTTGATTTGGGATACAAAAAACACTTTAGAGTGCATCATGGAAAGAATGAATTTGTACGGGGTAAAACCCATATTAACGGGATTGAAAGTTTCTGGGGATTTGCGAAAACCAGACTTTCCAAGTTCCGTGGAATTAGAAAAGAAACCTTTTATTATCATTTGAAAGAATGTGAGTTTCGGTTCAACTACAGGCATGAAAATATGTATCAAATTATGTTGAAAATCTTTCAAAATAACCCGCTCAACTAGTCATGACCCTAAATTAATTATTCATTTCCGGAGGTGCTAAGATCAGGCCGAAACTTAACAATTTGTCTCATCCTAGATCGTATGACTTTCTGATAAATCTTATTCAAACGCTCTGCTTCAACTTTCCCTAAGACTTTTTGCATTGCTGCCCCAGCTCCTAGCCCTGTGCCCGCGCTGCCACTTATATCTTCCATCTTTTTCATTGGGTAAGCCCAGATCCAAGTGTCCGGGTTTTCTCCACTTACAACTTTATATATTTCATGTGATACATCACTTTTATTTGTTGTTTTTACCTTTTTCATTGCTTGCAAAAACTCTAAATATTCCGAATTGGTCCCAGGAACCGTGTAATTGTAAGATATGTGTGCCATTTCCCATGATGCTGGATTATGGCTTACTTCAGACAGATAGACCCAGAAATCAATCGAATTATTATTATTATCAGTATATGGTGAAATAAATTTGTTATAATGATCAATATCAGCCTGGCTTCTTACCCTATCATCAAATGCTTTCCAAGTATGTGGCCCAGAAAACCCCATTAACGATCCAGCATTTGGACCACTTATTACATCAAAATGATATTCCGGCCAAGAACCTTTAGCATGGAATTTTGCTACATGATCTGCCAATCCTTTTTCCAATTGTATTAATTTGCCATCTTTAGGTGTCATATACCAAGTACGCCATACAGTCTGGTTATTATCTTGGGCACCTACAAAACAATGTGAAACAATATATATAAAAGCTAATATTGACTTTCTCATAATTAACTCCTTTGATTATTAATATTAAAGTACAAACAAAAAGAATCATAAGGGGATTATTTGAACCAGAAGCGTTTCATTCTTTCATCCCGACCGTCCCCCCGTCACTTTCAAGTTGAGATTGGGAAAGTGATGGAGAGCGTACACATCACTATTGTTGGGCATTAATTAGGATTCCGATTAATAACCGACAATGGCAGGTTTATAGGCCCAGACTGTCACACCGATCCAACCATAGCTTGCAAGATAAGCACTAAACAATAAAAATAAACCAGATGTGATTCCGGCATACCATCTTATCCATAGTGGGGACTTTATTGATATTTTCGCCTTGAAAAGAGTAATTCCAGAGAAAAAGACAAAAGCAACTGTTCCATATTGGATAGATCGAGAAAAAAAACTAGGTGTACCCAGATTGGCCAGTGCATCACTGGAACCTCCAACTATAAAACAAACTATGGCAATAGCCAAAACAGAAATTGAGGCATCTAGCCATCCCCACACATACCAAATGCATCTGCCACGAAATTTCCCAAATGCATATCCGATCCATAAAATTAAATCGAGGATAATTACAATTAAGATGGCAAGTGCTACAAGAAAAAGAAAAACCATCCTTCCAAAGACGTTGAAAGGGGATACTTTACGATAAGTAGAATTAAAGCCAGTCGTGATTTCTTTTGATCCCTTGGGCCCTGTATAGGTAATTATTTCCGGTTCAGACCTGCCCTTTTTGACATATTGTCCATTTCCTGCCGCACTGTATTCAATTGCATTGGAAAAAAATCCCTCCGTAATAAAAAGTGATCCGTCTTCTTCCCGCAGGTAAATGATATTTAAATGATCGGTGGCAATCCGTAATAATTCAATTCGAGGTGTGAATAGACGGTAATATCCACCTATTTCCTTTGAAGGTGCCTGTGTGTGGGTCCTTAATTCAGGTTCTACAAAGTTGAGTTGTTTGATATAGCCTGTCAGCAGATCGAGAACTTTTCTTGATTCATTTGAACCTTCATTGATTAAGACTGCGTAGCCGACACCCTTGTCTTTTTGGTACCCGTAAGATGCTCCAAATCCATCAATGCCGCCATTATGACCGTGGAAAAGGATATCATTACTGTAAAAAGCATAGTTTCCAAGACCGTAGCCAAAATCAAGACCTTCCTGTGCTGCGAGTGAGCTAATCGGTTTTTCCATTCGTTCAATTGTCTCGGTGCGGACAATCCTTACTCCATTCATTTCACCACGTCTTATAAATAGTTGCGTAAGTAGTCCTAATTCCCGTGCAGTTATACATAGTGACCCGGATGACGTCGCCCAAATCCGTACGAAATCGGCCACTTCTCCTTTGGCGGTATAACTTTTAACAACACGTGCTTTTACATCATCTGTCTGTTGAAATGTAGCAGTGGAAGCACCAATTGGTAAAAAAATGCGCTTTGTCGCAAGAGTATTAAAAGAACTATTTGCGATCTGTTCAAGAATATATCCCATAACTGCGGGCCCTGAATTGGCATAAGATGGATAAAGACCCGGCGGCCAACGGGAGGTTCGTGATTGGGGGTTATCAGCAAGACCCTCACTTATTGTAACGTTTGGCCCAAAATCTCGGTACTCAGAAAACTGTATATCATCCCATCCCGTAGTGTGCTCCAATAAATGAACTAAACGAATCGGCACTTTGCTCTCCCAGTTATTATTGAATTCCACTTCAGGTGCAATCTCACGTAGAGTGGAGTTCAAATCGAGTAAAGAATCTTCCACAAAAGACATTGCTAAAAGACTGGTAATACTTTTTGAAATTGAACCTGCCCGAAAAAGCATATCAGCGGTGGCTTCAACTTTTGCTCCCCTATCCGCATAACCAAAGCCTTCCGCCCAGAAAACACTGTTGGAATCAACCAAGCTTGCAACTATACCAACATTATTATTTTTCTCAACAAGAATGCGAATTCTTTCCGAGAGTTCCGAAAGAGTGGTGGGTGGTTTATCATCAACTTTTCCCTCTGAAGTATCTGACTGAGTACTTGCTGAAGAATCGGAACATCCACAAAACAGGAACGGAATAATAAGCAGAATGAAAAGTGGCTTTTTCATTTGAGCCTGAGGTGTTTCATACTTTCATCCCGACCGTCCCCCCGTCGGTTTCGATTCGAAGTTGAAATGGCGAGGGGCTTTTTCATTTTATAGGCCTATGCGGGAGATAATCAACCCCACATTACTGTTCTGCTTCTTCCAATACCTCCTGTAGTTCCGTTTTAGCTTTCCTTCAATCGGCATTTCACTGATCCTCTCAAACCACTCCTCTTCAAGGTCAAACGCCCGTTCAAACGCTACTGAAATGTCCGGCAATGACTCTACCCACTCTGCTTCCAGTTCCTCCCTTTTCTGATAGATAACCGCTAACCGATCAGAAAAGTCATTGAGGAGGGAACGGTGTAGCTTTTCGTGCCTCCACCAGTGACTGTTTGGATCGTACTTACCCGTTAATTCAGGACCGAGGTCAGGCAGTACAACACCCTCAAATTGGATAGGCTTGAAGACTCCCGTACACGGCGCTGAAGTTCCGGTAGCCCAAACTGTCCTGGCCTTGGAAGAGAGATGGGCTACCAGCGATGCTGTAGATTGAGTAGCGTGGCGAGAAAGACTATTGGCAGAGTGAGCACAGATGTGATTCATGAGGTAGTGGCGATCAGGTCGATAAGTGTCTTTTCCGCCGTGATCCCGCAAAATCGCGAAGGTATCTTTAACCTCAAGAGGCTTTCCATCTCCCAGCAGTTGTGCTGAACGTCCACGGCGGGTACGGCAGGCGGTAAAGGTGTGATAGAACCAATCGGAATAGCACTCAGAAAAATTGAATGTCTTCCCCTTTTTTAGCCACCTTTTTCGCTGAGCCGTCTCGATTAAATCCGGGTGACTTAGATCGAACTGTTCTCCGATGGTCAGACCGTTACTGATGGCATAACTCCCAGTGATCCGTTTTGCTGCCCACAACGGTCCGGCTGTCTCCAGAACCCACGCTTCCCGCGGATCGGCTACCAGATAGCTGTTGTGGTAGGTCAACTTTTTGTCTTCGTAGCCGCAGATGCCGCCTTGTCCATGTTCCGTCAGAAGTTCGGTCATCACCTCCACTGCCCGCTCGGCGGAAGGACTCCGTTCAAGCGCCAGCCGCAGAAGATCCATACCGGTTAAACCACCTTTTCGTGATAGGGGCATTTTCGTCCAGACAGCCTCGTTGCCTATAGCAACTCCCCGCTCGTTTACTCCTATCTCGCATCCCCACATCCAGAAAGGCCGACTCAGTAGAACTCCATACGTCTCCTGAACCTGAGGAATCTCGATATAGGTGCAGCGGACTTTAGCTCCTTCCGGGAAAGAGGCAGGCGGATTGTATTCCAAAGCCTGAGCTTCGTTTGGCTCCCGGTCGCTGTTTTTTCCGAAAATGACGGAACCGTCAGCAGTTGCGGAAGAAGTGGCTACGAAAGTATCACACACAATCAGCGCTCAATCTTTCCGGGAAGGATGAACTCGTACCTCTTCCGGAAAATTGTTGTCTTGAGCCAGCGGTCGAAGCGGCGGAAAGCGAGAAAGAGCGTCCATATGAACTTGTCTTCCTTGTAATACTTTTCAATTTCTTCTACCTTCAACGGATCCAGTTCACTGCCCAGTTCCCGGTTGATGATTTCCACCGTCTGTGGAACCAAGTCAGGTCGCTGTTCCTTGTAGAGATTCGCTGCCAGGTCAATAAATACCTGCCGGGATTCGTAGTAGCGATTCATGACATCCTTCAGGAACAACCAGCGGATGATCCAGCGGAGGAATCCGGGAGCGCTCTTCAGAAACAGTTCAGGATCGAGCTGCTCCTCACCGCTTAGCCGGAACAGAGGCGTACTGGTGTCAATGTAGTAGAGTGTACCGTCCTCGGTAAGTACCCAGTTGGAGAGCTGACCGTCAATGGCCAGTTCCAGTTCGGGCTGATGCTCAGCATTGAAACGCCACACTTTCCCAATCCCCGCCACGATGTACCTGATGAGCGGCTCCATCTCTTCTTCCAATGCATTGCGAGCTATCTGGTGAGCAAATCTCTCGCCGGAAAGTTGCTTTTGAACAATATAGAGTACAACAGGCCGGCCGGGGATTTCAATAATCTCTGTCCTATCTTCCGGTAGAGTTAGTCCGGTCTCTTTCAGCCAGCCACAGTAACGGCGATAGTTATCAACGTAAACCTCAGCAGCTCGTCGGGAATCGAACAGCGGCATTCGTTTGTAAGCATGATCTGTATCATCTCCAAGGGCAAACACGGTGGATATCTCGCCGTAGCCGAGGACTGTGGCAGGTGTTTGAGAGTTGCTGAGATCATTCGGAAGAAGATCCCTCTCAAATACTTCAAGTTGGTTACGATTTTCTGTTACATTATTCATAATAGCTATTAAATACCCGGTACTTTATAAGTGTCTGGTATTTTCAACTTCCAGAAAACAACTTCCCCAGTCCACGTTTTAGTTTAGCCAGAGGGCGGATGTGGCGAGCTGAGCCGAGAGCTTTATCCAGTTGATCCAGAACGTAGTTTACATCGGATTCATCCATCACCAGCGGCGGGAGGAACTGACTGATAGACGTATCATTGCCGGCATAGACCATTAGAAGATCATTATCGTAAGCTGTCTTGGTGAGAAGCGGACCGGAAATCTCATCCCGAAGTTCCAGACCCATCATAAGTCCGAGCTGTCTTAAACCTTTCAGGAATTTCCCGTGTTTTCCTTGTAAAGTATCAACTCCTTCACGGAATAATAGAGCTAATCGATTTACTTTATCCAGAAACTGTGAATCAGAAGAAATTTCCAATACTCTACTGGCAACACGGCAACCGAGTTCTGCTCCCCCAAAAGTAGAAATATGAATGAAAGGATCATCATGGAATACCGATTCCAGCGGCCTTCTCAAAACAGTAGCTGTAATAGGATAAATTCCTCCAGACAGTCCTTTCCCCAAAACAACTATGTCGGGAATGATGTCAAAATGTTCAAAAGCCCATAGCTTTCCCGTCCGACCCAATCCCGTCTGAACCTCATCGATTATTAGAACGACTCCCAGTTCCTCACACAGTTCCCTAACACCTTGCAAATACTCAGATGAGGGAATGACCATTCCAAGCGTAGCTGGAACTGTCTCGAGAATAACTGCCGCCGTTTCCTCATTTGCCTCATCAGCCAGTGCTTTTAGATTTCCAAACGGAACCTGCACAAAATCGGGCTGTTGGGGGCCAAACGGCTTACGAAAGTGCTCATCACCGGTGGCGAGAGCCAATCCTGTGTGACCGTGATATCCCCCTTTAGCTGAGATCACCTTTGACCTATGTGTATATCCCCGGGAAACTTTGATAGCAAGGTCAATCGCTTCCCCACCGCTAACGCCAAAAACAGTATAAGTCAGATCACCGGGCATGAGTTCTGCCAGTTGCCGGGCTAGTTTTGCCCGCTCCCGGCTCATTAGGTGATGATTGCCTATATCCAATTCATCGAGGCTTTCTCTCAGAAGTTCAATGAGTTCTTCGCTACGGTGACCTAGATTAAAGACTCCGCCGTTACAATGGAGATTGAATAGCCTCTTTTCGCCGTCGAGATCGTAGAGGTACGACCCCTCCCGCCGACCCATAACGAAGTCCATGCCGTACTTTTGAAAAAAGTCGGCCTTGCTTGACGATACGTAATCACTGAAATCGTGAAGTACTTGCTCTTTTCCCAGGGAAAGGCTCATTTTCTTTTTCAAAATATTATATCACGATGTGGGTGCTTCTTTCATCCCGACCGTCCCCCCGTCACTTCCCTGGTTGAGGTCGGGAAAGTGGTGGAGAAAGCTGTGTAGAAACATAATGAGGAAACTACCTCTCAGGAGGCAAACTAAGGAGAGATAGTGGTAAAGTCAATCAAGGAGGTCTAGAAACAAAAAAGCCCCCGTGAGGAGGCTTTTCTGAATAAATTTATACAACTTATTATGGTATACCGCTACCGCTATGTAATGGTGTATAATGGCCAGCTTTAACTTTCCAACTCCCTTTTTCTTTGACGAAGATTTGACTGACTCTAGTTCGATAGTCATTCTTCTGAACACCATTAATGTTATATGAACCTACTAAATAGTAATATGCGACAGCTACCTTCCCTTTTTCAAGTATATCTACTTCAATATATCTTGGTGTGAAATTAAATTCGTTTTCAGGCGACTGTCCTTCAGTGACCGATGCTACAGTTGCCTCACGCCTATACCAGAAAGAACCATTGGAATCTCCATCCATAGTGCCTTTTGAATGCATAGTGCCTACATATTTTCCCCAGTCTTTTACATTTTGATATTGCCAGTGTTTATTTACTACATCTGTCACTTCAGATTTATCATCGGCAAGCAACAAGCCGGTAGTAACGACTAATGATGAAAATAACATAATCATCTTTTTCATTATTTTCTCCTTTTGGTTTGATTATAACTTCACAATATAAGATTAGTCAATTAATTATCTTTCAAACAAAAGTGCCCTCGTAAGGAGGCTATTTGAGCCAGAGGCGTTTCATTTTAACTTATTTGAACCTTTGCCATCGCTTCAAAATTTTCGTACATATTCTGTTCATCCATCTTTTCTCTGAACCCTAAAACAAAATTTTCAAGCCTCTTCCATCTAAAACCTACTGCTAACCAGTCAAATAAGAGCCGTTCATTAAAAAGCTCATTCTTATAAAGAGTACCAATAGTCTCATACCAACCGCATACTTTTGTAACATATCCATATTCCTTTGTTCCAGGTGGATATTTTTCTACAAATTTTGAGTAGC
>MPMB02041107.1_pt1 | contig 15631 bp, 11 predicted proteins | sample 1617371 | NCBI WGS metagenome assembly MPMB02 (sample SAMN05944808, study PRJNA350692) | marine metagenome | biome: marine; feature: ODZ; material: water; isolation source: 300 m water sample filtered on 0.2 um supor filter | place: Pacific Ocean | collected 2012-04-08 | depth 300m m
ACCCCGTTCTTCATGTTCAAATGGATCAATTGATTAGAAGGGCAGTCCAAGTGTGTTAAAGCTGTATTGCTGCTTACATCCAGGCTGGTTAATTGATTATTATAGCAATATAATTCACTTAAAGCTGTGTTATTACTTACATCCAGGCTGGTCAATTGGTTACTACTACAAGACAGGACTTCCAATGATGTATTTGTGCTCACATCCAGGCTGGTTAGTTGATTAGAACCACACTCCAGATTACCTAAGGCTGTATTGCTGCTTACATCCAGGCTGGTTAATGAATTACCATAGCAGTCCAGAGTGGTTAAGGCAGTATTGCTGCTTACATCCAGGCTGGTTAATTGATTATATTGGCAGAACAAATGGGTAAGAGCGGTATTGCTGCCCAGATCCATGCTCGTCAGTTGATTGTTCTCAGCGTAGAGATATTCCAAGGACGTATTGTTGCTCAGATCGATGCTGGTCAATTGATTGGCAGCAAAATCCAGATAGGTCAGTCCTGTGATACTGCTCACATCCAGACTGGTCAAGTCATTAAAGCGGCAGTCCAGACTGGTCAGAGATGTAAAGGCCTCTATCCCTGTCAGATCGACGATATCCTTTTCCCCAACAGAAAGTGATGTCAAACCGCTGATGTTTGCAGTCAGAACATAATCATCCAACACATCATCATAATCCAGGTCAATCAGCGCCTGCTCAAAGTTATCATCGGGAACATAGGTCTGATTGTATTTCACAGCAAGGGCCCATTGCCCTGTACCTGCATCTACATCATTGGCTGTAACAGTGTTTTCAACTTCATTCACTACCACATTTTCCCATGCGGTCCAATCATCGCTGTATTCAGCCCGAAAAGCAACCGTCAGCTGTTCTTCATCTACTATGCCATCGGCAGCAACATCGTAAGCAAAAGTAATGGTTGCCATACTTGCTGTTCTGCGGGTATCGTAAAATATTTCCCAGTACCGGTTATCCAATACGCTCTCGAGGGTGGCATCCACTCCACTTTCAATCATGCCGCCGGTGATCTCCGCTACAGTGACCTTGGCCTCTGTAGATGCAGTACCGGCTCCGTTTACAGCATAAGTTATGGAACTGTAGTTGATACTCACATCTGTGTCAGCAAACTCCTGATCCGTGCTGAATTCAGTGGAGCCGATTTCTCTGACTTCCCAATCTATATCGGTCGGGTAATCAGCTGCTGAATTATTTACCAGGATCACCTTTGATGCCCAAGGGTACCAGTACAGTGCTGCCTGGTTTTGTGCCAGGGTAACTGCTTCATACTGAAAAGCAACCTCGCTTTGGGCATAGACAGGATCAGTGAGCGTGGTAAGGTCATACCCTGCGCCACCATTAGTAATATCATTGTAGAGGCTACTGTTAACGTCATAAGCTTGGATACGGTAGTGCGTCGTAAGATATCCAGAGAAGGAGTAGCCGTACTTGTACCCGTTTACCCATTTGAGCTCTACCGCATAATCATCACCTGTACCGTCAATATTGTCGAAATCCCAGAATAAGGAATAATCATCATGGTTACTGTAAAACGTGGCTTGAGTGTTGTCGGCCGTTCTGCGCCGATAGCCGAACGGTTTAATAGTCACCGGGTCACTACTGACATTCGTAAACTGCAATGCCGATATCCAATCTACATATCCTGCGCCAAGTGATGGGCTGGGATCTACCAGACTGTAACCTAAACCGCCGATAACAGCAATATTATTAGGAATATCCTGATAATAGAGTACGGTGTGCCATTCATTATCGGACGCTCCGTCAAAACTCCAGTCTTCAAAACGGGCTGGAATAAAAAAACCGGAATTTACAGGTTCCGCAGGGTTCGCACCGTCCCACATATTCACATTTACCCCGCTAACCTCTAGTGGCATTCCGTTATTAAATGCCACAAACAATGTGGCGTATTCAAGCCACGTGATTGGAGTATAACCTCCAGCCGTTCCTATTGTGAAATTGGTTACTACACCAGTTGCATCTGTAGTTAGAGAACTACCTGTAGGACCGGATGTTGTTAAAACTGCCGGTGCATTATCTTGTCCAATCAAAGTAGAAAAGATAACGATTGAATAAAGAATTATTTTTTTCATTTTATCCTCCTTGCTTACTGAATATAGAAGTTAGGATGACAGCAATTTTTATTCTAATCATCCCATGACTAAAGGTAATCTTTCAGGGTTAAATAAAATTTACATAACGGTTTATATTATATCAATATAATTAGCTCCTTTTATCCTAATTATTAATCATGTTCAGATTAAGATGTGACGGGGAACACAAGAAGTGGAAACCAGGGTTACCACATCTCACTGCTTCCCAGAACTTGTCTTGAGCCCAGTCACTAACAGTTCCATCTCTCCCCAGCTGAATCCCTTCCGCTTAAGTTGATTAATAAATCGCTTTTTCTCTTTTGGATCTATTTCAGATTCCGGCTCAATTCCTCGTTTCCGCATGACCGCTTCAATGATTTTTATCGGAGGATGCTCGGTGTAGATCTCATCCACTACCAGAGCTATCAGCTCCTGGTCAATCCCCTTCCGGAAAAGCTCATTCCTTAGCCCGGCGGGTCCTAGATACTTGGACTTAACTCGATCCCGGGCGAACATTCGGGCGAAGTCAAGGTCGTTCAGGTAGCCGTCACTCTCCAATTTGGCAATAACAACCGTCACCTGGTCTTTGCTCCACTCTTTCTCCAGCAGGCGGTCCCTCATCTCTTTCACGCTCCGTGGACGGTAACTAAGAAGGCGATAGGCGGCTTGGAGGATCTGGTGAGTCTCTTCTTCTGACTTCAAAGATGTAACTGCTTCAGGAGAGATAGTGCCACCAACTTTAAGATGGTTTTGAAACAGAACGCCCTCAGACACGCTGAGGGCGAATTCACCGTCAATGAAAATGGAGCGACGTTTGCGGTTTTTTACATTGACCTTAATAGCTGTAATTTCATTATCCTTGGACATCCTAGCATCAAGTCACTGAAATTGCCACTGCTACTACAATTTCAATTTAGTCCTACGCCTCTACCCCGAGGAAACCTTTCACTTCCTTTTCGATGGAAGCGCGAACATCATCGTTCTCCTTCATGAAATGACGGGTATTTTCTCGGCCTTGACCGAGTTTTTCTCCGCTATAGGAGAACCACGCGCCTGACTTCTGTACGATCTCACCTTTCAGTGCCAAGTCGAGAAGATCACCTTCGTAAGAAATCCCTTCGCCGTACATGATGTCGAATTCCGTCTGTCTGAAAGGCGGGGCACATTTGTTCTTCACTACTTTGACTCTCACTCGTCCGCCGACAACCGTATCACCCTCCTTCAGCTGCTGGATTCTGCGGATATCCAGTCTAATTGAAGTGTAGAACTTCAGCGCTCTTCCGCCGGGTGTCGTTTCCGGATTACCGAACATTACGCCGATTTTCTCTCGGATCTGATTAATGAAAATAACGGCTGTCTTGGATTTTGATACGGTTCCGGTCAGTTTCCGAAGTGCTTGAGACATGAGTCTCGCCTGCAACCCCACGTGAGCGTCACCCATCTCTCCTTCTAACTCAGCACGCGGTACAAGTGCGGCAACTGAATCTATGACAACCACATCCACTGCACCGCTTCTAACGATGGTTTCGCAAATCTCGAGAGCTTGCTCGCCGCTGTCCGGCTGAGATATAAGCAGCTCCTCAATATTCACACCCAACTTCTTCGCATAATTAGGATCAAGTGCATGTTCAGCGTCAATGAAAACTCCGTTCCCGCCGTCCTTCTGAGCTTCAGCCAAAATGTGAAGAGCAAGTGTAGTCTTTCCGGACATTTCCGGACCATAAATCTCTGATACGCGTCCACGAGGAATTCCGCCGATACCTAGCGCAGAATCAAGCGAAATGGATCCGGTAGATATAGATGGTATATTTTCCAACGGAAAATCTACTCCCAGCTTCATAATTGACCCTTCACCAAACTGCTTGTCAATCTGATCTACTGCCAACTCCAGCGCCTTTTTCTTTGGATCGCTTTTCGTCGGTTTTTCTTTAGCTTTTGCCATTTATAACTCCTATTGATTGGGTGTTAATTGATGAACCCCGAGGTTTGAATAGATGGGACCGCCGGGGACTAAATCACTTTGAAATAAATTTATTTTTTCAACCGTGAACTGAATTGGATCGTAACTTGAATTTAAGAAGGTAGATACATCCGGCGTAACCTTTTGTGGGTACCGGATGCGACCAATGGTAATATGTGACGAAAATTCTCTCTCTTCCGCCGGGAAGCCGAGTGGATCCAGAACGCGATTGATATCACCTACCAGAGTAGAAAGCTGGTCACCTCCACTTTCAGCTCCCATCCACAAAATACGAGGTCGTTCCTTCTTTGGGAACACTCCGGTACCTTCAATAGTCAGTGAAAAGTCGTTATGGGATTTGACCGCTTTCGCCAGTGCACTATTAATATTCGGAATTAAAGCCTCAGGAGTCTCACCAGTAAATTTTAGTGTCAGATGGATATTTCGCAGCTTTACCCACTTCACCACTTTTGGATGTGCTTCAACAGTAGAATGAAGACTTAAAGCACTATTGCCGACAGTTCCGGGTAGCTCGATGGCAACGAAGGTTCTTAATAACCGATTATTGCTCATACCAAACTCAACCTCACCATGTTCAAAGCCGCTTGGGCAGAAAGCTCCTTGTTGTACCGCCTGTCTTGAGAAAAGACAAATCTTCGGGCAGCTACATCGCCTGCCACATCTACCGCTATATAGACAAGCCCCACCGGCTTATCTTCCGTACCGCCGGATGGACCTGCAATTCCGGTAATGCTCACTCCTACATCGGACTGCAGTACTTTCCTTACTCCCGCAGCCATCTCCTGCGCCGTCTCCTCACTTACTGCTCCAAACTGATTCAAAGTCTCCTGCGAAACTCCCAGTAAATTCATCTTGGCCGCATCGTTATAAGAAACGATTCCTCCCAAAAAATATTCAGAACTTCCGGCAACGTTTGTAATGCGACTCCCCAGCAGTCCGCCGGTACACGATTCCGCTGTGGCCAATGTCAATCCTCTCTCGATGAGAAGTCGACCCACCGCGTCTTCCAGAGTTTCCCAATCTTCGGCATAAACGTAGTTCCCAATCCGATCAAAGAATTGTCCACTAAGCTGAAGTAGCGATTCCTTATCTCGCGACATGAGCCGGACATCCACACCCAAGAAACCGGGGAGGAATGCCACCTTCACCACATCATCATTCACAAGATCCTTCACCTGGTCGTAGAGCGCTGACTCCATTATCCCTGTCAATCTGATAGTCGTTACATGGAGTTCCTCTCGCGGAAGCTTCTCCAGTTCAGGAAGAACTGTCTCTTCCATCATCCGCTTCATTTCTGAAGGAACGCCTGGCATTACATAAATGCGCTTCTCCTCATCCACGTACTTCAATCCCAAAGCAGATCCGAGAGAGTTGGGAATAGTCTCACCTTTGTTGGGTACCATCGCTTGTTCTCGGTTCGAGTCTGACATAGTAAGTCCACGACGTTCAAATCGTTTATGAAGATCTGTTAGATAATCCTCATCCAGATACAATTCAGCGCCGATATATTTGCAATAAGCGTCCTTTGTCACATCATCGCTCGTCGGTCCCAATCCGCCAGTACAAAGAATGATATCACATCTATCAAACATCACCTTAAACGCTGCTGTGATTTCTCCTTCATCATCGGGAATAGTCAGTTTAAGATCAACAGCTATACCGAAGTCGAGGAGTTTCCGCGCCATCCATGTAGAATTGGAATCCAGTGTAAACCCACTAAGAAGCTCGTTGCCTACAGAGATAATAGCTGCGTTCACTTCGCCACCCAGATCAATAAATGAGTAATTCCCAATGCATAAAGTCCAGCTGCCACATCATCCATCATGATTCCCCAACCGCCGTGCATCCTTTCCAACTGCCTGGCAGGTTGAACCTTCAACACATCAAAAAATCGGAATAGCAGAAAACTGACTATTATCCATGTCAACTCTTTCGGCACAGCGTAGAGTGCAATCCACATTCCAAGCCATTCGTCAATCACCACTTCTGAAGGATCTGATTTCTCAGAATGAGCCGAATAATTTTCGGAGGCGAGACTACCCAGAATAAGCAATCCAACGAGAATCAATAGATATACAACGGTGTTAAACTCAGGCAGAAGATACCAAGTCAATAAGGCGAAGAGGGAACCCCAAGTCCCTGGCGCTAGAGGAAGAAATCCAACACGGAAAACCGTCGCAATCCAATCAGAGAGGATTCGTACCGCGTTGGTCAATGGCTATTTCCGAGTCGTAATAAACGTGCGGATTGCTCCGCGATTAGAGAAGAGATAATTAATGCCGGTGTAAACCGTAAAGAATGTTGTAATCAGAGCTACATACCAAACAATGTCGTATCGGTCAATGAACTGGAGAAATGTTTCTGAACTGATAAACTTGATCGTTTTAAGACTCAATACAGTGAGAATTACCAAAATGGCTGAAATTTGTGCAGCTGTCTTCAACTTGGCAACTTTGCTTGTAACCATACTGATACCATATCTCAGGAATGTCATCCGCAAACCGGTGACAAACAAATCCCTAAAAACGATAAGGACTACCATCCAGTATGGAATTTTATCCATAATGGCAAAAGAGATGAAAGCTGATGACACGAGGATTTTATCGGCCAAAGGATCCAGGAACTCGCCGGCTTTTGTTTCCAAACCTCGCTTACGGGCAATTCTGCCATCGTAGGCATCGGTAATGCCGGCAATAATGAAAATGATCAAAGCCGCCGGCTTGGACCATTCAGCCTCCATGAAAAGAAAGATAATAAATATAGGCGTGAGAACAATACGTCCAATAGTGAGAATATTCGGTAGCATATCCATGTTAATTCTCATAGTGAAACCCTCCCCTCCAAAGCGCTCACGATGGTTGCTTCGTCTGAGTATTCCAAGTCGCCGCCCATGGGAATTCCCCTGGCAAGTCTGCTTACTTTCACACCTTTCGGTTTTAATATCTTAGCCAAATATAGAGCTGTAGTCTCGCCTTGTGCACTGGGATTTGTAGCGATTAAAACCTCTTTCACTCCTTCAAGACGCTCAAGAAGTGAATCTACGTGGAGATCATCGGGTCCTATGCCGTCCAGCGGAGAGATAACTCCACCCAAAACATGATACTTTCCCCTGAATTCGCTGGTCTTTTCTAACGAGAGCAGGTCGGTGGCATCTTCAACAACACATAAAATAGTTTCGTCCCGCTTAGGATCAGTACAGATGCCGCAGGGCGAAGTCTCAGAAATGTTGTGACACAAAGGACACGCATGAACCCGGTCTTTCATTTCCAGAATTGATTTTGCAAGAGATACAGCTAATTGCCGTTCGGTTTTGAGCAAGAAAAACGCCATTCTCTGGGCGGTCTTTTTGCCAATCCCGGGAAACCGGGAGAATCCTTCTATGAGATGGTTTACCGAATCGGGAAGAGCTCTCATTTCATTCCGGGAATGTTAAGGTTTCCGAGTGCTCCCATCATACCTCCAGAAACTTCATTCATCCGTTTCTGGGATTCCTCGCCAGCTTTCCTATTGGCTTGATTCACAGCCGCCACTATCAGATCTTCTACCAGTTCCACATCTTCCTTCAGTATCTCAGGTTCGATCTTAACTGAAAGCAACTCTTGCTTACCATTGACACGGGCGATAACCATTCCTCCTCCCGCCTGACCTTCCATTTCGATAGATTCAAGTTCCTTCTGTGTACTTTCTAGACGTTCCTGAACCTGCTTGGCTTGTTTCAGCATATTTGAAAAATTTCCTTTTGAGATCATTCTTTGTTCTCCTAATAAATATTATTTTATGATTTCTCCACCAAACAGATCAACCATTCGCTCTGTCACAGGATGTTTGGTGATATCTTCTTGCTCCGAGTCCTTTTTCTCACCTACGATAAAATTCATTCGCAAATTAAGACCAAGTTCCTTTTCAAATGTTATTTCAATCTTTCGAGAGTTCTTTTTCAACACATCAGTCTGAAACCGATACTTTCTTGGGATTGTAATAACTAACTTTTTTCCCTCCAATGTAGTTGGTTTACCGTGAGACAAAAACGTACTTAAAGATGTGCCATTCTCTCCAACTTTAGAAATAAGATAGTCCCATTTTTCTATTACATGATCCAAACTAACAGCGGTATTCTCATCGTCAGTATTCTCTTCAGCTTCTTCTTCGCTTTTGGGATTTTCTTCTGCATTATTGTCTTCTTCAGACTTTTTTTCATTTACTACCGGTGCCGGATCACTTTTTGACTCAACTTTTTCAAAAGTTTGGGAAGGATGAGGATTATTGTCTTGGGAATGTTTTGATGCCGAACCAGATAGGCGAGTGATTAACTCATCGAGTGAAACAGATGGATCCAGTTCTACCAACTTCAGCATGACAGTCTCTAGATAGATTCTCTGCTGTTGCACCAGCTTTAAATTTCGCTCCATTTCTACCAATTGGTCATTGTAGCGAAGCAGGTCTCGGCTGTCCCAGTTGGGAGCTTCCTTACTATATTTTTTCTGCAAATCAGTGCTTAGTTCCAACAATTCAGAGCTACTGTCCGTACAGCTGATGAGAAGATTTAGGAAATGTCTACTCAATCCAGAGACGAATTGCGAAACAGAATATCCTTGAGTAAACACTTTGTGAAGAAGTTCCAACAGTTTGACACGGTTTTTCTCCCGGATTACATTTCCAATCTGGAAATACAGTTCGCTTGGGATAATCCCCAAAAGAGAAAGTGTCTGTTCGATTTCAATCTTACTGCCCGCGAAGGCGATAATCTGATCCAGCATACTTAGAGCATCCCGCATAGATCCGTCAGCTTGAGATGCGATTGTTTGTTTGCTCTTTTCATCAATCTCAATCTTCTCAGCTTGAAGCACATTATCCAACCCCTTGATAATATCATCTATAGACATTCGATGAAAATCGTGCCGCTGGCACCGAGATAGAATGGTGGGAGTTATTTTATTGGGTTCAGTGGTAGCAAAGATAAATTTGATGTGTGGCGGCGGCTCTTCCAACGTTTTGAGCAGTGCATTGAATGCCGGAGTGGTAAGCATGTGCACTTCATCAATGATGAAAACCTTATACTTTGCATTAATAGGCGGGTACTTCACCACTTCCCGAAGATTTCGAATTTCATCAATTCCGCGATTTGAAGCGCCATCAATTTCAAGAACATCCATTGATCTGGAAGTGGATATTTCTGTGCAATTTCGGCATTCACCGCAGGGAGTTCCATCACTGTTTTCCAGACAATTAAGCGCTTTTGCTAAAATACGGGCAGTTGTGGTTTTACCTACACCACGAGGACCCGAAAAAAGATATGCATGCGATATTCTATCTCGAGCGAACGCATTCTTTAAGGTCTGGACGATGTGATCCTGTCCGATCACTTCGTCGAATGTTTCGGGTCTATATTTTCTGGCTAGAACTTGATAAGACATCTGTTTTTCAGCTCTTTACTATTTTAAAAGGGTTAAAGAGCAAAGGTAAAATAACTTTAATTAGATCATGAAACAAACCATTCACCCATCATTTTTACTAGATTCACTTTTTAACATGAAATATATTGGTCGTGCACCGCAGATCGGAGCTTACGGAACATGAAGAACATCAGCAGCCAGCTCCACTTCAGCTTACCATCGGCACACAAGAAAACATACCTACCGCTGCTCCCTTCCGGGTCTGACGGGGTTTGGCAGTATCACGTTGCGATGGACTAAAGTTTCAACACCGCTTACTGGCGAATCCATGCACAGCAAGGGCCTCTCAACGGCATCGGTCCTGCTATAGCGGATTGCAGGTTACAGGGCACCGCTGGCTCCCCACCTAGCACGACCAAACTTTCAAAAATCTGTGGAGCCGAAGGGGATCGAACCCTCGACCTCAGCATTGCGAACGCTGCGCTCTCCCAACTGAGCTACGGCCCCAGATCAAAGAACCAATATTTATGAGTCAAGTTCCAAGTCTAGATTATCATTAAATATACTCTCATCTCGTCAGAGTTGGAACAATGATGTTCACTACATTAATATTCATGGTAGAACCTACATATAAGAGTATTGCTGTTTGCTTATTTACAACGCCTGTCGTAAAATGTCCGCCGTAATTCTTTAACGACAAAAACAATCTGGAGAATATATTGACTGAACAACTTACTCATTGGACAGAAACATTCAGCGGATGGATCAGTTTTCCGCTCATATTCATGCTTTTGGGTGCTGGCATTTTTGTCACTGTCAGTCTCCGTTGGATTCAATTCAGAAAACTCAAACACAGCTTTGATGTTGTAAGCGGGAAATATGATGATCCAGATGATGAGGGTGATGTAACGCATTTCCAGGCACTTTCAGCTGCCCTTTCTGCCACCATTGGAATAGGTAACATCGCTGGAGTAGCTCTCGCAGTCCGCTTGGGAGGACCAGGCGCCCTATTTTGGATGTGGATTACAGCTCTTTTTGGAATGGCATTAAAGTACGCCGAATGCTCACTTTCACACTATTACCGGGTTATTAACGAGGACGGATCAGCCTCTGGCGGACCGATGTATTATATCCAGCGCGGTTTGGGAGAAAAATGGAAACCCCTTGCCGTTGCCTTTGCTTCCTTTGCAGTCATCTGTTCGTTCTGCACAGGCAATATGAATCAGGCAAATACAATTGCACAGACATTCACAACATATAACATCCCGCTTTGGGCATCGGGAGCAGCTATCGCTTCTCTTGTCGGGCTGGTTATCATTGGCGGCATCAAACGAATCGCTGCAGTTGCCAGCCGCTTGGTACCGACCATGGCAGCTCTCTATGTCGGAAGTGCTTTAATTGTTCTCTTCTATAACTACGATGCTATTCTGCCCAGTATCAAACTCATTGTTACACAAGCGTTCAATCCAGAAGCAAAATGGGGCGGAGTCCTCGTTGTTATGATGTGGGGTATCCGCCGTGGATTGTATTCGAATGAGGCTGGTCAAGGCTCGGCTCCCATCGCCCATGCAGCTGCAAAAACGAAGGAATCCATTCGAGAAGGAGCTGTAGCTCTTATGGGACCTTTCATTGATACCCTTGTCGTTTGCACAATGACTGGACTTGTGATTCTCACAACAGGTGTTTTGGATTCAACCGATTTGACCGGAGCACAACTTACTCGAGAAGCATTTACAATGGGCTTTACATTTGCGCCAGAGATAGGAACTTTTATTGTCAACACTTCAGTTCTGCTCTTCGCATATACAACCATGGTGGCATGGAGCTATTACGGCGACCGGTCCATTGAATATTTGATGGGACCACAGGCAGTCAAACCGTATCGCTGGGTGTATGTTTTCTTCAATTTCCTTGGGGCAATCCTCCCTCTCGCCTTTGTTTGGAACTTTGGTGATATTGCCCTTAGCCTTATGACAATTCCTAACCTCATTGCTGTTATTCTGCTTACTGGAACTTTAAAGAAACTGACTAAAGACTATTTTTCTAGGAAGCATATTACATTTCAGGAAAAGCTCCTGGCCAAACAGTAAGGCTAATGGCCCGAGAACGAAACCCCTTTTTGGAGGTTGCCCTCTCGGCTGCCCGGGAAGCGTCTGACTATATTCGGGAACAATCAAAGCTTACTCGTCAAATAGAATTTAAAGGAACCACCGATCTGGTCACTCAGGCCGATCGCGGTTCTGAGGAAATTATACTGCGGCAGATAGAAGCGGCATATCCGGAACACAATATTCTCGCGGAAGAGTCCGACGGCAAGCGGCTGAAATCGCAATTCACATGGATCATTGATCCTCTGGACGGTACCACGAATTTCGTTCACGGCTATCCTTTCTACGCTGTCTCAATCGCACTGTTCAAAGATGAATCACCACTAATCGGAGTTGTGTCTGATGTCTTCCACGAACAGATCTATTCAGCTGTGCTGGGTGAAGGTGCCTTTCGTGACGGAAAGAAAATCAGCGTTACCGGTACATCAAAACTCCAAAAAGCACTCCTGGCTACGGGATTTCCTTACATCCACGATGAAATCTGGCACCGGAATATGGAGCTATTCCGTCAGTTCACCGATCGCTGTCAAGGCGTTCGAAGAGCCGGAGCGGCTGCCTTGGATCTATGTCATGTAGCCTGCGGCTGGTTGGATGGTTTCTGGGAGCACGGTCTTCAGCCGTGGGATTCCGCTGCAGGAATGTTGATTGTGAAAGAAGCGGGCGGGAAAATCACTCGGAACGACGGGAGTCAGTTCTCAATCTTCTATGATAATATCGTAGCCTCAAATGGGATACTTCATGAAGAGATGCTGGCGGTTATCAATTGTTAGATTTTAGAAACAGCGTCCCGCAATTCCGGCAGTTTAACTGAAAGCAAATTGTTAAACGTATAAAGCGCCTTATCGGTCACTCGGCCAATAGCGGTACAGGTTACACCTATTTGCATGCAAAGTCGCTCGAGTTCCATTATAGAATCTTCCTCGACAGTGATTATGTACAATCCTTGAGTCTCCCCGAATAGAAGCTCATCATCCCGGATTTTACTACTCATGTGAATCCGTGCCCCTGTTCCGTCTTTAGATAGAAGAATCATCTGGGCTATGGTTACAGCTAGCCCTCCTAGAGAGACAGCAGCAGCAGATGAGATGAGTCCCACCTTCGTACCTGTGATTAGAATCTCATGAATCCGCTGTTCGACGACAAGATCAGAAGCCGGTGGAGGTCCTTCTTCTTTGCCGTGGATTTCCTTAAGATAAGCGCTTCCGCCCAGCTCCCCGCGGTGACTTCCAAGCATCATGATAAAATCACTGGAGTTGTCTAATACCGGTGTTAGAATCTGACTGTCCTCCGGCGACTCACCCACTACAGCTACCAAAGGTTCCTCATCTGATGAGATGAACTGGCGACTTATAACCTGGAGTCCTAGATCGGCTGCGGCAAATTGTAAACCTGAAATTGTCTCACGCAAAATTCGGACAGAGTTACTATCATCGCCTTGAGCGGGAACAGAGATGACAGCAAACCTCGGCTCGGTACCTGAAACTGCTAATCCGCGAGCCGCTGAAGCCATTGCAAGAATTGCTCCTTGCCTCGGATCAAGTTTCCAGAACCGTCCACCGGATTGAGCTCTCATCGTGAGAATCTCACGATCATCTGAGTAATCTTGAAGCAGCTGAAACTCCTTTTGCACTTCCGCTGATGAAAGTAGTGATTTGAGATGACGTTTAAAATATCTGGGCTGTTTGAGTGAAGCAACATCAACTGTTCTGGAAGCAGAAACCCCTTTCGTTGGCATGAGATGGATTCTGGGTGCCGAATAAGGAAATATGAGTTCTGTAATTTCGAGACTGCACAGTGAAGTCCTTCCTCGACGAATATTCAATACTCCATTACCATTTGTAGTGCCAATCTCTCGGCAGGGAATTGAGTGTGATCTAAGAAGTTTTTTTGCTTCGTTCTTGTGGCTTGTGGAGACTACTGCCAGACAACGACCGGGGCTTTCTGAAAAGAGTAATTCATCCGGATTGCTTTTTCGCTTTAATGCAGGGATTTTTCCTTCTGAAATATCCACTCCTACTCCCAGTAAATCGGCGAGTTCAGCTGATGAAGCGGCAATCCCGCCATCCGCAATATAGGAGAGTGCCAGTAGATACGGTTTTATTGAAAGTTCTGCTATGGAGGAAGAAAATGCTTCCAGTTCTTTGGGTGCAATTAGATCGGTTCGATCTGTCTCCGCTCCTAAAATAAACAGAACTTGATCCTGTACAATTGCATTGTGAGTTTCCATCGCCTTGTTTCTTTGAGTGCCTGATACAATCGCAACAAAGGTAGGATTGTCTTCAGTCTCCGAAGGAAAATCGAGCCTGTTAGAACCGCAAGAAAGCTGTCGGCCAAAAAAGTTTGCACCTTTGGCAGTTTCGAGAGTAATGGGACTATCTCCGCCCGTTACAATAAAATTGACTGCTTCCGGAATAACACTTTTTAGAGCCAATTTCATTACAGCTTCCGCCATAGAGGAATATGCCAGCTTACGAGCACTGTTTTTTGATTGAATGTGACAAGATGATGAAGCGATCACTAACTGTCCGTATGCTCCTACAGTAGGGTCATCATTCGGCTGAAGAGGCGGAAAAAGTGCCTCGGACATGGCCGTTGAACGAGAGTACAATTCGGCCTTGTTTTTGAGGAAAGCAGTTAAGCGTTCCTCTACAGGACGATTTGAGTTTAATGTGGTTTTTATTGACATGATGCTATGCTTTAGCGATGGAGAATATAGTACGATTTAGGCGTGAATTAAATAGCCAGGTAATAATTTTTCTGGTTTTAACTTCTCAACTATTCACATCCTTCACAAACTTCTGTGCCACTTTGATAATCTCCTCTGCCAGCTTCTCTCCCACTTCTATTTCTGTAACTATTTTCTCAGCAGAAGCATCTGCTATGGTTTTTACATTCTCAAATCTGGTCAACAGCTTTTTACGGCGGGCAGGACCGATACCTTTGATGTTATCGAAGATCGATTCGGTTGCAAACTTCTTCCTCTGCTGTCGGTGGAAAGTGACTGCAAACCGGTGCGCCTCATCTCGAATTCGGCGGAGCAGGAATAGACCGGGAGACGATTTTGGGATATTTTGTGGATCAGAACTGCCGGAAATGAACACCTCTTCTAACCGCTTCGCCAGTCCAATGACAGAGATGTAGCTCAACCCCAATTCCTGCAGGGCAGATATCGCCATCCCGAGTTGACCTTTCCCACCGTCAATCAGTATAAGATCAGGTAATGCAGCTTGTTCACTCTTCAGCCGGCGGTAGCGCCGCAAGACAACTTCCCGTATCATGGCAAAATCGTCAACTCCTTTCACCGTCTTGATTTTGAACTTACGATACTCACTCTTTTTCGCCACTCCATCCACGAAGCAGACCATTGATCCTACGGGATTGCTCCCCTGAATATTTGAGATGTCGAACGCTTCGATTCGCCGGGGCGGTACTTCCAAGTTCAGATCCGTCTGAAGCTGCTGCACCATATCCGGCACCAGTTCCCGGCGGCGCTTCCGCTTACGGAGATTTTCCCCCAGTAGCAGTTTGGCATTCTGCAGAGAGAGTCGGACCAACTTTGCCTTCTCCCCTCGTTGTGGTACGGTGAGGGTCACTTTCTTCCCTTTCTTGTCCGACAACCACATTGCCAGAGATTCATCTTCTTCCGGTTGCGACTGCAGTAGAATTTCCTGCGGTAGAAAGTCAGAATCGAGGTAAAACTGTTTCATGAATCCGGCTAGGATATGGCTCATCTTCTGTTCATGCACACCGGAGAGAAACATCCGCTCCCGCCCGATGATTTTACCATTACGCAAGCGGATGACAGCGGCGCAAGCGTCCTTCTTCTGTACTGCAATAGAGATAATGTCCTGATCAGCAAATGAAGCCGAAATTTTCCGCTGTCGCTTGGTAAACGCTTCCACTGCCGTGATCTGGTCTCGGCGGAGGGCTGCTTCCTCGTATTGCTGTTCTCGAGAAGCGTCCGCCATTTCATTTCGAAGCTGTTTTACTATTTTGTCAGTCCGACCGTGAAGAAAGCGAATCACCTCTTCGATCATG
>MPMB02070191.1_pt1 | contig 15594 bp, 17 predicted proteins | sample 1617371 | NCBI WGS metagenome assembly MPMB02 (sample SAMN05944808, study PRJNA350692) | marine metagenome | biome: marine; feature: ODZ; material: water; isolation source: 300 m water sample filtered on 0.2 um supor filter | place: Pacific Ocean | collected 2012-04-08 | depth 300m m
CGAACGTCCCGGCCAGGTGCGCGAAGATGCCGAGTCCCAGTATCGTGCCGGCAAGGGGGGCGAAGAACCTGTCTTCATCGACGTGCGCGCGCGCATGGGCCAGCAGCCCGGCGAAGATCAGGGTCTGCAGGGTAAGCTCGGCGCTCGGTTGGCTTGCGAACCAGACCTGGGACACGTGCACCGTCAGCAGCAAGGCGCCTGCGAATCCGGCTGCTCGTCCCATGAGCCACGCGCCAGCGAAATAGACTGCCAGCACTCCCAGCAGGGACCAGAGCCCGGACACATAGCGAGCACCCGTGATGCCATTGAGGTCGTATCCGATCGCGATCCAGGTGGGAAAGAGATGAGGGAATTGCCCGACGACGGTCCCAGCGGCGGAGTCCAGAATATAGAAACTGAGAAAGCGGCGTCTTTCGTAACCCCACTCGTGGGGCGGCATGGGTGGAAAGAACAGGCTCTGAAACCGCGTCGGTACAGCCGTCACGGTGGGGTCGGTGACGACGAGCGACCCGCGCTGCGAGATCTGGATGCCCTCGTTCATGTAAACCCCGGGGTCCCGTCCGCCGGCAATCCACTCCGCAGGGGGCACATTGAAAAACAGGGCGAGGCCGACAAGGACGAGCGCACTTGGGAGCAGGGCCGTCCATCCGGGCCGTGGAGCCAGGCCGCGCCACAGCAGGTGATGGCGGCATACCAGCGCGACGGCAAGGCTCAGCCCGCCCTCTATCCACAGCAGCCGGTCGAACCGGTAAGCGCCGCCGGCCGCAAGAGCGAACGCAACGATGGACGACAGCGCGACGCTGATCGTGACCGACCAGAAGAGGCGCTCTTCGGCCGGAAGACCGGCGCGGAGCGAGCGACGCCCGTAAGGCAACCGAAGTGTGAGGGCTCCGGGAACGTAGGCGATGAGGAGGATGGAGAGCGCGGCGTGCCACATGTGCGATCGGACCGCACACTAGCACGTGCCGCCCCGGGCATCAACACGGCACGGCGGCGTTTGCTCAGCCGGACCCGGGTACGGTGGACGCTCGGGCGTACGACTCTTCAAACTGTTCGGCCACACGGGACCAGTCGTGAGTGCGAAGCACCGAGTCGCGGGCCGATCGTCCCAGCGCTCGGCCGTGATCAGGGTCCGCGAGTAGTTGCTCGAGCGCGCCCGTGAGCGCCGCGACGTCGCGTTCGGGGACGACCAGCGCGGTCTCTGCGTCGATGGCCACCGTTCCGATGCCGCCGGCCGGGGTGGCGACGACTGGTGTCCCCGACACCAGAGCCTCGAGCACGACATTAGGTAGGCCGTCCACGTTGCCCGCGCTGTCTCGAACCGATGGCACGACAGCTACATCGGCGGCAGCCAGCCACTCGGCGACTTGGGGCTGCGTCACCGCACCCTCGAATCTCACCCGCTCTGCGATCCCGAGAGCCGTGGCCTGGCCCCGCAACTCATCTTCGAGGTCGCCGCCACCGGCGATGACCAGCGTCAATCGCGGCCACCGGGTGGCGAGGGTGCTGACTGCCTCTATGAGGAATTCGAAGCCCTTCTTCCGCACCAGTCGCCCGGCGGCCACGACGACGCGGTCGTCATCGTCGAGGCCGCATGCCGCGCGCACCCGGTTGCGTGTCGCAGAATCTGGCCTGAAGCGCATGCCGTCCACGCCGTAGGGCACGACCGTCAGCCGTTCGGGGTCTGCCCCGATGTGGATGGCACGCCGGCGTAGGTCCTCGCTGCATGCGGTGACCCACCCGGCTCGGCGAAAGGCAAAGCGAGCGGCGCGACGCGCTACGCGATGCGACTCGGCAATGAATACATCTGACCCGTGAAGGCTGACCACGAGCGGCAGCCCGATGAGGCTGGCGGCAGCCGTCACTCCGCCAGGAATCACCCAATGTGCGTGTAGTACGGTCGCGCCGGTCTCGGCGGCGACTTGCCGGACCGCTCGCCACCCCGCGGCGAGAGCGATCGGCGCCGCGAGGTAGGCGGTTGGACGGAGGGCGATGTCAGCTTTGAGGGCCGCGGCGTAGCCGAAGACGTTCAACGCCCGGATCGGGGCGTAGCGAAAGAAGTGAAAGCGCACGCCGGGCTCGTCGGGCCGGCGAAGTAGCGGATGCCACGGCGCGACAACGTGGACCTTGTGGCCGCGCGCCGCCACACCGCGCGCGATCGGCTCCATGAACGTGCCGACCGCGTCCCCTGGGAAGCGGGGGTACGACGTGGTCAGCATGATCACGGTCTGACGGCGTGTGGCAGACACGGTGCGCATTATCGCCCAACGGCGCGCCACGGCGCGTGGTGCAGTTCGGCTATCATGGCCGCGCATGTTCGATAATGTCCGCCGTGTCTTCGGACACTCGATCGTCTACGGCTCAGCCGACATCGCGATTCAGGCTGTCAATTTTCTTCTGATCCCGATCTACACGCGCGTCCTCAGTCCCGCGGAGTACGGGGCGCTGGCGATTCTGCTGGTGTTCGAGGCGTTTCTCAAACCGTTACAACGGGCCGGGCTCGGGGACTCGTTCGTCCGGTTCTTCTACGACTATCCAGACGAGGACAACCGGAGAACGCTCGCGGGTACCATCGTCATCAGTTTGTTCGGCGTGAATGCCGTGTTGCTGGTCGTGTTGCTCCTCGCGGCTCCGCAGCTGGCGGTCATGGTGCTCGGCACGGCCGACTATACGTTGGCGGTCTCGTTGCTCGTCATCAACGGGTCGATGGCGGCGTTCTTCGTGGTGCCGTTCAGTCTGCTTCGCATACAAGAGAAATCGACCCGACTCGCGTCGATCACCTTTGCCAGATCGCTCGGTACGGTGCTGGCCCGTCTCGTGCTCGTCGTCGGCCTTCGGCTGGGTGTCGTTGGCATCATGCTCGCAGACGTCGTCGTCACCGTGGTCCTGCTCGTCGCGCTGAGTGGCGTGACGCGGTCCGCTACCGCCTGGCGTGCGTCCAAGGTGATGGCGGCAGGGACGTTCCGGTTCGGCGGTCCGCAGGTGCTCTTCGCCTTTCTCCATCAGACGATGGCGATGAGCGACCGGTTCTTCCTGGCAGTCTATCTTCCGCTCGAGCAAGTCGGCGTCTACCTCATTGGCAGCAGCATCGCGTCGCTCATCAAGCTGTATCCGGTCGCGTTCAAAACCGCCTGGATGCCGTTCGCATTCGACCGGATGGATCGCGAGGGCGCGCCAGCGCTGTTTGCCAAAATGGCGACGTACGCGTTCGGCGTGCTGGTCTTTTCGACACTCAGTCTGGCGGTGCTGGCTGAGGGAGTGGTCACGCTGATGACCCCTTCGTCGTTTCACAGAGCTATCGACGTGGTGCCGATTCTTGTGCTGGGTATGGCCGTCCAGACGACGACGAACTTCATCGCGACGTCTGTCGAAGTGGCAAAGCGCACCCTCCTCTATCCGGCGTCGACATTGGCCGCGGCGGTCCTGACTGTAACCGGCCATCTCATTTTGATTCCCCGATTCGGGATGCTCGGCGCCGCGCTCGCGGTCGGGTCGGGCCAGGTCCTGCAGGCAGTGTCACTCGGTTTTTTCGCCCAGCGCGTGTACCACATTCCGTACGAGTGGGCCCGTCTCTCGAAGACCGTGGCGGTCGCGTTGCTCCTCTATGTTCTGATCATCACGACCACAGGCGGGCCGGGGCTGGGAGTGCTGGCGTTTCGGATATTGCTCCTGGCCACCTTTCCGTTAGGGCTGCTGGCGGTGCGGTTCTTCCGACCGGCTGAGCTCGCCGACATCAGGAGGCTGCCAGGAATGCTCGGCGCTCGTAGCGGGCGGGTCGCGTAGTCGACGTCATGCAACTGTTCATTACCGTCGACGCGGAAGCCGATAGCCAGTGGGACGTCGAGGCGCCGCAGACGACCGCGAACCTCGACGCGGTACCGCGGTTTCAGCGTCTCTGCGACAAGTTTGGATATCCTCCGACTTGTCTCTGTACACACGAGGTGGTGACGAGCCCAAGATTTCAGGACACGATTGCCGCCTACGCGTCGGACGGCAAAGCTGAAGCAGGCGCCCATCTGCATCCGTGGTCGGCCCCGCCATTCGATGCGGCCTGGGACGGGGTGGGTGCTGCACGGCGGTATCCGTCTAAGCTGCCTGCCGACCTTCTGTCGCGCAAGCTCGAGACGCTGACGTCGGTCATTGCCGAACAGACGGGCGCGTAGCTATCGGGCCGGTCGGTGGGGCGTTTCTGGCACGCAGATCGGCATCCTGGTGGGCCTCGGGTTTCGCGGCGACTGTTCGGTGACGCCCCGGGTGTCATGGTTGCGTGACATTCGACTGCGTGAAGGTGGTCCAGACTTTACCGATGCGCCGGCCGCGCCCTACGTCGTGTCGGTCGACGACCCCGCCCGCCCGGGTGATTCCGAGCTGCTCGAAGTGTCGGTGACGATTCTCCACAGGAGCCGGCTGATGCGTCGGCGCCGGGTCTTGCGCCGGTCGTATCGCCACCGTCGATGATCGCTACCATGGTGTGCGGCGGACCGGTTCTTCCACGTGGCACCGCAATGGCTCCGACCCTATCCACATATGACGGCCGAGCGGCTCATCGTCGTGGCGGACGCGGTCCACGGCCTCGGCCTGCCCGTGCTCGAGCTGATGTTTCACTCGTCTGAATTGCTGCCTGGGGGGTCTCCCTACAACCAGACGCCAGGATCGGTCGATCACCTCTTCGACCGGCTGGCACGCCTGTTCCAGTATCTCGAGTCGGGCGGCGTCGGCGGTGCAACGCTGACCGATTTCGCTACGACACGCGGCGCCGGCCAATGATGCAATGATGCAATGATGCGATGACTCGAGGGCGAGCGCCTTGAGCATGAACCAGGCCGTGCGGGCTCACTTCCTGGCGGACGTCATGCGAGGAGGTATTCCATGTTGGTGATCAGGACGTCTCGGCCAAGAGGGATGCTGGGGATCTGGTTCACCAACCATTCTGGTAGCATCCTCTGCGCCAACTTGCTGATCTCGAGGTCCTCACGGACGATGGCAAATCCGGCATCCGCGATGTGGCGGCGCAGATTCTGAAGTGTCACGAGGTAGGTGAGATCGTCGACGTTGCCCTCTCCGCGCCGTGCTTTGGCGAGGATCGCCGAGTCGTCGTGTGAGGCCTGGAGGCTACTCGGTGCGTGCTTCGCCAGCCAGCACGACAACCGAAAAGCCGCCGGCCGCCCGATTAGAAGATGAATCGGGACGGGCACCTTGAGGCGCGGCAAATGCACGCCGCTTGGCGACAGATACGGGGCGGTCTGCAGCAACATGCGCCCGCCGGGGCGCAGGACGCGACGCGCTTCGCGGAGATATGAACCAGGGTCGCTGACATGCTCGATCACGGCGTGCGAGAACACGAGGTTGAAATCGTCGGTCGGAAAGGGCAGCCGTGAACCATCCGCCTGAACGAATCGAATATTCGTGACCTGGCGCTCTTCGGCCAGTTTCGTGCCGGCGTGCGCAAACCGGTCCGAGAGGTCAATGCCGACCACGACGTCCGCCTCTTCGGCAAACGACACGCTCATGCCGCCCCCTCCGCAGCCATCATCCAGCACACGTCCCAGCTGGTCGATTCCCGCCCGATGCATGTACGCCAGCACCTTCGCGCTGCGCCAGTATTCGAAGACGGCGTAGTGATACTCGGATCGGAACCTGACGGAGCCATGTCGTTTGATGGCGTCCTGATCGATGACCCGCATGATGGTAGTGGAGGTCGAACCGCTGCCGCTTACGCGGAGCAAGAATAGTGCCCCTTTTCAGGAGTCATCAACGGTCAGATTGACCGGGAAATGCGTTACGGGCTGTCGACCTTCCCGCAGCTCGTCGGCCCGAAGGCAACCCAGCACGAGCCGGCTGACCGGGAACACCACCAGCGTGAGATAACGGTGCCGGTAGTTGCAACGGTCGTCTATGCCAGCGAATACGTGGATATTATTCCATAGCCAGACGGCGCACGCGCTCCAGGGCTCGTCCGGTCTCCGGATCATCCACACGATGACGCCCGGGCTCCACGAAGCCATTCCCGAGACAGAGGGCCATGGCGAGGATGGCCGTCGAACTGACCTCGAGCGCTAGACGAGATTGGCCGGCTAAGCGAATCCTGTTGGTAAGACTTTCATCTGCTTGGAGCTCGGGCTGCAGCGCACGAGCAGATCGCAGCCGGACACGTCGTAGGTCGGATGGGTTCAGACAGCTCATCATGCCGACCGGTCTCTGGTGCTCGGCGTCACCGTAGACGAAGCTGTTGAATGGGTCGGAGGCTTGAGCTTCCAGCTCCAGGTATGCCAGGGCGAACTCGTGAATGTTGGCAGTCAATCGCACGCGTGGATTGTGCTCGTCAGCCATGGTGCGTCTCGATGTCTCCCGTTGTCGGCGCGGCGAAGGTATCGCAGCCCTCAGGGGCGATTGCGATCACTCTCTGCCGTGACTCACTCTCGGGGACCTGATTCATCAAGCTGTTTTCGGAGGGCATGCGGATCCACCTTCCCGTTCGCGTTCAATGGCAGCGCCTCGATGACGACAATCGTCGTCGGCACCATGAAGGCAGGAAGGAGCGTGCGCACTGCCGCCCGCACGACTTCCGGGTCGGCGTTCGAGTCGGTAACGAACGCCGCCAGCGCTTCGGCCGTGGCCTCTCGCTCTGGCCATCCGAACGCGACGGCCTCGACGACCGTTGGCTGCCGGCGGAGCGCCGCTTCGAGCTCGCCGAGCTCTACTCGGTGTCCCTTGACTTGAATTTGAGAGTCCGTTCGCCCCAGATAGGCATATTCTCCACCTGCCAAACGCCGAACACGATCCCCGGTCCGTTAGAATCGGGCCGGTTCGGTTTCCGCAACCTGCAGCTCAACGAACCGCTCGCGTGTCTGAATCGGATCGTGCCAGTAGCCATGTCCTGTCTGTGGCCCACACACGCATAGCTCTCCGATCACGCCATCCTCCACGGGGTGGAGATCGGTGTCCACACGAAGCCTCTGGTGCGGCCCTGGCCAAACGTGTGGTCATAGTATTTCCAGCTGATTACATCGTCTGTGAGTCCGCGGTCGTGGAGATAAGCGCGGACCTGTGATTCCGGGACTTCATGGACCGGTCGCAGCACTGCAAGAGCTCCGTCGTGAGCACTGGGACGCGTTTCCCGATGGATTGTGCATCATTGAGACCTTCTGTATTCCCTGGCCGGACAGCTGCCATCGGTACCGCGAACCGTCTGTTTGGAGGTCGAACGAACCCGTCCTCCACGAACTTCTGCTCAAGCGGTCCTGGTGCTTCTTTGGCGGAGATTCGGATGCGGATCGGTAGGACCTCCCGTCCGCGCGCTCACTCCCGACCGCGTCCCTCGAACCGAAGCGTCGAGATTTGATCGGACACCAGCCCGATCAGGAAGATGAAGACCCCGAGCACGATGAGGAGGACGGATCCGTTTGGAATGCGCGCATCGATCGCGACCCCCCAGAGGCCATACCCTCCGCCGAGCGCCAGAGACGCGACGCTGAGCGGGACAAAGATCCGCAGCGGGCTGAAAATGGTGATGACCCTCAGCAATATCAGGAAGAACTTGAAACCGTCGCTCGCAAGGTTGATCTTCGATGTGCCGACCCGTGCCCGCGCTTCAGTCGGTTCGAATGCGATGCTGTAGCCCGCCTTGATAAATGCCAGCGTCGTGGTGGTCGGGGTCGAGAAGCCGTTCGGGAGTAGGTGCAGGAACTCGAGGAAGTGCTCGCGCCGTGCCGCGCGATAGCCGGATGTGAGATCCGGAATCGGATGCCGGGTCAGGTAGCTGGCGAGGAAGTTGAGCGCCCGGTTGCCGAGCCGTCGCCCGAGCGTTGCCTGTGTGACGGCTGACCGTGCCCCCACGACGAGTTCGTAGGCGTCCAGCTTCGCCACCAGACGCGGGGCGTCCTCCGGCCTGTGTTGGCCGTCGCCGTCGATGATCAGAACGCACGTGCCAGTGGCCTGCCGGATCCCGGTCTTGACCGCCGCGCCGTTTCCCTTGTTGTACGGGTGGCGGACGACGCGGGCGCCGGCTGCCAGGGCTCGCTCGCCTGTTCCGTCGGTCGAGCCGTCGTCGACCACGAGGATCTCGTGCCAGGCGCCAACCGCTCCAAGCGCTGCGACGAGCTCGCCCACACTGTCCGCTTCGTTGTACGCGGGCACGATGACGGAGGTCGAAGCCGGGTCTGCCACTCTATCGTTCTCCGCTACCGATCCGCTCCGGCGGTTCGGCGGCCGGCGCGTCGAGCGGCTTGGCCCGGCTCGGTGGGGACGTTAGCTCGAGGGAGCGGACCCGATACAGGAGCTCCTCTAGGAGTTTGCGATTGGCTGAGAGGACGTCGGCCATCAGGCCCATGAGCAGCAGCTGGACGCCGACGATCAAGAGCACTGCCGACAGGATGAGTGATTGCAGGTGACCTTGACCCGCGCCGTTTGCGTAGTAGTAAAGGAATCGCAAGGAGATCGCCAAGCCAGCCGCGATGCTCGTCAGCCCGACCATGGTGAACACTTTGAGCGGCTCGTACATCGCGTAGATTCGGACAATCGTCGCTGCCGACTTCTTGATGTACGTAAGGACGCTGTCGAAGAGTCGCGACTCGCGCGTGTTCTCGTTGGTGGAAATCGGGACGTGGGCGATGGCCATCCGCTTCTTGCCGGCCTGGATGATCGACTCGAGCGTATAGGAAAACTCCGACACGATGGTCTGTCTCAACGCCGCCTCGCGCGTGTAGGCGCGGAATCCGCTCGTCGTGTCTGGCACTCGCGTGTTGGACACCTGCCGGACGACCCAGCTTCCGACGAGCTGCAACCATCGTTTGAGGCGGGGCATGTGTCGCAGCGTGCTGATGTTACGATCGCCGATGACGATGTCGGCTTCGCCACGCAGCAAGGGGGCCACGAGCTTGGGGATCTCGCTGCCGGGGTACTGGTTGTCAGCGTCCGTGTTGACGATGTAGTCCGCCCCCTGTCGCAGCGAGGCGTCAAGCCCCGCCATAAACGCGGCAGCCAACCCCTTGTGGGACCGGAATCGGACGACGTGGTTCACGCCGCAGGCACGGGCGACCGCGCTGGTGTCGTCCTGCGACCCGTCGTCAACGACGAGCAGCTCGACGACGTCGATTCCAGACATCGATCGTGGGAGATCCCTGATGGTGGCGGGCAGGGTGGTCGCCTCGTTGAGGCAGGGGATCTGGATGATCAGTTTGGCCACGGCGTGTTCGCGGTAGATGTCAGCCTCGCTTCTCAGGCTTCCACCAGCTTTTCGATGACGGTGTCCCAGGTAATGACTCGAGCTCGCTCGTAACCGGCGTCCCCAAGCGAGGCTGCCAGCTTCCGATTCGCCGCCAGGCGATTGAGCGCGTCGGCCACGGCGTCGGCCTCGGGCGCGCAGACTATGCCGGTGAGCCCGTCATCCACGAACTCGAGCGTGCCCCCTGAGTCGCTTGCGGTCACGACCGGTTTCCGGGCGAGAAATGCCTCCAGGGTGACCAGGCCATAGTCCTCGTCGTAGGGCACGAAGGCCACGGCCAGCGCCCCGGCGTACAGCTCCAGCAGCGTCTCGTCATCCACGCGTCCCATGAACTCGACCCGCCCGTTGAGACCGCACTCCTCGGCGACCGCTTCAAAGTGCTCGCGTTGGGTGCCCTCGCCGGCGACGAGCAGGCGCAGCGATGGGTCGACGGCCGGCATGGCCTTCAGCAGTAGATCGATGCGCTTGATCGATTCGAGCCGGCCGACCGACAGCACATAGTCTCCATACGGTCCCGCTCGGAGTCGCTCGGCCAGTCGGGGTGGGTGGTAGAGCGGATCGGCGCGCACGCCGTTGAAGCGTTCCAAGCGCCGGGTCGTGGTCTTGGCAATCGTGTAACGGCGCTCGCACTCTTCGAGCATCTGGCGGTCGAGCTCCATGAGCTTCTGTCGTAGCCCGACATCGAGGTCGACATGTTCGAAATCACTGTACTCGGTGCCGCAGAGCTCGTAGGCGGCGCGGTGTTGGTGGATGAGCCACGCGACCTTTCGCGGATGCCGGGCGAAATAGGTCGGGAACTTGGTGCCGATGAGCAGATCGACCGGGCGACCGTTGCTCCCGCTCAGATCGAGCAGGCGCCAGGCCGCAGCGTGGGCGAGGATCTCCTCCTTCGGGTACCACTTGAAGGGGAGCGAGATGAGGTCTGTCTCGTAGCCCCGCGCCCGAAGCTGCTCGACCAAGGACCGTACCAGCGATTCGGCGCCCCCGGTGACGAACGGGACCTGGGTCTCGCAGACGAGAACCGTGTGAGTGGCCATCGGCAGGAACGGAGCGGCACGAGCGCCACGCCGGTGGAGGTTGCACAGTGTCGCGCCCGCCCACGGCGCGTCATGATATCAGAAAACGATTGGCGCACCGAGAGGCGTGAGGCCGGCCGATCCGCTGTTCCAAGCTCAGTGAAGTCGAGCAGTGAGCTCAACCTCCGCCGACGAAGTTGACGATCTCGACCTGGTCGCCAGGGCGGACGATCGCTGCGTCGTAGGTCGCCCGTTTCACGATAACGAGATTGTGCTCGACGGCGACACGGCGGGGATCGATCTCGAGCGCGGCCAGGAGGCGACTGATGGTCAACGGCTCGGCCAACTCGTAGGGGTCGCCATTCAGCGTGATGCGCACGGTACGATCCTGCATTCCGGTCGTGACCAGGATGACCTGGCCGGAGGGTATCCCGCTGGCGCGGACCAAGTCAAGTGTAAGCAGTTGGCTTGTCAGGAGTTAGGACGATTGTCGTGGGCGTTACGGGTGTAAATTGACTTCACGACGGCGGCTCTTGTACGATGCTCGCATCGCCGATACTTCGGCATCGGCGAGCCGTCGCGGCGTCGGCGGCGATTTTTTTGATCGAGCTTGAGAAAAAAATCACAAGCTCGATAGTCGCAAACCGGCGCACCGAGAACATATGGGTCGACACACCATCAAGAGGGGGCTTCGCGTGCCGGCACGAGGCGAGCCCGACCAGACGGTGGCGTCCGACCGGGTGATACGGCGTGTGGCCTTGCTGGCGGACGATTACGTCGGGTTGCGACCCACGATGTACGTGGCGGTTGGTGACGACGTCGGCCGTGGCCAGCTCCTGTTCGAGGACAAGAGACGGCCGGGCGTACGGTTCACGGCACCGGCGGCCGGTACCATTCAGGCGATTCATCGCGGCGACCGCCGCAGCTTCCAGTCCATCGTCATCGAGCTCAGCCGGGAGGAGCGGGAGGGGCGTGGCGCTGCCGCCGTCAGCTTTGGATCGTACTCGGGGCGACATCCCAGTGGGCTGAGTGGCGATGCAGTGTGCGAGTTGCTCGTGGAGTCGGGGTTGTGGGTTGCACTTCGCGCCAGGCCGTTCAGCCGCGTGGCCGATCCCCAGACTCGGCCGCATTCGATCTTCGTGACCGCGATCGACACCGAGCCGTTCGCCCCTCGGGTCGACGTGGTGCTCGAAGGGGCGCAGGTCCCGTTCGAGCGCGGTGTGGCGGCGTTGTCGCGACTCACCGACGGGGTGGTGTATGTCTGCACCGCCCCCGACAGCGGCGTGGCGGTACCGACCGGCGACCGGATCCGACACGAGGAGTTTGCCGGCGTCCATCCGGCCGGCACCTCCGGTCTGCACATCCACCTGCTCGACCCGGCCGACCGCGAGACACTGGTGTGGCACGTCGGCTATCAGGATGTGGTCGCGATTGGCCGGCTGTTCGAGACCGGAGAGCTGGCGGTCGACCGGGTGGTCGCGCTCGCCGGGCCGGCGCAGCCGCGGCCACGGCTGGTCCGAACGCGACTGGGTGCTGCGACGGCGGACCTGCTCGCCGACACGACGACCATCACAGACGACCCAGGTGACCCGAGCGACACGGGTGACCCGGATGAAAACGACACGCGGGTCGTCTCAGGCTCGTTGCTTACGGGCCGCCTGGCGGCCGGCAACGTCGCGGGGTTCCTCGGCCGGTATCACCGGCAGGTCTGCCTACTGCGTGAGGGACGTGACCGCGAGCTGCTCGGGTGGCTCGCGCCTGGGCTCGGGAAGTTCTCGGCGTCTCGGGCGTTTCTGTCGAAGCTCGTACCCGGTCGGCGCTTCGGGTTCACGACGTCGACCAACGGGTCGAGGCGCGCCATTGTGCCGCTCGGGCTCTACGAGCGGGTACTGCCGATGGACCTGGTGGCGACGCCGCTGTTGCGGGCGCTGGTCATGCACGACATCGAGCGTGCCGAAGAGCTCGGGTGTCTGGAGCTCGATGAAGAGGATCTTGCCCTCTGCACGTTCGTCTGCCCCAGCAAGCTGGACTACGGCGCCGCGTTGCGGTCGGTGCTGACGACGATCGAGGCTGAGGGATGAGGTGGCTGCGAACGCTGCTCGACACGCAGGCCCGGCATTTCGAGAAGGGTGGCCGGCTGGAGCGGTTGTCTCCGCTCTGGGAGGCGCAAGACACCTTCCTGTATACGCCCGGCGAGGTGACCGGGGCCGCACCGCATGTGCGCGATGCACTCGACATGAAGCGGTTGATGATCACGGTGGTCATCGCGCTGGCCGGGTGCGTCTACATGGCGCTCTACAACACCGGGTATCAAGCCAACCTCGCGATCGCCGCAGGCGCCGCACCGCTCGATGTCTGGCAAACCCGTGCGATGGAGTCGCTCGGACTCGGGTTCGCTCCCGACGAACTGTGGGCCTGTCTGGTGCACGGCGCGCTGTATTTCGTGCCGGTGCTCATCGTGACCTTCGTCGTCGGCGGCTTCTGGGAGGTGCTCTTTTCTATCGTTCGGGGGCACGAGGTCAATGAGGGGCTGCTGGTGACCGGGATGTTGTTTCCGCTCATCCTGCCGGCCACCGTCCCGCTGTGGCAGGTGGCGCTCGGCATCTCGTTCGGCGTGGTGGTCGGCAAGGAAATCTTCGGCGGAACCGGCATGAACGTGCTGAACCCGGCGCTGACGGCGCGCGCGTTTCTGTTCTTCGCCTACCCGGCCGAGCTGTCGGGCGATGCGGTCTGGATCGCGGCTGGCACCGCGCCCGACGCGGTGAGCGGTGCCACCGCGCTGGCGCTGGCGACCGAGGCGGGTCTGGCTGGGGTCACCGACCTGATGACGCCGTGGCAGGCGTTCATCGGTCTCATACCTGGATCGATGGGCGAAACGTCGCTGCTGGCGTGTCTGGCCGGAGCAGTGGTGCTGGTTGCCACCGGCGTTGGTTCCTGGCGCATCATGGCGAGCGTGGCGGTCGGCACGCTTGGGACGGCGGTGCTGCTCAACTCCGTCGGGTCGGCCACCAATCCGTATTTCGAGGTGACCCCGGTGTGGCACTTTTTGCTGGGTGGCTGGGCGTTTGGCGCTGTCTTCATGGCGACCGATCCGGTCTCGGGGCCGTCGACGCCGTCGGGTCACTTCGCCTACGGGTTGCTCATCGGGTGTCTCGTCGTGCTCATCCGCGTGGTCAACCCGGCGTATCCCGAGGGGATGATGCTGGCCATCCTGTTCATGAACCTGTTCGCGCCGTTGATCGATTACGTGGTCGTGCAGGCCAACGTGCGAAGGAGGAGGGCTCGCCATGCAGGGTAGCATTGGCTACAACCTGGCGTTCGCGGCCGCGGTCTGTCTCGTGTGCGCCGTCGTGGTGTCGTCGTCCGCCGTCGCGCTGGCCGACCGGCAGGACCGCAATGCCGCGCTGGACAGGCAGAAGAACGTGCTGCTGGCGGCCGGGCTCGCAACCGACGACGAGTCACTGGACGCCGACGAGGTGGTGACCCGGTTCGGGCCCATCACTCGGATCATGGTGAATCTCGCCACTGGCGAGCGGGTCGGCGACGTCGACCCTGCCACATTCGACCAGCGCGCGGCGACGATTGACCCGGTGCTGAGCCGGACCGCGCCAGACAATGCGGCGCGCATCGCGCGGCTGCCGAACACGGTGCTGGTCTACGAAATTCGGGACGAGGCGGATCGTCTCGAGGCGGTGATTCTGCCCGTGGAGGGCCTGGGCTTGTGGGGCACGCTGTACGGTTTCATCGCGCTCGAGGGCGACCTGCGCACCATCCGCGGACTGACGTTCTACGAGCACAAGGAGACGCCCGGACTCGGCGGCGAAGTGGACAACCCGCGCTGGAAGGCGCGCTGGACCGGACGATTGGCATTCGACGACGATCTGGCTCCGGCGATTGCCGTGGTCAAGGGCTTGGCCGGGGCGGTCGCCGATGACCCGCACGCGGTCGACGGACTGTCGGGCGCGACCCTCACAAGTCGCGGGGTGACGAACCTGCTGCGGTTCTGGCTGGGGCCGGACGGGTTCGACCCCTATCTGACTCGGCTGCGGGCCGAAGGGAGCGCCGACTAATGTCGAAGTCACGCGACGCGCTCATCGATCCGCTCTTCAACAGCAACCCGATCGCACTGCAGGTGCTCGGCGTCTGCTCGGCGCTGGCGGTCACCACGCAGATGGACACCGCGCTGGTCATGAGTGCCGCCGTCGTGTTCGTGCTGCTGTTCTCCAATCTGTTCGTCAGTCTGCTGCGGAACCAGATTCCGACCAACATCCGCATCATCGTCCAGTTGACGATCATCGCGTCGCTGGTGATCGTCGTCGACCAAGTGCTGAAGGCCTATCTGTTCGATATCTCCAAGCAGCTCTCGGTCTTCGTCGGGCTCATCATCACGAACTGCATCATCATGGGTAGGGCCGAGGCCTACGCCATGCAGAACCCGCCCGGCATGAGCATGATCGACGGCATCGGCAACGGGATCGGCTATGGGGTGATACTGGCCGGCACCGCCATCATCCGCGAACTGTTCGGATCGGGGTCGCTGTTCGGAGTCCAGTTGTTGACGCTGGCTAGCGAGGGCGGGTGGTATACGCCCAACGGCCTGATGGTGCTGTCCCCGGGCGCCTTCTTCATCATCGGGTTCTTCATTTGGGCGCTTCGCTGCTGGAAGCCCGAGCAGGTGGAGCAGGACTGATGGCACAGGTCTAAGCATGGAGTACTACCTGAACCTGGCGGTCAAGTCGATCTTCGTCGAGAACATGGCGCTCGCCTTCTTCCTGGGCATGTGCTCGTTTCTCGCCGTGTCGAAACGGGTCTCGACGGCGATCGGGCTCGGCGCCGCGGTCATCTTCGTGCTCACCGTCACCGTGCCGATGAACAACCTGGTCTACAACTACGCGCTGAAGCCGGGCGCGCTGGCCTGGGTGTCGCCGTCGCTGTCGTCGTATGACCTGTCGTTTCTCAGCTTCCTGACCTTCATCGGCACGATCGCGGCGATGACCCAGGTCGTCGAGATGACGCTCGACCGCTTCGTGCCGAAGCTCTATGCCGCGCTCGGCATCTTCCTGCCGTTGATTGCGGTCAACTGTGCGATTCTTGGCGCGTCCCTGTGGATGATGGAGCGCAACTACAATCTCGCCGAGAGTGCCGTGTTCGGTTTCGGTTCCGGTGTCGGCTGGGCGCTTGCGATTGTGGCGCTCGCTGGGATCCGCGAGCGGTTGCGCTACTCCAACCCGCCGGCTGGGCTGCGCGGGCTGGGGCTGACGTTCATTCTCGTCGGGCTGATGGCGATCGGCTTCATGGCATTCGCGGGGGTGCAGCTGTGAGTGGGGTGCTCCAGGAAGTCAGAAGGCAGAAGGC
>MPMB02206144.1_pt1 | contig 15546 bp, 18 predicted proteins | sample 1617371 | NCBI WGS metagenome assembly MPMB02 (sample SAMN05944808, study PRJNA350692) | marine metagenome | biome: marine; feature: ODZ; material: water; isolation source: 300 m water sample filtered on 0.2 um supor filter | place: Pacific Ocean | collected 2012-04-08 | depth 300m m
CGGCGATGACCTCGATGCGGCGGTCGGGGCCGTCGGCTTCGTTGGTCGGCACCAGGCCGATGTGGCGCTCGACAATCTCGAGCTCGCGGTTGCGCTGCACGGCGCCCAGCACGGGCAGGTCGGTGTAGTGGTTGACGGCGGCGTGCAGCTTGCCCTCGTGGCGCTCGCCGCCGACTTTGTTCAGGATCACGCCGGCGATGGCCAGATCGGGCTCGAAAGCCTGGTAGCCGAGAATCAGCGGCGCCACGCCACGGGTGATGCCCTGGCAGTCGATGACCAGCACCACGGGCAGGCCGAGCAAGCGGGCGAGCGCCGCCGTGCTGTCGCCGCCGGCCGGGTCGATGCCGTCGTAAAGCCCCTTGCTGCCCTCGACGATGGCAACCTCGGCAGCCCCGGCAAAGCGCTGGAAATGAGCTTCGATCTCGGCCGCACCTTGGGTCCAGAAATCGAGATTGCGGCAGGGCCGGCCGGCGGCCCGGCCGAGCCACATGGGATCGATGTAGTCGGGGCCCTTCTTGAAGCTCTGGACAGCCAAGTCGCGGCCCGTCAGCGTCGCCGCCAGGCCCGTGGCGATGGTCGTCTTTCCCGAGGACTTGTGCGCCGCCGAGACCAGAAAAGCGATCATGGCTCGGCCGTCGCGGCCTCCGGCTCGGTCTCGGGTTCGGGGTCGGGCTCGGGCTCGGGCGCGCTGTCGGCCAGGCTTTCGGGCAATAGGCGCAGGAGCCCGAGGCCGAGCTGCACGATCAACAGCGCCAGCGCCAGACCGCCGATGCCCAGGCCGATCTCCAGGCCGCTGGGCGCGTAGCCCGAAACCACGCCATCGAAAAACGAGCTCGTCACTTGGCGTCCGGGAAACAGCAGCAGCGGAAACGCCTGGCCGCCGATGATGATGACGTAGACCTGCGCCAGCCCGCCGATGACCACCATCGGAGCGGCCGCCAGCAAGCGCCCGGACCAGGTGCCCAGACGATCGTTGAGCAGGATCAGCAGCGGCAGCACGCCGCCGATCAGCACTTGGCCCAGCCAAAAGAGCAGCGCAAAGACGCCGCCCTCGAGCAAGATAAAACGTTCGATGCCGGCGTGTTCGGCGGCATAGAGGTTGGTCAGGTGCTGCACGGTCGTGAAATAGAGCACCAGCGCCACGAAGATCGCCAGCAAGCGACCCAGCCGGGCCAGCAGCGCCTCACCCAGCGGCCGGCCGTCGGCGGCACAGGCGACCAGCAGCACCAGCACGAAGATGGCCAGGCCGAAGGAGAACGACATGACGATGAAAAGCGGCGCCATGATGGCCGCGTCGTAGGCCTGACGGGCCACCAGAAAGCCGAAGATCGAGCCCGTACCGGTGGTCAGCACGAGGCGCCAGAGAAAGGCCACCAGCCCGGCCGGCTTGGCGACGCGGGCGAGGCGGGGCTCCAGCAAGAACCAGAGATAGAACCCGGCGATGCCGAGGAAACCGACATAGAGAAAAATATTCCAAGCGAAGATCGACCTGAAATTATAGCTCGTCATGGCCACCAGCAGGCGGTCGGGGCGGCCCAGATCGAGCACCACTACGGCCAGACCGCCGACCAGCAGGCCGATGGCCCGCAGCGCCGACAAGGGCGCCAAAGCGTTGTAAGGCGCACGCTGAAAAACCGAAGCGATGGCGGCCACGTTGAGGGCGCCCGAGGCGGCCACGATGAGGAAAACGGCGAAGACGTGCGGCATGCCCCAGACGATCTGGTTGTTCATGCCGGTGACCACATGGCCGGCGGTTTCCATCACCAAGGCACAGACCAAGCCGACCAACAGCAGCGCGCCCAACGCCAGGAAGACGATCCAGAAACCGCGGCTGGCGGGCAGTGTTTTGAAGGTGATGCCGGGCACCGCTCAGATCCCCCTGTAGACGACGCCCGGATCCAACCCCAGGTCGGCCCGGATGCGGCGGCCGGCGCGGGCCGTGAGCCGGCGCGAGATTTGGCTCGCGGGGTCCATGAGGTCGCCGAATAGCATGGCCCCGTGGGTCTCGGCGCAGGCCTCGACGCAGGCCGGCGTGCCGGCCCGGTCGACGCGGTGGACGCAGAAGGTGCAGCTTTCCACCGTGCCCATGCCGCGCGGGGCAAAGGACTTTTGGCCCCGCACCGGCTGGTGCACGAACGAGCGCGCCTTGTAGGGGCAGGCCATCATGCAATAGCGGCAACCGATGCAGATGTGCTTGTCGACCAGCACGATGCCGTCGGCACGGCGAAACGAGGCGCCGGTGGGGCAGACGTCGACGCAGGGTGGGTTGGCGCAGTGCTGGCACATGAGCGGCAGCGAAAAGCTGCCGTCCGAGGCGCCACCTGTGACCTTGACCTTGCGGATCCACTGGGCGTCGGTGGCCGGGCGGTCCCGGGGGCCTGATCCACCAAGGCCGTTCTCCTCGGCACAGGCGGCGACGCAGGCCTGGCAGTCGTCGGCGCACTTGGCAACATCGATCAACAGCCCCCAGCGCACCGCCGCCGAGGCCGCGACGCCAGCCGGCCTGGCCTGGGCCAACAGCGTCAGGCCGGGCGCCAGCGCCAAGGTGGCGAAGGCCGCACCGCCCTTGAGTAGGGTCCGCCGGGTCTTCACTGTGCCCTCCCCGCCCGCTGATCCGGCTTGGCCGAATGGCAATCGAAGCAATCGATGCGCACGGCGGCATAGCCGTGGCAGGACTGGCAGAAATGCCGCGGGTCGTCGTAGCCCACGGGCTGGGCATGGGCGTCCTTGACGGCGTGGCAGTCGAGACAGCCGGCCAGGCTATACTTGCCGCCTCGGATGCCCAGACGCAGGGTCTGGTCGCGCTGGCGCCTAAGCTCGTCGCCGTGGAAGCGGCGCATGTAATCCACCTCGGCGACACAGGCCTCGCCCCGGCCGCGCGGCGGCTCGGGCCGCGGCACCCTTTCGCCGGCCGCTGCCGGCAGGACCAGCAGCAGCACGAAAAGCCAGGCGCCGAGCCGCAGCGGCATGATTACTCCCCCAGCCCCATCTGAATGTAACCCGAGGGGCAGACGTCGGCGCAGATGTGGCAGCCGATGCAGCGCGAATAGTCGGTGTAGACGTAGCGCCCCATGGTGCTCTCGCCGCGCTTCGAGCGCTTGACCGCGACCTGGGGGCAGAAGACGACGCAGTTGTCGCATTCGAAGCACATGCCGCAGCTCATGCAGCGCTCGGCCTCGGCCTTGACGGCGGCTTCGTCAAGGCCGCTGATGCGTTCGGAGAAATGGCCGAGAACGGCCTCGGTGCCGATCTCGATCTCGCTACGCCGGTTGCGCGGCACCGTGTCCCAGTGGCCGAGAAAGAGCTGGTCGGCCGGGATGATCTCCTGGAACGAGCGGTTCTCGTAATTGTGCACGGCGAAATTGGCGGCGTCGGTACCGCGCACCTCGCCGGGCTCGAAAGCCTCGGGCTCGAGCTGGCCCTCGTGCAGTTTCTGCAAAAGATCGAAGTGCCGCACGTCGACCTTGGGCCGGCGCCCCACTTCTTCGCCTTGCAAGTAGCGCTCGATGCTCTCGACGGCCACCGTGGCCTGGCCCACGGCGGTGGTCAAAAGGTGGGGATTGACGATGTCGCCGGCGACGAAGTAACCGGGCTTATCGGGCACCTGGAAGTTCTTGTCGGCATCGACCAGGCCGCGCTCGTTGGCCAGACCCTCCATGCCGCGAAAGTCGCCGACCTGGCCCAGCGCCGGCACGATCAGATCGCAGGGGATGTCGAACTCGGAGCCCTCCTTGGCCGTCATTTTCTTATTGTCTTCCCACTCCACTTCGATGACGCGCAGCGCCGTGGCCCGGCCGTCGGGGCCCAGCACCGCCTCGACCGGGGCCAGGCAGGTGCGGATCTCGACGCCTTCCTGGCGCACGTGCTCGATCTCCATCTTGGCCGCCGGGGCGCGCTCAATGGGGCGGCGGTAAACGATGGTGACCTCGGCGCCCTGGCGCTTGGCCACGGTGGCCACGTCGTGGGCCGTGTGGCCCATGATGACGTGCTCGACGCGGTCTTTCTCGGCCACGTTTTCGATGTGGCCGATGCGGCGCGCCACCGCCGCCACGGCCATGGCGGTATCGCCGCCGCCGATCACCAGCACCCGCTGGGCGGCGTGCATCAGGCGGTTCTCGTTGAAGGCGGCAAGGAACGAGATCCCGGAGATGACGTTGGGCGCCTCGCCGCCCGGCACCGGCAGCGCCGTGCCGGCCTGGGCGCCGATGGCCACCAGGATGGCGTCATAGTCGTTCTCGATGGTCTCCAGCGTGACGTCGACGCCGACCCGGGTTTGGAGACGGATCTCGACGCCCATATCGGTGATGCGCTTGATCTCGGCATCGATGACGTCGCGCGGCGTGCGGTAGCCGGGGATGCCATAGCGCATCATGCCGCCCAGGTCGGCGTGGTCGTCGAAGACGGTGCAGCCGTGGCCGCGGCGGCGCAACTGGTAGGCCGCCGCCAGGCCGGCCGGTCCGCCGCCGATGATGGCGACTTTCTTGCCCGTATCGGCGCCCGCCTCACCGAGCCCAAATCCGCGCTCGATGCCGCTGTCGCCGATGAAGTGCTCGACCGCATTGATGCCGACCTGTTCCTCGACCTCGTTGCGGTTGCAGCCGTCCTCGCAGGGCGCCGGGCAGACCCGGCCCATGATGGCGGGAAAGGGATTGGATGCGGTCAGGCGGCGGAAGGCGTATTCCTGCCAATCGCTGTCGTCATCTGATTCGGCGCCCGATTTTTCGATACCGCGCACGATCTGCAGCCAGCCGCGGATGTCCTCGCCGGCCGGGCAACTGCCCTGGCAGGGCGGCGTGCGGTGGACGTAGACGGGGCACTTGTGGGAATAGTCGGCAATGAAGATCTGCTCGTCCAGCGGCCCCGGCGCGTCGTCGCCGTCCTGGTAGCGCCGTGCCGTGCGGGCGGCGAGTTCCGTATCGACCTTGTCGTCCATGTCTTTCCTCGAATCTCGTGACTACTGTTCGCCACCAAGCTGGATGGCGTTCGAGAGCAGCTGATGCACGCCGACGATCATGTCCATGTCATGGCCGTAGTAGGGCAGCACCTTGCTGAACTGGCTCTTGCAGATGGCGCAAATGGCGGCCAAGTGGGTGACGCCGTGGTCTTCGATGACGCGCTGCAGGGCCTGCATGCGGGGGTAGGCGCCCTTGACGCGCAGCTCGGTCAGGTCGTCGGTCAAGAGGCCGCCGCCGCCGCCGCAGCAGTACGTGGCCTCGCCGATGGTCTCTTCGGCCATGTCGACGAAATTGTTGACCGAGGCGCGCAGGATGGCCCGAGGGATATGGAATTGCCCACCGGGCCAGCCGCCCATGCGCGAGGCTCTCGCCACGTTGCAGGAATCGTGAAAGGTCACGACCTTGTCGTCGTTGGCCTCGGGGTCGAGCTTCAGCGCACCGCGTTCGATAAGGTCATAAGTCATCTCGCAGATGTGCTGCGGCGCGGGAAAATCACGATCGAGGAAATCGAAAGGCCCGACCAGGGTGTTCCAGAAACTGTAGGCGACGCGCCAGGCATGGCCGCACTCTCCCACCACCAGGCGCTTGACGCCGAGCTCGAGGGCGGCATCGCGGATGCGCATGGCGACCTCTTGCATCTGGCGCTGCGAGCCGATGAACAGAGCAAAATTGGCGGCCTCGGAAGCAGCCGAGCTCAGCGTCCAGCTGATGCCGGCCTGGTGGAAGACCTTGGCGTAACCCATTAGGCCATCAACGTGGGGCTCGGCGAAGAAATCGGCGCTGGGCGTGATCACCAGCACGTCGGCGCCTTTCTCGTCCACCGGGATGCGCACGGCAACGCCGGTTTCGTCCTCGATGTCCTCTTCCAGGCCCTCCAGCGTGTCGACCAGCGCCGATTGCGGAAGGCCCAGGTTGTTGCCGATCTTGTGCACCTTGGCGATGATCTCGTTGGAATATTTCTGGCCCAGGCCAATGCAATCCATGATCTCGCGAGCCGCCATGGAGATTTCGGCCGTGTCGATGCCGTAGGGGCAAAAGACGGAGCAGCGCCGGCACTGCGAGCACTGGTGGAAGTAACGGTACCAGTCGTCCAGCCGTTCGCGCGTCAGCTCGGCCGCTCCCACCAGCCCGGGCAACAGCTTGCCGGCAACGGTGAAATGGCGGCGATAGACCTGGCGCAACAGGTCCTGGCGCGCCACCGGCATGTTCAGGGGATCGCCGGTGCCGAGGAAATAGTGGCACTTGTCGGTGCAGGCGCCGCATTTCACGCAACTATCGAGAAAGACCCCGAGGCCGCGGTTTTCCTTAAGCAACTCGCCCAGGCGGACGATGGCCTTCTGCTGCCAGTCCTCGACCAGCTCGCCGGGAAAGCCCAGGGCCTCCTGGTGCTCGGCCGCCGCCACGAAGGGCTGGCTGTGGGCCATGGCACCGGACTCGATTTCCGGGGTCTCGATGAATTCGCCCACTTCGGGCGTCACGAAGTCGTTCATCGGACCGCCTCCGGGGCATGGCGCCGCTCGCGGGCATCGTCGGCCTGGTTGCGGCTGGGGCTGAAAAACAGGCCGGGAATGTGCAATAGCTTGGAAAAGGGCAACACGGCCATCAGCAGCGCCACCAGGAAAAGATGCACCAGCAGCACCGGATCGGCCGGCAGCGGCTGCCAGTCGAAGCGCACCAGGCCCAGCGTGAAGGCCTTCAGCGCCACGATGTCGGTGCGTGCCACGTAGCGCATGAAAAGCCCGCTCACGCCAATGGCGATGATCAGCAGCAGCATCAGGTAATCCGATGGCGCGCTGATGAAACGCACCCGGGCCAGTACCAGGCGCCGGGCCAAGAGGCCGAGCAGCGCCAGCACCATGGCGAAGCCGGCGTATTCACCGAAAGGCTGCAGCCTGGTCAACAAAAACCCCACCGGCTCGACGAAATAGCGGCCATGGCGCAAAAGCGCCAGCAGCAGCGCCGCATGGAAGGCCCAGCCGAAGATCCACAGCCATTTGTTGGATTTGAACAGGCTCTCAAAGAGCACCACTTCGCGACCCAGCCTGAGCACCACCCCCGAGCGCCCCAGCGGCGCCGGCATGGTGGGGATCTTGAGCGGCGCCGGCGCCCGCCAGTAGGCCACGATCTTGCGCCCCAGCCCGGCCAGCAAAATCAAGGTGGCGGCATACAGCAGAAGTGCGAAAATAACCCCAAGTACCGTCATCGCACGCCCTCAACCGGAACCGCCTCTAACGGCGGCACCCAGCAACAACAAAAGGCCAGCGAGCTGGCTGGCTAGATGCAGCCGGTGGGCTTGGGCAGGCCGGCGATCTTGCAGGCCTGTTTGGCCGGGCCGTAGGGGAAGAGGGCATAGAGGTACTTGCTGTTCCCTTTGTCCTTGCCCAGCTTCTTGCCGATGGCCTTGGTCAGCACCCTGACCGCCGGCGCGATCTGGTATTCATCGTAATAATCGCGCAGGAAATTGACGACCTGCCAGTGATCCTCGGACATTTCGATCTTTTCGTCCTCGGCGATCAGGCCCGCCAATTCCTCGTTCCAGAGGCCGATGTCCTGCAGGTAGCCCTCCTCGTCAGCCTCGACGGTGGCGCCGTTGAGTTCGTAAGCCATGTTCCCCTTACCTCCTTCTTAGATTGCCCATTATAACCATGAATGAACGGCGGAATGCTCCGCCGCCAGATCGACGAAGCCCCCGTAGTCGACCACGGCGACGCCCTCGAGCAGGCGATCCTCGGCCAGGCCACGGGCGGCCAAGTCGGGACCCAGCACATAGACCTTAAGACGCCCCATGGCCTGGCCCAGAGGCCCGGCCGCGGCGCCGGCGCCATCGGCGGCATAGACGCCGTCCTCGATGAGCAAGACGGCGGCGCCGTCTTCGGCGAATTCGAGGCAGCGTTCCAGTGCCTTGCGTTCATAGGGCGACTTGTTGACGGTGTGCAGCATTGGCATGTCTTGATCCCTACATTTGGCCTAGGAACTCAGGACCACGTCCTGTTCGGCCATCAGCGCCCTGAGCGCCTCGGTCTCAAGGACCTCGACCGGCACCACCAGGTCGTCGGGCGAAAGCCCGCGTTCCTCCATCGAGCGCCGGCAGACGTAGAGCTTTTCCACGTCGTAGTCATCGAGCGCCCTGTAGGTGGGCGAGAAGTTCTTCATGTTGATGGCCTCGGTGTCCTGGTCCTTCTTGATCTGGTAAACGCCGTCGTCCATGAAGACGACACTGACATCCTGGTCGAAGGCAGCCGCGATCAGTACCATCTCCAGGCATTCCAGGGCATAGATGGTGCCGTAGGGCGCCTTGCGGTTGACATAGAGGAAGCGCTTGACGACACCGCCTTCGCCTTCCTCCCAAGGTTCCGTTTCGCTCATCTTCCTCTCCCGCAAATCAAGTCAATCGCCGAAAACCACCAGGCGGTCGGCCTGGATGCCGGTCTCGATGAGCTGGCCCAGGCCCGAGATGCGGAAGCCGGCGGCCAGGATCTCCTCCTTGAGGCCGCGCCTCAGCGCCGCCGCCACGCAGACCACCAAGTCGAGATCGTGCTCGGCAGCCAGTTCCGACCACAACTTCATCAGGTTGCGGTCGTCGACCTGCGGCTCCATCAGCTTGTTCGAGGTGTTGACGCCGTCGTGATAGAAAAACACACGGCTCACTTTGTGTCCCTTGGCCAGCGCCGCCTTGGCGAAATGGTAGGCCGTATCGGCAGCCTGGTGGGTAAACGGGCCTTCGTTGACGAGGATTCCGAAGTCCATGGAGGTTTCCTAACTAGAACCTGACATGAGCCGAGGCGTTGAGGCTGCCCCGGGCGCCGCGCCAGTCGTCGATGTGGTACTTGGTGAAGGGGATCTCGGTGAGCTCGAAAAAGCGTGGCCAGCCGATGCGTTCGATCCACTCGCCCAGGCGCTCCCAGTCACGGCCGTCGGCCTTGTAGGCGGCCAGGATGCGCTTGACGATGGCGGCGGCCTCGGGCCAGCGCGGCGGGTTGTTGACGATGCCGGCGGCCACCAGCTTGTGGAAGGTGGGCTTTGAGCGCGCATTGGAATGCTTGCCACCGACCCAGATCGCCAGCTTGGTGTGCTCGGGGTCGTTGATCTGCATGGGCGGACAGGGCGGATAGCAGGCGCCGCAGCACATGCACTTCTTCTCGTCGACCTCCAGCGAGGGCTTGCCGTTGACCAGGGCCGGACGGATCGCCGCCACCGGACAGCGCGCCACCACGGCCGGGCGCTCGCAGACACCGGCGATCAGGTCGTGGTTGATCTTGGGCGGCTTGGTGTGCTGGATGTTGAGGGCGATGTCGCCCTGGCCGCCGCAGTTGATCTGGCAGCACGAGGTGGTGAGGCGCACCCGGTTGGGCATCTCCTCGTTGCGGAACTCGTCGATGAGCTCGTCCATAATCGCCTTGGCCACACCCGAGCCGTCGGTGCCGGGAATGTCGCAGTGCAGCCAGCCCTGGGTGTGGTTGATCTGGGAGACCGAGTTGCCGGTGCCGCCGACGGGATAGCCGGCGCCTTCGAGCTCGTCGATCAGGGCCGCCACGCGGCCTTCCTCGGCCAGCATGAACTCGATGTTGCTGCGCGAGGTGAAGCGCACGTGGCCGTCGGCATATTGGTCGGCGATATCGCAAAGCTCGCGGATGCGGTGGACGTCGAGCTGGCGCGGCGTGCCGGCCCGCACGGTCCAGATCTGGTCGCCGGAGTGGGCCACGTGGTGCAGCACGCCGGGCCGGGGGCGGTCGTGCCAGGTCCAGTCGCCGTAATTCTTCTGCATCAGCGGGTGCATCAGCGGGAAGGGATCGGGAACGCCGCTTTCGATGGCTTCGCGGGGGGCTTCGGACATACCTCTCCCCTCCCCTACTCGGCCGCCTGGGCGCCACCGCGGCGCTGCTGCCATTTCTCGGCCTCTTCGTCCCAGTCGTCGGTGCGGACGTAGGAGTTGGTGCGCGGATGAACCACCATGTTGGGGTCGACCTCGAGGCCGATGCCGTCCAGGAAAGGCACCAAGCCGATACGGTCGATGCACTCGCCGATACGTTCGTGCTCGAGCGCGTTCTCGGCGAAGAAGTCGATGGTCTCCTCGGCCATCTCCTGCAGGCGCTCGAAATCCTCGTCCGTTTCCAGTGGCATGAAGGGCACTACCAGGCTGCCCATGAGGTCACCGATCTTGAGGGTGCGCTTGCCGCCGATGAGGATGGTGACGCCGCGTTTGGATCCTGGCTTGAGGGCCTTGGTGCAGACGTTGATGCAGTGCATGCAGCGCACGCAACTGCGGTTGTCGACGTCGAGCGAGTCGTCGTCGTTGAGGCTGAGCGCATTGGTCGGGCAGCGCGCGATGACGTTGTCGATGAAATACTTGCGCCCGGCCTTCTCGATGTAGGCCTGGATTTCGCCCTGGTCGACCTGCATGTCATCGGCCCAGGTGCCGATGACGGCGAAGTCGGAGCGTTGAATGGCGTTGACGCAGTCGTTGGCGCAGCCCGAGAACTTGAATTTGAACTTGTAGGGCAGCGCCGGGCGGTGCATTTCGTCGATCAGCCCGTTGATGATGTTGCGGTGCGCCCGCACCTCGTCGTAGCAGCTTTGTTCGCAGCGCGCGTGGCCGACGCAGCTCATGGAAGTGCGCAGCGCCGGACCGGCACCGCCCATGTCGAAGCCGAACTCGTTGAGCTCGTCGAAGGCCTCTTGCACTTTCTCCGTGGTGCAGCCCTGGAACATGATGTCGCCCGACTGGCCGTGCAGCGCGATCAGGCCTGAGCCGTGCTTCTCCCAGATGTCGCAAAGCTTGCGCAGCGTCGCCGTGTCGTAGTGCATGCCGGCCGGCGGCTGGATGCGAAGGGTGTGGAACTCGGCCGATTCGGGGTAGTCCTCGGCGATCTCGGAAAAGCGCGGGATGACGCCGCCGCCATAGCCGTAGACGCCGACCGTGCCGCCCTTCCAGAAACCCTTGCGCGTCTCGTAGGAACGCTCTAGCTGGCCCAGCAGATCGTTCATCATGCCGGCCTGGGGATTTTTCTCGTCACCGGCCAGGCGCTTGAGTCCGGTCACGAAGCTCGGCCAGGGACCGTCTTCGAGAACGTCCAGCATCGGTGTTTCGTGTTTCTTTTTCGCCACCCTTCAACTCCCTCCTCGCGCCTTGTATATTACATTATGCTAATATTATGGGAAGCGACAAGGCATAACAGTATTTTCCTAATTAGCCTGCGCCGCAACACGAGACGAAGCCATGCTTTACCTCAGCCATATAGTCAAGGCCCACAGCGACCTCGAGCACTTCGACGAACTCGCCGGCGTGGTCGCGGCGCTGGGCCGCCAGGGCATGATCCTGCTGACCATGGACGAACGCCCGCCCTACGCCGACACGCCGGAAAACTGGGAGTTCGTTCTGGAAAGCGCCTTCACGGAGCACGAGCGATGAGCGGGGGCTTCGAAAGCGCCGCGCCGCTAGCCACCATCGCTGCCCCTTACGGCCGCGAGATCCGCCTCGAGGATTTGGCGGCCGGCGAACTCAGGCTGTTGCGCCTGCGGCTGCGCGAAGGCCGGCGCCACACGGTGCTCGACATCGACGCCGAAACGGCGCGCGCGTGGGGCCAGGCCATGCTCGACTGGGCCGGAGATACGGACATTTGATAAAGTGCCGACGCTCGGTCGTGCCCAAGGGTTGATCACCAAGAGACGTTTCCCGCCGCCGCCGCCCGGGCGAGCCGGCAAATCATCACAGCAGAATGCCTCTGGCATCCGCTCGTAGAACCTTTCCGCTCACGTCATGAAACGAGGATGCAGGTCGGCGTGTCGCCAAGCGCGGTTATCGGGAAAATACCGATCCCCCTTTCCAGACGGTTTCCTTAACTTCAACCGCTCCAATTTCCTCGGCGGACAAATCTTCCAATGGGCGTTCGAGAACCACGAAATCCGCCCATTTCCCGACCGAGAGCGAGCCGCATTCCCTTTCCAGGTCCATCGAGCGGGCGCCGTTGAGGGTGAAGATGGGCAAGGCCTGAGCCAGGGAAATGGCTTGCTCGGCGCCGACGTTGCCGGCGAAGGTGCCGGTGGGGTCGCGACGGCTGATCATGCCGGCGAGGCCGATCCAGGGGTTGGCGTCGGGTGCCGCGGCGGGCCAATCCGAGCCGTAGGTGAGTTCGGCCCCGGCCGCCAGCAGGCTGGCGATGCGGTGGCAACGCTCTGTTCGCTCGTCTCCCAGAACGGCGCGTTGGCCCGCCGTCACGGGATTGGGAAACCAGATCTTCGGTGATACCTCGGCGACCACGTCCAGTTGCCGGAAGCGCGGGAGGTCGTTGTCGTGAATGAACGGGCAATGGGAGATCTCGTGACGCAAACCGCTGGGTCCGTTCTCCTGGCGGGCGGCTGCGATGGCGTCCAGGGCGGTTCTGACCGCAAAGTCGCCGACGGCGTGGATCTTGGTGACGAAGCCGCGGCGGTCGAGCTCGGCAACCGTCTCGGCCATTTCCGCCGGCGACATCAAAAGCGTGGCTAGAGGGTTGTGCAAATCGGCGTCATAGCCGCTTTCCGCCAGATAGGGATCAATGAATGAAGCGCTGTGGCTGGGGGCAACGCCATCCAGGAACAACTTGGCATAACCGGTCCTGAGGTTGGCGGATGCGTAGGCGCTGCGCCATTCCTCCAGCATGTCGTAGGTAACCTCGTCGGGCGAGAGCGGCGAGCTTTTGGTCAGATGGGCGGCCACGTGAAGGGTCAAATCACCCCGCTCGTCGGCCGCCTTGTAGGCCTGGAGATCGGGCTCGAAAGCCATGGGATCCTTCAGGGCCGTGACACCCAAGCCATTGAAATAGCGCACCAGGTGACGCGCGGCTTTCGCCAGCTGTGCCTCCGTGCGCTCGAGATGGCGCTTGATCGGCCGGCAGGCATTTTCCGAGAGTATGCCGTTGGGCTCCCCGGTGGCCGCATCGCGTTCCATGACCCCACCCGGCAGATCCGGGCTGTGGGCGGTCAGGCCGGCAATCTCCAGGGCCCGCGAATTGCACCACAGCGAGTGCTGCGTCACGTCGTTGAGCACCACAGGATGGGCCGGAGAGACCCGGTCCAGGACATCCCGCGGCCGCGATCCCATCTGCGCACGCATATCCGGGCGCCAGGGTCCGCCAAGCACGAATGCTCCAGCTGCCAATGAGGCGGTGCGCTCCGCCACCGCCTGCATCAGCTCGGCGAAACTCGCTTGATAGCCGACATAGACGTCGAACAGGTCCCGGCACGCCCCCCACAAGGCATGGGTATGGCTGTCGACCAGCCCCGGCATCAGGTAGCCGCCGCCCAGATCGTTGAGGCGCGTGCCCGGTCCCGCCAAGGCCCGGATATCCGCCTCTTCTCCGATGGCCAGTATGCGGCCTTCCTTGACGGCCATGGCCTTTGCCCGCGGGGCGCTGGGCTTGAGCGTTTCGATCCGCTCGGCGATCCAGATCTCATCTGCATGTGTCGTGGTCATGATTGCCCTGCCGAACAGTAGGATTCTTCAAGATTGGCCCAGGTTCGTTGACAAAGTCACCATATTCGTTGAATATGTCAATGATTTCCCTGGTCATACCGAAATTCAGAGGGAACATGACTATAGAGGCGTCCGCGAGCGATCCTGCCGCTGAGGCTGTTCATCCTCCAGCCCAGGATATCACCGAGCTGATGGTTTTCCGGCTGGCCCGGCTGGTCGCCATCAACGAGCGCGCAGGTCATCGCTGGTCGGAGCAGATGTTCGCTCTCCGTCTCAACGAATGGCGCGTCTTGGGCCTCGCCCGGGCCCTGGAACCCGTTCAGTTTCGTGAGATTGCCGGACGCCTGATCATGGACAAGGGGCAACTGAGCCGCATTGTCAAAGCGCTGGTGGAGCGTGGATTCCTTGATACGATGGTGGCCAGGGATGATGCCCGTTCGCTGGAAATCCACACCACCGAAGCAGGAAGGCAACTGCATGACAGAGTACTGCCATTCACAAAGCAAAGGAACGAAGCGGCTGTTGAAGTTCTGACCAGGGAAGAATACCTGGAATTCATGCGCGTTCTCGACAAACTGCTGGAACACAACGAAAGCCAGTTGCGCCAGAGCGAGTGGGACAAATGAGCGAGACTGCCTGGGGCTCATCTGCCGATAGGGCAAACTATCTTCCTATTCAGAGATTCGGGCGAATTTGCGCCGGCCTTTTCTCGCTCGTCATCATCGCCATCATCGCCTTTTTCGTCATCGACGAGGCCAACGCCCGTTTCGAGGAAAAGGCGAATATTCTCATTGCAATCAATGCAAATAACGAGATCTGGATCGATCGCCGACGCGTCGATATCCGCTCGGTCCGCCCGAACATCGAGCGGCTGCACGCCGAAAACCCGCAAGGGTCGGTCGTGATACAGGCGGACAAGGAATCGAAAACGGAAACGTTGATCAAAGTGATGGATGCGTCGCGTTCGGCCGGCGTATTCAACGTCGCGATCGCGGCGCAGGAGCAATAGCGAGCGATGTCGGCGGCGGCCGCAACGCGGACCACAGCGAAAGATCCGATGCTGATCCTACGCCTGCTCGTGGGGTTGGTTTTCGGCGCGGCGGTGACGCTCAGCCTGTTCTGGGTGATGCAATACTTGATCGCGACGGCCGACCGCAGTTTGGACGATGCCAAACGCGGTGCGCTGGTCGATTTTGTCCGCGTGAAGAAAAACGAGGTCATCGAACGCAAACAGATCAAACCCAAAAAGCCGCCGCCTCCCGAAACGCCGCCGCCGGAACCGCCGGCGCCGAGACTCGACGAACTGACGCCGTCGGCGGAAAAGATCGCGATCTCGGGCGTGCCGGTCCAGACGGACATCGATCTCACCTCGGGCGGGTTCAGTCTCGGCGTGGGCGAGGGCGATTATCTGCCGATCGTGAAGGTTGCGCCGATCTATCCCCGCCGCGCCCAGTCTCGTGGCGTCGAGGGATATTGCATCGTCGAGTATACGGTCACGCGTTCCGGCACCACGAAGGAAGCGCGGGTAGTGCCGGATCAGTGCACTAGCGGCTTATTTGAAAAGGCGTCGGTCGCCGCTTCGTTGAAATTCAAATACAAGCCCCGGGTGATCGATGGTCAATCGGTCGAAGTACCCGGGGTGCGAAACAAGTTCACCTACGAACTCGAGAAGTAGCGCATGCGGCGATCAAGGATCAGCGTTCGGGTTGTTGTCGCTTTTGCGTTCATCGCCGGATGCGGGCTCTACGCAGGCGTAACCGCCGCTCAGGAAGCCGACGGTGAGCAGACCAAGAAGACGGTCGCGATGAGCCAGGGAGTCTTCGAGGGGTTGCAGGAAGCGCAGCAGCTGATCGAAACGAAGCAATATTCGAACGGACATCAGATCCTGAAGAAGCTGCTGGCGAAAAAGAAATTGTCCGTCTACGAATCTGCCCAGATCTGGAATCTGACGGCCTACGCCTATTATCTGCAGGAGCGATATCCGGACTCGATCAGGGCTTATGAGCAAGTCTTGAAACAGGGTGAGATACCCGAAGCTATCGTCCAAAGTACGCTCAAGACCCTGAGCCAACTCTACTTTACGGTCGAAGATTACGGCAAGGCCCTGGCAACCGTGAAGCGCCTGATGGCGAAAGTGTC